>Ga0102591_1000502_pt1 | contig 73546 bp, 54 predicted proteins | sample AraplaCol_mCL_r2_2_FD_76860 | JGI IMG/M metagenome (GOLD analysis project Ga0102591, IMG submission 76860) | Arabidopsis root microbial communities from North Carolina, USA - plate scrape MF_Col_mCL_r2 (SPADES assembly) (version 2) | ecosystem: Host-associated > Plants > Roots > Endosphere... | reverse complement strand
TGGCGGGCGAGTTGTATCTGGGCGGCGTGGGATTGGCGCGCGGCTATCTGCGTCGTCCGGGCCTGACCGCCGAGCGCTTCGTGGCCGATCCCTTCGAGGCAGGCGGGCGCCTGTATCGCACGGGCGATCTGGTGCGCTGGCGTGCCGATGGGCAACTGGAATACCTGGGGCGGATCGACCATCAGGTGAAGATCCGTGGCCTGCGGATCGAACTGGGCGAGATCGAGGCGCAGTTGCTGGCGCTGCCCGAAGTGGCGGAGGCGGTGGTGGTTGCCGTAGGCGGCACGCGACTGGTGGCCTACGTGGCATGCCGGGCAGGGCAGTCGCTCGATGCGCAGACGATGCGTATCAGGCTCGGTGAAGCATTGCCCGAGTACATGGTGCCGTCCGCGTTGATGGTGCTGGATCGTCTGCCGCTGAACGCCAACGGCAAGCTGGATCGCAAGGCGCTGCCGGCACTGGAAGCGCAAACGCAGGCCAGCTACGAAGCGCCGCAAGGCGAAGCGGAAATCGCGCTGGCTGCCATCTGGGCGGAGGTACTCGGCATCGAACGCGTGGGCCGCCACGACAACTTCTTTGAATTGGGCGGCGATTCCATCATCAGCTTGCAGATCGTGTCGCGCGCAGGGCGTACCGGCTGGCAACTGACGCCGCGCCAGATGTTCGAGTCGCAGACGCTTGCCCGACTGGCTGCCGTGGCCGTCCCCGCCCAACTGGCGGTGCGTGAACACGCGCCGGCTTCGGGCGATGTGCCACTGCTGCCATTCCAGGCCGCTTTCTTCGGCATGGACATGCCAGTGCGCCACCACTGGAATCAGGCGGTGCTGCTGCAATCGGCCGCCCCCATCGCCGCGCAGCCCATGCGCGAGGCACTGGCCGCGCTGATCGCCCATCACGACGCGCTGCGCATGCAGTTCACTTGCGATGCGGACGGCCACTGGCACCAGACGTGTCCGGCCGCCGATAGCACGCCGAGGCACGACGTGTTGTGGACACGGCAGACCCCGGCAGACGGTCTCGATGCGCTGTGCGCCGAGGCCCAACGCAGCCTGGACCTGAACACCGGCACGCTCGTGCGCGCAGTCTCTATCGAAATCGATGGCGCCACGCCTGCCTACCGGCTGCTGCTGGTGATCCACCATCTGGCGGTGGATGGCGTGTCATGGCGCATCCTGCTCGACGATCTCCGCACCGCGTATCAGCAACGATGCGCGGGCCAGTCCGTGGCGTTGCCACCGCGCACAGCCAGTGTGCAAACGTGGGCGTTGGCACTGCGCAACCATGCCGAGTCGCACGCCGCCGATTTGCCTGCGTGGGAGGCATTGCGCAACGTGCCGGTGGCGCTGCCACGCGATGGCGCGGCAGCCTTCGGCACGGTTGGCGAGCGCGACAGTGTCACGCTGACGCTCGATGCAGCCGCCACGTCGGCATTGCTGCGCGAGGCACCGGCCGCCTATCGCACGCAAGTCAACGACATCCTGCTCACGGCACTGGGCCGTGCGCTGTGCGGCTGGACCGGTAGCGACCAGATCCTTGTCGATCTCGAAGGCCATGGCCGCGAGGCCGTGTCTGACCTCGATATCTCGCGTACGGTCGGCTGGTTCACGAGCCTGTATCCGGTGGCGCTGGCGCCGCTGGGCGAACCGGGTGATGCGCTGCGACGCGTCAAGGAACACCTGCGCGCCGTACCGGGACGTAGCCTGAGCCATGGCGTGTTACGCGAAATAGGCACCCCCGCGCAGCAGGCGGCGATGAACGCCTTGCCGCGTCCGGAAGTCGTTTTCAACTACCTGGGCCAGTTCGACGGTGCGTTCGATGCGGAAAACGGCTGGAAACCCGCCAACGAAAGCGCCGGTCCTGCCATGGATGCCGACGCGCCGCTGATGCACGCGCTGGCGATCAATGGTCAGGTCTACGACCAGACGCTGACGCTGACAGTGCACTACAGCCGCAACCGCCACGCGCGCCCGGCGATGGAGGCCCTTGCCGCCAGCTTCCAGCGCGAGCTGCAAGCGTTGATTGCGCATTGCACCAGTGGTGCGCGCGGTGTCTCGCCATCGGATTTCCCGCTGGCGGGCCTGACGCAAGCGGCGCTCGACACGCTGGCCTTGCCTGTGGATGCGGCTGACATCGCGGACCTGTACCCGCTGGCGCCGATGCAGGCCGGCATGCTGTTCCTGAGTGCCCACGCGACGCAGGGCGATGCGTATCTGAACCAGTTGCGCGCCGATATCGACCACCTCGATGTCGAACGCTTCCGCGCGGCGTGGCAGGCCGTGCTGGACCGGCACGACATTCTCCGGACCGGCTTCCTCGCCGGCGAAACGCCACTGCAATGGGTGGCACGGACCGTGCCGTTGCCGCTGACCGTGGTCGATGGGGTCGAAGACGAGGCGCCCCACGATCTCGCTCCGGCGCTGGACACGCTGGCGCAGGCCGAGCGCGACCAGGGCTGCGATCTGGCGCAACCGCCGCTGATGCGGCTGGCGCTGGTACGCATCGGCGCCACACGCCATTACCTGATCTGGACCCATCACCATCTGCTGCTCGATGGCTGGAGCACGTCGCAACTGCTCGGCGAGGTGCTGAGCCACTATGCCGGCCAGTCGCTGCCGCCCCAGACCGCGCGCTACCGCGACTACATCGGCTGGTTGGGACAGCAGGACACCGCCGCAGCGCGCAGCTACTGGGGCAGTCAACTGGCGATCCTCACCGCACCCACTCGCGTGGCCGATGCATTGACCGCCCCGGTGGGTCGCCACGGCTACCGCGCTTATCCGCGCGTGCTCGACGCGGCGCGGAACGACAGCCTGCAGGCGTTTGCGCGGATGTGCCGCGTCACGCTGAACACGCTGATTCAAGGCGCGTGGGCCATCCTGCTGCACCGTCTCACCGGCCAGGACGCCGTTTGCTTTGGCGCGACCACGGCGGGACGTCCGATGGATGTGCCGGGTGTCGAGCGCATGGTCGGACTCTTCATCAACACGCTGCCCGTGGTGGCGCAGCCGCGCCCCGGCGATGCGCTGAATGCCTGGCTTGATACATTGCAGGCCCAGAGCATTGCCTCGCGCGAGCATGAGTTCCTGCCGCTGCATGACATCCAGCGCGCGGCCGGTGCCAGCGGGCAGGGGCTGTTCGATACCATCATCGTCTTCGAAAACTATCCCGTGGACGAAGCGCTGTCGCGCAACCCGGCCGGACTGACATTTACCGATGTCCGTTCTGGCAACGGCAATCACTATCCGCTAACGCTGCGCGTGAAGACCGGCGCCACGTTGAGTTTCGATTACCTGCACGATCTGGCGCACGTGGATGAGGCCATGGCCGCACGCATCGCGGACGCCTTCGACAGCGTGCTGCATGACATGGTCCGCGTGGGACAGCAGCACCCGGACGTGGCACTGGGCGCGCTCGCCCCCGTTCCTGTCGTGGCGCACGCGCCGGCCGCAGAGCCCGCCCCGAATGTGCTGGCCCTCTGGCGCGATGCCGTGCGTCGCACCCCTGCCGCGCAGGCCGTGGCCGACGAGGTGGATCAGTGCGCCCGCAGTGTCACGTTCGCGGACCTCGACGCGCGCAGCAACCGGCTGGCGCAACGGCTCCGCGCGCAGGGCATCGGCGCGGAATCGCGCGTGGGCGTGCATGCGCAGCGCTCCATCGAAATGGTGCTGGGCCTGCTGGCGGTGCTCAAGGCCGGTGGCGCGTATGTGCCACTCGATCCCGCATTGCCGGCATCGCGCCTGACCTACGTGGTCGACGATAGCCAGGCATCGCTGGTGCTCGATGCAACCGGTAACGCCAGCGGCTTTGGCGTTCCCGTGATGTCCCTGACCGACTCCGGTGATGCGCAGGCGCTGCCGGCGTTGCTGGACGCCGCGCCGCATCCCGCGTTGCCGGCCTATCTGATCTACACGTCCGGCTCGACCGGGCAGCCCAAGGGCGTGGTCATCAGCCATGGCGCGCTTGCCAACTACGTGCGGGCCGTGCTGCAGCGGATGGACCTGCCCGAGACAGCGCGCAGCATGGCAATGGCCTCGACCGTGGGCGCCGATCTGGGCCATACGGTGCTGTTCGGCGCGCTGTGCTCCGGGCGCCTGCTTCATATGCTGGCACCGGAGCGTGCCTTCGATCCGGACCGGTTTGCGGACTACATGGACCGCCATGCCGTGGACGTGCTCAAGATCGTGCCCGGCCATCTGCAGGCGTTGTTGAGCGCCCAGCACGCTGCGGCGGTGCTGCCGCGTGCGCGGCTGGTGCTGGGCGGCGAGGCTACGCGCTGGCCGCTGCTGGCGCGCATCGCCGAACTGCGCCCGGAAACGCGCGTCATGAACCACTATGGCCCGACTGAAACCACGGTGGGCATCCTGACGCAGGAGGCCGCCACGGCGGACCGCGCCGCCGCGACGCTGCCCGTCGGCCATCCGCTGGCGGGCAATGCCGCCTACGTGCTGGATGCGGGCCTGAACGCCGTGCCGCGCGGTGGCGTGGGCGAGCTGTACCTGGGTGGGGCCGGACTGGCGCGTGGCTATCAGGGGCGTGCCGCACAGACCGCCGAGCGCTTTGTGGCGAATCCGATGGGCGATGGCGCGCGGCTGTATCGCACGGGCGACCGCGTGCGGATGCGCGAGGACGGCAGCCTCGAATTCCTCGGTCGGGTGGACGATCAGGTCAAGGTGCGCGGCTATCGCGTGGAACTGGGCGAGGTGGCGCAGGCGCTGGCGGCCTTGCCGCGCGTGAGCCGCGCCGAGGTGATTGCTCGCGACGCCGATGATGGGCGCACGCAATTGCACGCCTATGTGGTGGGCAACGGCGAGGGCCACCCCGATGTGGCAAGCCTGCGCGAGCAGCTGGCCGCGACGCTGCCGGACTACATGGTGCCGGCCGCCATCATGGTGCTCGACGCGCTGCCGCTGACGCCAAACGGCAAGGTGGATCGCCGGGCGTTGCCAGAACCCGCAGCGCAGCAGGGCGACGACGGCGACGGGTTCGCGGCGCCAGAGGGTGAAGTCGAAACCACGCTGGCTGCCATCTGGGCAGAGATCCTCGGCGTGGCGCGCGTGGGCCGTCACGACAATTTCTTCGAACTGGGCGGAGATTCGATCCTGACGCTGCAGATCGTGGCGCGGGCCCGCCGTCGCGGCGTGAAGCTGACACCGCGCCAGTTGATGGAAGGGCAGACCGTTTCAGCGGTCGCGGCCGTGGCAACGCGCGTGCAGAGCGCTGCCGTACCGGCGCCGGCCGCGACGTTGGCCACCGAAACCTGGTTCGCCCTGACGCCGGCCCAGCACTGGTTCTTCGCCCACGCCGCCGCGCATCCGTTTGCCACCAGCCACTGGAACCAGTCGCTGATGCTGGAGAGCAGCGCGCCGGTCGATGTCGAACGGGTACGCCGCGCCGTGGCGCATGTGGTGGACCAACACGGCGCATTGCGGCTACGGTTCGCGCAGCGCGACGGCGCATGGCAACAATCGCTGGCCGCGTTGGGGACGTCATCGTTCGAGGTGGTGTCGCAGGCGGACGCCGAGGATGCATCGCAGGCCATCGCGGAGGCAGCGGATGCCGTCCAGCGCAGCCTCGACCTGTCCCGCCCTTTCCAGGCCGTGTGGATCGACCTCGGGCCGTCGCGCCCGGGCCGGCTGCTGCTGGCCGCCCATCACCTGGTGGTGGATGGCGTGTCGTGGCGCGTGATCGTCGAGGATCTCCACGCCGCGTACGAGCAACTCGGGCAAGGGCAGACAGTGACATTGCCGCCGTCGACCAGCACGCTGCAGGCATGGGTCGAAACGCTGCAACGCCACGCCGGTAGTGCCGCGATGGCCGCCGAACTGCCTTACTGGCAGGCGCAGTTGCACGTCGAACAGGGCGAATCACGCAGCTTCCCCGCAAAGGCGGGCGGCAGCAACACCGTGGCCGATGCGCACGCGCTGAGCGTCACGCTCGATGAGGCAACGACGCGCCAGTTGCTCAACGAGGTGCCGCAGGCATACCGCACGCAGATCAACGACATCCTGCTGGCCGCGCTGGCCCGCACGCTCTGCGAATGGGATGGCCGGGACAGCGTGGTTGTGGAGCTCGAAGGCCATGGCCGCGAGGAACTGGAAGAGGGGATCGACCTCACGCGCACGGTGGGTTGGCTGACGTCGCTGTTCCCGCTGCGGCTGACGCCCGGTAGCCGTGGAGAAGGCGAATCGCTCAAGGCCATCAAGGAACAGTTGCGCGCCGTGCCGTGCAAGGGGCTCGGTTATGGCGTGCTGCGCCATATGACCGAGGCAGGCCGCGCACTGGGCGATCTGCCGTATCCGCAGGTCACGTTCAACTATCTGGGGCAGTTCGACCAGGCGTTCGGCAACGGCGCCGTGTGGCAGGCGGCGCGCGAGTCGGCAGGGCGCCAGCGCGCACCGGAAAGCACGCGCCGAACATGGTTCGATGTGGGCGCGATGGTGCATGGCGGGCGCCTGAGCCTGATCTGGTCGTTCAGCCGCGCACTGCACGACGACGCTACAGTGCAGGGGCTGCTGGAGCGCTATCGCACGCATCTGGAATCGCTGATCGCGCATTGCCTCGCCGGCAACCGTGGTGTGACGCCTTCGGACGTACCGCTTGCCGGTCTCACGCAGGAGGAACTCGATACGCTGCCGATGGCGGCGGGCGCGACGGCAGAGCTGGAAGACCTCTATCCACTCTCGCCGATGCAGTCCGGCATGCTGTTCCACGCGCTGCTCGACCCCGAGGCCACGGCGTATCTGAACCAGTTGCGTATCGACTTCGACGGCCTCGATGTCGCACGCTTCCGTGCCGCGTGGCAGCAGGTCTTTGCACGGCATGAAGTGTTGCGTACCGGCTTCCTCACAGGCGAGACACCGCTGCAATGGGTGGCGCGTCCCGGCGCGCTGCCGTTGACCGAACACGATTGGCGTGATCGATCCGCGGACCAGCACGACGCCGCGCTCGAAGCACTGGCTGCCTCGGAACTGGCGCGCGGCTTCGACCTTGCCGCACCGCCGCTGATCCGGCTCGTGCTCGTGCGCACGGCTGCGCAGCGGCATCACCTGGTCTGGACCAGCCATCACCTGTTGCTCGATGGCTGGAGCACGTCGCAGTTGATGGGCGAGGTGCTGCGCGCCTACGCGGGGCAGCCCGCCACGCCGAAGTCCGGTCGCTACCGCGACCATATCGGCTGGCTACAGGCGCAGGACGCCGACGCGGCGCGGCAATACTGGGGCACGCAACTGGCGCGGCTGGAGGGGAACACACATCTGGCGAAGACGCTGCCGACGCCGGCCAGCGCCATGGGCAAGGGCCGCGAGACGCGCGTGTTCGACGATGCCGCCACCGCTGCGCTCACCGCGTTTGCGCGTCGCGTACGCATTACGCTCAATACGCTGATGCAGGCAGCATGGGCGCTGGTGCTCCAGCGCTATACCGGACAGCAGACCGTCAGCTTTGGCGCGACGGTGGCCGGACGTCCCGACGACGTACCGGGTGCGCAGACGCTGCTTGGCCTGTTCATCAACACGCTGCCGGTGGTGGCGGCGCCGAAGTCGGGGCAGACCGTGGGCAACTGGCTGCGCGATCTGCAGGCGCACAACCTGGCGTCGCGCGAATTCGAGCACACGCCGCTCTACGACATCCAGCGCTGGGCAGGGCAGGCCGGACAGGCGCTGTTCGATTCGGTACTGGTCTTCGAGAACTATCCGGTCGATGCCGCGCTGCGCGAAACGCTGCCGGACAACTTGCAGGCAACTGTCATCCATCGTCGCGACGAAACCAGTTATCCGGTGACCGTCACTGCGTACGCCGTGCCGACATTGCATCTGCAGATCGACTTCGATCGCGCGGCGCTGAGCGAGGGCGATGCGGCACGCGTGGCGGATCACACCGTGCGTCTGCTGCAAGCGTTGGCCGCCGATGCATCGGCGGCAGTTGGCGGATTGGTGGCGCTGCACGACGCGGAACACGCGGTGCTGTCCCACTGGGGCACGGGCGCACAACAAGACCATGCGCCGCTCGTGCATCTGGCCTTCCAGGCGCAGGCGCGTCGCAACCCCGACGCACTGGCCGTGCTGTTCGAGGATGAGGCCGAAGGCTTGTCCTACGGCGAACTGGAACGTCGCGCGAACCGGCTGGCCCATGGACTGATCGCACAGGGCGTGCGCGCCGATGACCGCGTGGGCCTCGCGGTGCCGCGTTCGACGGACATGGTCGTGGCGCTGCTCGCCATCCTCAAGGCCGGGGCGGCCTACGTACCGCTGGACCCCGCCTATCCGGCCGAGCGTCTGGCGTACATGGTCGAAGACAGCGGCATTGCCTTGCTGCTGACGCACCATGCCGTGCGCGACCGGCTGCCGCAGGGCACGGTGCCCGTTCTCGATCTCGCGGCCTTGCTCGACATCGACGGTCCGGATAGCGACCCGGCGGTGCCGGTCCATCGCGACCAACTGGCGTATGTGATCTACACCTCCGGCTCGACGGGCCGTCCCAAGGGCGTGGGGATGTCTCACGCCGCGCTGGCCGGCCACGCGCAGGTGTCGATCGGCTTCTTCGGCCTGACCCCGGCGGACCGCATGCTGCAGTTCGCCACGCTGAACTTCGACGGCTTTGTCGAGCAGCTATACCCGCCGCTGTGCGCGGGCGCCGCAGTGGTGCTGCGTGGCCCGCAGTTGTGGGATAGCGAGACCTTCCATCAACGCCTGATCGCGCAGCGCATCAGCGTGGTCGATCTGACCACGGCCTACTGGTTCCTGCTGGTGCAGGACTTTGCGCGCCAGGGTCCGCGTGACTACGGCGTGCTGCGCCAGGTCCACGCAGGCGGCGAAGCGATGCCGCCCGAAGGGCTCAAGGCCTGGCGCGAAGCGGGGCTGTCGCACGTGACGCTGCTGAACACGTATGGTCCGACCGAAGCCACGGTCACGGCTACCGTGCTGGACTGCGCGCCGTACGTCGAAGGCAGGCCCTTGCCGGTGCAGATGCCGATTGGCACGCCGCTGGCGGGTCGCCGGGTCTATGTGCTCGACGGCCAGATGCAGGCCACACCGGCTGGCGTGCCGGGTGAGTTGTGCATCGGCGGCGATCTGCTGGCGCGCGGCTATCTGGGCCGGGCCAGCCTGAGCGCCGAGCGCTTTGTGGCCGATCCATACGGCGAAGCGGGCGCGCGGCTGTATCGCACGGGCGACCTGGTGCGCTGGACGGCGCAAGGCGAACTGGAGTATCTCGGCCGGATCGACCATCAGGTCAAGATTCGGGGCTTCCGTGTGGAGTTGGGCGAAGTGGAAGCCTGCCTGCTCGCCCAGCCGGGCGTGCGCGAGGCGGTGGCGCTGGCGCAAGTGGCACCGGGTGGGGGCACGCGACTGGTGGCCTATGTCTCGCCGCAACCGGGTTACGAACTGGATGGCGACATCCTGCGTCAGGCGCTGGCCGCCGAGCTGCCGGACTACATGGTGCCGGCTCCGCTGGTGGTGCTCGAGCGCCTGCCGCTGAACCCGAACGGCAAGGTGGATCGGCATGCGCTGCCGGCGCCGGAAGCGGTCATTGGCGATAGCACGCAGCCGACCGAGCCGCCGCAGGGCGAGACCGAGCAGGCGCTGGCCGCGATCTGGGCCGAAGTGCTGGGCCTGCCCGCCGTGGGCCGGCACGACAACTTCTTTGCGCTCGGTGGCGACTCCATCCTGAGCCTGCAGATCGTGTCGCGCGGACGTGTCGCCGGTTGGCAGATCACGCCGCGCCAGATGTTCGAGCATCAGAGCGTTGCGGCGCTGGCATCGGTGGTGGAGCGCATCGGGACCGCTGCGCCCATGGCGAAGGCCACGGTGCGCGGCAAGCTGGAAGAGTATCTGGACGCCGCACAGATCGCCGCGCTCGGCTTCGACGCGAACGAGATCGAGGACGTCTATCCGCTGTCCCCTACGCAGGAGGGGATGCTGTTCCACACGCTGGAATCAGCGGGCAGCGGCCTCTACATGAACCAGCGCAGCGTATCGGTGCGTGGGCTGGACCCTGCGCGTCTGGCCCAGGCGTGGCAGGCGATGGTGGATCGGCATCCCATCCTGCGCAGTGTTTTCATCTGGGAAGCCGGCATGGCGCGCGCGGTGCAGGCGGTGCGGCGCGCGGTGCGGGCGAGCATCGCGCAACTCGACTGGCGCGGGCAGCCCGACACGGAGGCGCGGCTCCAGGCGTTGGCGGACACCGAACTGCGTCGGGGCTTCGACATGATGGCGCCGCCGTTGTCGCGCGTTTGCGTGGTGCGGCTCGATGACGATCTCTGCCAGATCGTCTGGACCGGCCACCACATGCTGCTGGACGGCTGGGGCGAGACGCGGCTGATGGGCGAATGGCTGCAGTCGTATGCGGGCGAGGCACTGGGCGCGCTGGCACCCGGCTATGGCGAATACGTGCGCTGGCTGGCCGCGCAGGACAAGGCCGTGGCCGAGACGTTCTGGCGCGATACGTTGCGTCGCGTGGACGGCCCCACGCTGCTGGCCGAAGCTTCGCGTGCCCCGCAGCGCGAACCGGGCTACGGCAAGATCTACACGCGGATGACGCCCGAAGCATCGCGCGACCTGCAGGCGTTTGCGCAACGCGAGCGCGTCACGATGAACACGGTCGTGCAGGCTGCCTGGGCGTTGACGCTGAAGCGCTGCCTGAATCGCGACACGGTGACGTTCGGCGCCACGGTGGCGGGGCGTCCGCCATCGCTCGACGGCGCCCAGGAAATGATGGGGCTGTTCATCAACACGATTCCCGTGCCGGTGACGATGCCGGCGGCCCAGCCGCTCGGAGACTGGCTGCGCGCGCTGCAGGGCCTGAACCTGGGCCTGCGCGAGTTCGAACACACATCGCTGGCCGATATCCAGCGCTGGCAGGGGTCATCGGGCCGTCCGCTATTCGACACCATCATCGTGTTCGAGAATCACCCGATCTCGCAGACGCTGCGCAATGCCGAAAGCTACGGCCTGACGTTTGGCCCTGTGGACAGCCTGTCGCTGACCGGCTACGCGATGGACCTGCAGGTGCTGATGCACGACCATCTCGAAATCGAGTTCTGCTACGCCAGCCATCAGGTATCGGACGAATTCGCCGTGGCATTGCGCGCGCAGATGGAGCAGTTGCTGGCCGGCTTCGTGCAGGCTGCCGCACGTCCGCTCGGCGAATTGTCGTGGCTGGGGACGGAGGCTGCGCAGGCGCTGGCCGTGCTGGCGCACCAGTCTCAGGGTGTGGCCGATGCGGCCATCGAACGTCCGGCCGCGCTCGTGCATGAGTCCATCGCCGAACATGCCGCCGCACGCCCGGACGCCATCGCGGTGCGCATGGGCGACGCAGCCATCAGTTTCGCCACGCTCAATGCCCGCGCCAACCAACTGGCGCACGCGCTGCTGGCACGCGGCATCACGTCGGAGAGTCTGGTCGGGGTGGCGTTGCGCCGCACGCCGCAGATGATCGTCACGCTGCTGGCCGTGCTCAAGACGGGCGCGGCCTATGTGCCGCTGGACCCCGCCTATCCGGCTGACCGGCTCGCGTATATGGTGGACGATGCGCGTCTGAGCCTGCTGGTCACGCAGCGCGATGTGCGCGCCGGACTGGGCCTGGGCCACGCCGTGGACGTGCTCGAACTGGAAGACCTGCCGGGCCATGCGTGGCCCGAGACCGATCCGCGCGTGGCGGTGCCGCGCCAGGGCCTGGCGTACATCATCTACACCTCGGGTTCCACGGGGCGCCCGAAGGGCGTGGCGGTGTCGCACGGTCCGCTGGCGATGCACTGCCGGGCCACATCGCGCATCTATGGCATGACGCATGACTCGTGCGAGATGGTCTTCATGTCGTTCTCGTTCGACGGCGCGCACGAGCGCTGGCTGACCACGCTGACTACCGGCGCCACGCTGGTGCTGCGCGACGACGAACTGTGGACGCCGGAGCAGACCTACCACGCGCTGAACCGCTACGGCGTGACCCACGTAGCGTTTCCACCGGCCTATCTCGGACAGATCGCCGAATGGGCCGTGGGGCGCGACGATGTGCCGCCCGTCGAGGTTTACGTGTTCGGCGGCGAGGCGATGCCGCGTGCCACTTACGACCTCGTGCGTCGCACGCTGCGTCCGCGCTTCATGCTGAATGGCTACGGCCCCACGGAAACCGTGGTGACGCCGCTGATCTGGAAGACGCCGGCTGACAGTGCCTTCGATTGTGCCTATGCGCCGATTGGGCGGCCCGTGGGCGAGCGGTCGAACTGGGTACTTGACGAAGACCTGCGGCTGGTCCCACCGGGCGAGGTGGGCGAGCTGTATGTGGGCGGGGAAGGCGTGGCGCGCGGTTACCTGCGCCGTCCGGGCCTGAGCGCCGAGCGCTTCGTGGCCAACCCGTTCTCGAACGATGGCGGCCGGCTGTACCGCACCGGTGACCTCGTGCGCTACATGGACGATGGCGTGATCGAGTACATCGGCCGCGCCGACCATCAGGTGAAGGTGCGCGGGTTCCGCATCGAACTGGGCGAGATCGAGGCGCGCATGCGCGAGGTGCCGGGCGTGCTCGATGTGGCCGTGGTCACCCGGCAGGGGCCGTCCGGCAACCAGCTTGTGGCCTACGCGGTACCGCTGCCGGGCGTGCCTGCTGGCGACCTGCCCGAGCGGGCGCGCCAGCAGCTTGGTGTCCGTCTGCCGGAGTACATGGTGCCCGCGCATGTGGTGGTGCTGCCCGCACTGCCGCGCCTGATCAGCGGCAAGCTCGACCGCGCCGCGCTACCCGAGCCGACGGTCAGGACCGAAACAGTGTGGGAGGCGCCGCGCAACGAGATCGAGCAGCGGATGGCGGACATCTGGCAACAGGTGCTCGGAGTGCCGCGCGTGGGGATTACCGACAACTTCTTCGAGCTTGGCGGCGATTCGATCCTCAGCCTGCAAGTCATTTCCCGCGTGCGCAACGCCAGGATTGGCCTGACGCTGACGCTGCGTGACCTGATGCGGCACCAGACCATTGCTGCGCTGTGTTCTCGGGATGACGCGCCGGTTGTCGTCGGTCCTGCATCGCCATGGCCGGCCACTGCGGCGGGCCATGTGCCGTTGATCCCGATCCAGTCGTGGTTCTTCGACCAGCCGATTCCGGAGCGTCATCACTACAACCAGTCGGTGATGTTGCGATCCGAACGTCCGCTGGATGGCCAGCACCTGCTGCGTGCACTGGACGCGCTTGCACAGCGTCACGACGCGCTGCGGCTGCGTTTCACGCAACGCCCGGATGGCACGTGGGAGCAGGGCTATGCCGTGCCGCGCGATCACGCGGCAGACGTGCTCTGGACGCGCGATGTGGACGGAGCCGCCGAAGTCACCGAAGTCGGGGAGGTCGCCCAGCGCAGCCTGAACCTTGCCAGTGGTCCGCTCTGGCGCGTGGTCCACATGTGCCTTGCCGATGGCAGCGCGCGCTTGCTGCTGGTGATCCATCATCTGGTGGTGGACGGCGTGACGTGGCGCGTGCTGCTCGACGACCTGCAGGCCGCTTACGCGCAACTGTCGGCCGGAGAAACGGCGGTGCTGCCGCCTGCCGGCGTCTCGTTCCAGTCCTGGGCCAACTACCTGCGCGACCACGGCAAGTCGGCGGCCTTGCGCGCCGAGGCCGGCTACTGGCAGGCACAACTCGCCGATGCGCAGGACCTGCCGCGCGATGACGCCACCGTCTCTGCGCTCGCGGCATACACCGCATCGGTGCGCACCATCCTCGACCGCGATATCACGGCCCGGTTGCTGCGCGCCGTGCCAGCGGCTTTCGAAACCGGTATCGAAACACTGCTGCTCGCAGCGCTCTCTCGCGTGCTGGCACGCTGGACCGGCCACGACGCCACACTGGTCAGCCTGGAAGGGCATGGCCGCGAGGGCGATGCCGCAGGACTCGACCTGAGCCAGACCGCCGGCTGGTTCACAAGCGTCTATCCCGTGCGGCTCGCGCACGGACGCGACAGCGCCAGCCAAAGCATCCTCGGCGTGCGCGATACACTGCGCGCGGTGCCTGGCAAGGGCATCGGCTACGGTGTGCTGCGCTACCTTGGCGAGGACCTTGCCGTACGCACCGCACTGGCCGCCGCCGAACCACGCATCACCTTCAACTACCTGGGCCAGTTCGACCAGACCTTCCGCGACAGCACCGATTTCCAGCCAGCCGAGGAAGCAGGCGGGGCCATGCGCAGCGCCGCAGGCCCACTCCCCAACTGGATCGAAATCGTGGGCCGCGTGTACGACGGACAGTTGTCCGTCAGCTGGATCTTCAGCGACGCCATGTTCCGGCAAGCCACGGTGCAAAGCCTGGTGGACGCCTATCGTGCGGAATTGGAAGCGTTTGCGATGCTGGCGGAGCAGGAGGTCGTGGTGGTATAGGCCCGTATCGAAAGCCGCGCTACCCGTCGCTGTGCGCCCCCCTCTCCCGCGTTGCAGGAGAGGGGGGTAAGACAAACCGCAACGTCTACCGCATCGTCCCCCACCCGCCGCCCAGCGCCCGGTACACCCCCACACGGGCCAGCAACCGTGCCTCCAGCAGTTGCACGGCCTGGTCCTGCGCCGTGTAGTAGCTGCGCTGGCTGATCAGCAGGTTGAGCAAGGTGTCGGCGCCTGCGCGGTAGCGGGATTCGGCGAGGGATACGGCCCGTTCGGATTGCGTGAGTTCTTCGGCCTGTTCCCGTGCCTGGGCGTCTGCGCCATTGACATTGCTCAGCGCAGTCTCTGCGTCGGCGAAGGCGTTGACGATGGTGGCGCGGTAGCGCACCAGCTGGCCGGTGCGCTGTGCCGCGGCGAGGTCGCGTTGACCGGCCAGCCGGCCGCCGTCAAAGATCGGCGCGGCCAGCGCGGCGGCCAGCGTATAGGCCGGGCCGCTGAACAACGTGCCGAGCGTGGTGCCGGCAAAACCAAGACCGGCGCCAAGGCTGACAGTCGGAAACAGTGCCGCACGCGCGGCGTCGAGATTGGCATCGGCGGCGGCCAGCCGGGCTTCGGCGGCGGCGATGTCGGGCCGGCGGGCGAGCAGCGACGATGGCGTATCGGGCGTGATGTCGGGCAACTGCAGCGTGGCGAGCGTGGCATCTGTCGAAGGCGGCAGCGGTACGACTTCGCCAAGCAGGGCCGCGATCGCCATGTTCAATGCGTCCTGTTGCTGGCGCAGTGCCTCGATGGTGCGGCGCTGTGCCGCCACGAGTGCGCGTTGCTGGGCCAGTTCCAGTTGCAGCGCGGCGCCGGCATGGCGGCGGGCCTCGACCAGCCGCAGCACGCGATCGGCGCTCGCGAGGTTCTGTTCGCCGATGGCGATACGCTCGCGTGTGGCCTGCCGCTGGACCCATGCCGACGCCACATTGGCGGTGACGGTCAGCCGCACGGTATCGAGGTCGAACGCAGATGCCTGCACTTCCCGGCCGGCCGTTTCGCGCAACGCGGCCAGTCGGCCCCAGAGATCCACCTCGTAGTTCGCCACGAAGCCCAGTTGCCATGCATTGCCGGCCACATTGTTGCTGCCGCCGAGCCGTCCCTGGCGAGAAGCACTGCCGTCAGCCGACAGCGACGGCCACATCGATGCGCCAGCGATACGCGCCAGTGCCTGCGCCTCCTGCATCCGTGCGGCCGCTTCGGCAAGGTCCAGGCTCTGCTGGCCGGCGCGTGCCACCAGCGCGTCGAGTTCCACACTGCCGAAGCTTCGCCACCAGGCGTCCGTCACATCGTTGCCCACCTGTTTGGCCGTGGCATGCCATGCAGCCGGCACGGCCACTGCGCGCGGGGCGGGATCGCCATGGATGGCGCAACCGCCCAGGACCATGACGCCAAGCAGGTACGACACGCGTGAAAGGCTTCTCCAGCCGCAGTGAGGAAATTCGATCATGTCAGTCGCCTGCCAGCGCCACGACTGGGTCAAGCCGCGCGGCGCCGCGTGCGGGCGTGTAGCCGAACACCAGACCCGTGAGTACCGCGAAGCCAAACGCCAGTGCGCACGCGGCAGGGGAATAGGTAACCGGAACGCCAGCCAGCGCCATGGCTGCGACGGTTACGAGTCCGATCGCCACGCCCACACCACCGCCCACGGCGGTGACCAGCATCGATTCGGCCAGGAACTGGCGCAGGATGTCGCGCTGCCGCGCGCCGGTGGCCATGCGAATGCCGATCTCGCGCTTGCGCTCGCGCACGGTCATCAGCATCACGTTCATCACGCCGATGCCACCGACCACCAGCGACACCGCAGCGATCAGCCCGAGCATCACCGTCATCGTCCGCGCCGTGGCGGACTGCACGCGAATCGCTTCCGCCTGGTTCCAGATCCGCACGTCGCGGGCCCGACGGGCCGTGGCAAGGCGCGCCTCGATCTCGGCGGCGGTCTCGGTGGCGCGATCCAGATTGCGGATCTCCACGGCGATCCAGGTCGGGTTGGGTTGCCCAAACAGACGGGCAATGGCGGAAGAGAGCGGCACCAGCACGCGGTCGTCCTGATCTTCGCCACCGGTCGATCCCTTGGAACCCAGTACGCCCACCACCTCGAAAGGCACCTTGTCGACGAGGATGTCCTGGCCGAGTGGGTTGCTGCCATCCGCGAACAGCCGCTTGCGCACGGTTTCGCCGATCACGGCCACCTTGGCGGTGCGGGCTTCATCGGCGGAATCGAACATGCTGCCCGCCACCACCGGCCAGCGCAGCACCTTGACGAAGGCGCCCGTGGCGCCGCCGCCTTCGGTATTGTGATCGACGCCGCCCCGGCGCACGACCACCCGATTCTCGATATAGGGCGCCACGGCCTCCACGTTGGGCGTTTCGGCAATGGTGCGCACATCGTCGAGCGTCAGCGGCGTGCCACGTTCGCGCGACGATGCCGGATTGGCCGCGACGAACATGGTCCGCGATCCGAACGTTTCCAGTTCCTGCATGACCTTGTTCTGCGAACCGCTGCCAACGGCCAGCATCACGATGACCGATGCCACGCCAATCACGATGCCAAGCAAGGTCAGGCCCGTACGGAAACGGTTCCCCCACATCACGCGCCATGCAGCGCGCATGGCCTCGCGCAGATCGGTGACCAGGCTCGCGTGTCCGTGCGCGGAAGCCCCCGGCAGTGGCTCGCGCGGCGATTCAGGCGCCACGGCACCGGAGTCGGCAATGACCTGCCCATCGCGCACCTCGATGACGCGACGTGCGCGGCTGGCGATCTCGCGGTCGTGGGTGATCAGGATGATCGTGTGGCCTTCGGCGGCCAGTTCGCGCAACAGCGCCATGACCTCGGCGCCGCTCCTGCTGTCGAGCGCGCCCGTGGGCTCGTCGGCCAGCACGATGCGGCCGCCGTTCATCAGCGCACGCGCGATGGCCACGCGCTGCTGCTGTCCGCCCGACAACTGGTTAGGCCGATGATTGACGCGAGCCCCCATGTCCAGCCGCTCCAGCAGCGCCGTGGCGCGCGCACAGCGTGCAGCGTCTGGCATGCCCGCGTACAGCGCCGGGATCTCGACGTTCTCGCGCGCGGACTCGCTGGGGACAAGGTGATAGCCCTGGAACACAAAGCCGAATGCCTCGCGGCGCAGCCACGCCAGCGCATCGGCATCGAAACCGGACACGTCCTGCCCTTCGAACAGGTACTGGCCAGCGCTGGGCCGGTCGAGGCAGCCCAGGATATTCATCAGCGTGGACTTGCCCGACCCCGATGCGCCAACGATCGCCACGAACTCGCCCGCGTGGATATCGAGCGAGATACCGCGCAGCACATCGGTGGCCGGCGCGCCGTTGCGATTGCCATAGGTCTTGCGGATGTCCCGCAACGATATCAGCGGTGTGGGCGATCCAGCCATCACGAACTGGGCTCCGCCTCGCCCGTGGACTGTTGCACCAGTACGCGCTCGCCGGGAGACAGCCCCTTGAGCACCTGCACCTGGAAGCGGCTACGGACACCGGTCTCGACTTCGCGCCGCTCGATGCCGCCATCGGCGCGCAGCACGCGAGCCACCGAGCGGCCGCGTCCTTCGGCGGGTGCCAATGCGGCAACCGGCACGACGATGGCGTCTCTTGCACTGGCCTCGACGAATGCCACTTGCGCCGTCATCTGCGGCATCAGTTCGCCATCGGCATTGTCCACGTCGAACAGGGCGGTATAGACAATCACCCGTCCGCCCGCCTTGGCCGGCGTCGCGGCGTTGTCGCCCGATGCCTTTTCAGGAGGTGGGGGCGGGGCAGGCAGCACCTGCCGCACGCTGCCGTGCCAGCGGCGTCCCTCGCCGCCGAGCGTGGTGAAGTAGACCGGCATGCCTGGCTTGACGCGCCGGACATCGGCCTCGGAGACCTCGGACCAGACCGTCATCGTGCCCAGGTCCGCCACGCGCATCACGTTGGGCGTCTGGTAGGTGGCGTTGAGCGTCTGGCCTTCGCGTGCATCGATCGACACCACGGTGCCGGCCAGCGGCGCATAGATCCGCGTGTAGCCCAGCCGGGCTTCATCAGCCTTGAGGGTGGCCTGCGTCTGCGCGATCTGCGCCTGGAGATTGCGGATATTGGCGTCGGCCAGCGCCAGCGCGGCCTCGGCGGCCTGTATGTCTTCCTCGCGCGTGGCGTCGGCGCTGGCCAGCTTCCGCTGCCGCGCATGCTGCTGCGCGGCCAGCCTGTACTGGGCCTGATTGCCGGACAATTGGGCGCGTAACGCCGCCAGCGCTGCGCGTCCCGCATCCACGGTGGCCTGCTGCACGCTGGGGTCGATTTCCACGAGCAACTGCCCCTGGCGTACCACATCGCCTGGCTGGACCAGGATCTTCTGGATCTGTCCGGATACCTGCGCGCCGACATCCACATAGCGGCGCGGCTGGATCATGCCGAGTGCCGTGACTTTGGATTCAAGCGTCTCCACACTGACCGGCGCCGACGCGGGCGGCGTCTCCTTGCTCCGCGCCATGACCGCAGCGACCGCACTTGCAATGGCCACACCGGCGATCAGCGTCGCCCAACGCTTCATGCGTGTGCTCCGTGCAGGACTGCCCTTCAACACTGCGGCTCCTCATGCTTGGCGGGATGCAAATCAGGCATTCCGTCGATTTCTATTTCACAACGATGGCCGGGCGAAATGCCGCATTGCCGCAGGGCGTCGAGCAGGATCTCGCATTTGTTCTTGTCACCAACTGGAATCCACACGTTCGCATCGCTGTCGCGAATGCGCAGTCCGCCAGGCGGCAGCCCGGCCGGCGCGGGTTCGTCGGCGCGCTGGCAATACAGCGCGCGCCGGCTGCCGTACTGCTCTTGCCACATGCGCACCACAATGCCGCAGCTCACGAGCTTCTTCACGACGCGATAGATCGTGGCAAGCGAGACGGGCTGTCCGCTCATCATCAACTGGCGATAGATATCCTCGCCGCCGAGCCACTCGCCTTCGGCCCGTGCGAGCACGCGGAGGGTGGCCACCATCTGGACCGTCGGCTTGAGCTGGGCGCGGCGCAGCGCCTCCTTCAGCGGCTCGTCGCCGCTGGCCGGTGTCAGGGCGCGTCGCGTCACGCGGTAACGGCCTCGTTGTCCCCCGCAGTGCTGCGCGCAGGCACGTCGATGGCGCGGATGCGGCCCGCCTGCATGTGGATGACGCGGTCAGCCAGCGGGAAATAGCGGTCATCGTGCGAGATCACAATGACGAGATGACCCCGGTCTCGAAGTTCGGGCAGCAGTTCGGTATAGAACAGTTGCCGGAAGGTGGGGTCCTGATCGGCTGCCCATTCGTCGAAGACCAGCACGGGACGCCCCTCCAGATACGCGTGAACCAGCGCCAGGCGCTTGCGTTGCCCGGTAGACAGGTCAACGGTACTGAACACGCCGCCTTCGACGCTGACCTTGTGGGCAATCTCGAGCCGTTCCAGATAGGGGCGCGCCGCTTCGGGCAAGACGGCGCCGCCGTCACCGGGCGCGACCAGATCCTCGAACAGGTAGAAATCGGAGAACACGGTGGTGAACAACTGCCGGTAGTCGTCGCGCGTCTCGGCGGTGACAGGCGTGCCGTCTAGCAGAATCTGGCCGGAGTGGGGGGCGTAGAGACCGAGCAATAGCTTGATCAGCGTGGTCTTGCCTGACCCGTTATCACCGACGACAAACACCAGTTCGCCCGGATGTAGATCCAGATCGATGGGGCCGAGTACGAAGGCCGTCTTGCCCTCGGGCGCATCGAAGGCATAGCCGATGCCGCGCAGCGCGATCGACTGGTCGAACCTGACCGGAGCCGGAGGCTGCTGCAATGCAAGGTGGGGTTCGGGGTTGGCAAAGCGGGCCGACAGATCCGCGATACGCGAGAACGCAACCTTGGCGCGGCCGATACCAGGCAGGGCGCCGACGATCTGGTCGACCGGGCCTTTCAGGTACAGCAGCACCAGCACGAAGCCGCTCAGCACCTGCGGCTCGACCTGCCGGAACGCTGCCCAGCCGAGGATCACGGCGATCAGCAGGAAATACAGCGCCGAGCCGAAGGCCATCGCCAGCACATAGGTATTGATCGCGCGGCGGTTGATGTCGCGGATGGCATCGACGATCCGTTCGACCTGCCCATCGAGTATCCCCATGCGGCGGGACCGGTGCATGCGCAGTTCCTTGGCCCCTTCGCTGATGCCGCGATAGCTCTTGTGCAACTGCTCCTCGTAGTCGCGCGCCTGCCAGAAGCCCGCCATGCCGCGTGCCATGGCGCGGGTCTGGATCGCAGCGCCGAGCACGAGCATCACCACCAGCAGGCCGAACAGTGTGGGCGACAGGTAGGCCAGATAGCCGAGGCATCCCATCACGACCGCCATCGAGATCACGGTGGCAGACAGGCTGAAGGCCACATCGCTGATCATGTCCACGTCCTGCGTCAGTACCGGCATCAGGCGATGGGTGCGGTAGCGCTCCAGCGCATCGATGGGCGCGGCCAGGATCTTGCGGGCCAGCCCCTTGCGCACCATGGCGACGAGCCGCTGCCCCACGAGATTGGTGGAGATATCGGAGATCGCACGGCCCGCCAATGCGAGCACGCAGAGGCCCACGAACGTCAGCAGCAGTCCACCGGCCATACCGCCCGGGCGGTTCAGTACCGTATTGATGGTCGAGAGCAGCGCTACGGTTGCCACGCCCGCCGTGATACCGGTGACCGAGGACAGCACGATCCACGGGGCAAACGGTTTGAGCAGGTTCAGGGTTTCAGCGGCGGAACTGCGAGAAGCATTCATGGCGAGGCATGGCCGCGGCGGCGGCGCTGGGCGGCAATGGGCGGCGATGGGCGCCGGATACTGTGTAGACGAGAGGCCAACTGGAATGTTCAGGCCGTGCCATGCGGCGTCACGTTGCCTGAACATTTTTTCATGCGGGCCGTCTTGTGGGGTATGCACGCGGACGGCTGCCATGGCGCCGGACCGCGCTACCTATCGATCACGTCCGACGCCCGTGCCAGACAACGACACCACTTCCTCCCTTGCCGGACATCCGGCCATGCAGTGGCAGCGGGCTCGCCCCTGGCTGAATGCCCCGTGCGAGCCATTTCCGCAATATCCCGTCACCACCGCTGGCACGCGCCACCCGCTGCGGCCGTCCAAGCCTGACGGGGTGGTCTACACCCGCCATATCCCCTGGCTCGACCAGACGCTGACGTTCCGCGCGCTCGATATCGACGAGGACGTGACGCGCATGCACCGCTGGATGAACGATCCCGACGTGGCGCATTTCTGGCAGGAAGAAGGCGACATCGACCATCAACGCGCCTACCTGCAGCGCGTGCATGCCGATCCACATGTCACACAGTTGATCGGATGCTTCGATGGCGAGCCGTTCGGATACTTCGAGGTCTACTGGGCACGCGAGGACCGCATCGCGCCATTCTGCGACGCCACCGACTACGACCGGGGCTGGCATGTGCTGGTGGGCGAGCCGGATTTTCGCGGCAAATCGTGGCTGACGGCGTGGATGCCTTCGATTTCGCACTATCTGTTTCTCGACGATTGCCGCACCCAGCGGCTGGTCATCGAGCCGCGCGCGGACAACGCGAAAATGCGGAAGAGCCTGTCGCGCTGCGGCTACGACCTGGTCTGCGAGTTCGATTTCCCCCACAAACGCGCTGTGCTGGGCGTGCTGCCACGCGAGCGCTTTTTCGGCGAGGCGCTCTGGATGCCGCAGTCAGACGACACGGCCGATAACGTCGGCCATCCGACAACACTATCGCCCAAGGCTTCCCATGCAAGTTCATGACCTGATTGGCGTCGGCTTCGGGCCGTCCAATGTGGCGCTGGCCATCGCACTGGAAGAGCAGTGTGCCGGGCAGCAGCGCCCCGATGCGTTCTTCATCGAGAAGCAGCCGGCGTTTGCGTGGCACCCGGACATGCTGCTCGACAACTCGCACATGCAGATTTCCTTCCTCAAGGATCTGGCCACCCTGCGCAATCCCGCGAGTCGCTTCACGTTCATCGGCTATCTGCATCAGAAGGGGCGTCTGCAGGATTTCATCAACCTCAAGACGTTTTTCCCGAGCCGTCACGAGTTCAATGACTACCTGTCCTGGGCAGCCAGCCATTTCCAGGGCCAATGTGCCTATGGCGAGGAGGTGGTGGAGGTGACGCCCGAGCACCGGGACGGCGAAGTGGCGCTGCTACGTGTGCGATCCCGGACCGCGGACGGCGAAACGCGCGAACGCCTGGGCCGGAATCTGGTGGTGGGGGTGGGCGGCAGCCCCAATATTCCAGACAGTTTTCGCGCGTTGCGCGACGACGCTCGGGTGCTCCATTCGAGCCAGTACCTGCGCCGTATCGCGCAGCACGCTGCGCCCCGGCGCATCGCCGTGATCGGGGCAGGGCAGAGCGCCGCGGAGTTGTTCATGGATCTGCATGGCCGCTACCCCGAAGCACAGATCGACCTCGTGGTGCGCGCGCATGCCATCCGGCCGTCCGACAACAGTCCATTCGTGAACGAGATCTTCAATGCAGACTATGTCGATCACGTGTTCCACCGTCCCGAAGACGAGCGCGAGGCCATGCTGCGCGAGTTCTGGCATACCAACTACGCCTGTCCGGACCTGGAACTGATCGAGAGCATCTTCAAGGTGTTCTACGAGCAACGGGTGCGCGGCGATCAACGCCACCGTCTGCTGCGCCGCCACGAAGTCTGCGGTGCGCAGGCCGACACCGACAGCGTCCGGCTCGATCTGCGCGACCTCAATGCTGGCCGCGCGAGCCAGAACCCCTATGACCTCGTGGTGCTGGCCACGGGCTATGCACGCGAACAGCATCGTTCGATCCTCGCGCAGCTCGAACCATGGGTGGGCGAATGCGCGGTAGACCGTGACTACCGGGTGCTCGCCACACCGGGCTTCCGGCCGGGGATCTTCCTGCAGGGTGCGTGCGAGACCAGCCATGGCATCAGCGATACCTTGCTGTCGGTGACCGCGATCCGCACGGGGGAAATCACGACGGCGCTGGAGGCAGCGGGGCGGCAGTCAGGGCGCTCCTTCGATGGCGAGCGACGCGCGGCGACGATCATGGCGTAATGCGGAAACGAAGCCTTGCTGCATAAAGAAATGCCACCGTCCAGGTGGCATTTTCTATTCCGTGGCGTCGCGTGGCCAGGGGGCGGGTGGCGAGGGTTCGGGTGCGCCGTCGAGATCGTTCACCGGCGGCACCAGCCCTGCCAGCAACCACAGCCGCGCGGCCTTGTCATAGGCGCGCCGGTGCGCGGGATCGGCCGCGAGCCATTCCATCATCCGGGCCCGTGCATCGTCGCTGAATCGCTCACGATCATGCTCACGTTGCACCCATGCCCAGGCCGTTGCCCAAGCGGCATCCTCGTTGTGTTGTGTCATGCGTGCCAATCCGATCCAGCGAAACGAAGCAAAGTGGCGGAATTTTGACACGTCAAGCACGCGTTGTCGCCCACGCCCTGTCACGGGAACATTTCAGCCGTTTACGAAGCTGGGCAGCGCGTCACGGAGTTAGTCCGCGTACATCAGCGTGCGGCAGGACTCGATGGCCCGCGCCGCGTCGGCCAGCAGCGCATTGACGAGGCCGAGCGCACAGCCCAGGTGTTCGGCAATCTGCCGCTGCGTCAGGCCCTGGATGCGGTACAGCTCGTGCGCCAGCCGCGTGCGGGCGGGAAGCTTCGACAGTTCGCGATCGATCGCGCAGAGCACCTCGTAGTCCTGGAAGGACTTGTGCGGCGAGGTGGCGCACGGCAACTCCAGTGTCTCGACCTCTATGTCATAGCAGCGATAGGACGATTCCAGGCTCTGCCGGCGGCAATGGTCCAGCGCCAGGTTCCGTACCACCTGGCAGCAATAGCAGAAGGGACGCTGGACTTCGCCCAGCCGGTCGCCATCCGACAAGCGGATCCAGGCGTCCTGGAGGATGTCTTCAGCGGTCTCGGGACTCCTGACAATGCCATGGGCAATCCGCCGCAGTTGGGCGCGATTGTCCATGAATACCTCGGCAAGCGTCGCTACGGGGGCGCTCGTCATCATGCTGGTCTCCCTGGTTGCAAATGCCAATACAAATGCAAATCATTCCTAATATGTCGCGAAGGACATACATTTAAAACTTGCCATCCGGGATGGCTTTGCTTTTTTGGATGCTTCTCAAGGTATGACGGACGAGCTTTCGGAATCCGCCAACTTTTTTGCGGAATCTCGCCATCGAGGATGTGCGGTCAGAACTCGAACTGCGCGCCGAGCTTGAATGTGCGGGGTGCGCCCTGCGTGAGGTAGGACGCGCTGGCCAGCCAATACGCCCGGTTGGCAATGTTGTCGACGTTGAAGCGGACGATGGCGCGCGTACCGCCGAGACGCGTCTCGTATCGCAGACCCGCGTCGAATAGCGTGAACCCCGCCACGGTCGCGGTATTGGCCGCATCGATCGGCCGCGACCCGTAGTACTGGACACCGGCCGTGAGCGTGAAGCCGGTATCGGCCAGCCGGTACTCCGAATAGAGCTTGGCCTGCTGCCGCGGCGTGCCATCGACAAACTTGCCTGCCAGCCCCGCCGTGGCGGTCTCATTGCGGGCGTCGAGGAACATCACACTGCCGATCACCTGCCAGCGCGACGTCAGGCGGGCCTTCGCCAGCAGTTCCAGCCCGTTGTAGCGGGATTCCCCGTTCTGGGTGAAGACATTGTCGGCATCGGTATAGGTCAGGCCACGCCGAATCCGGAATACGGCGGCGCTGGCAGACCACCGGGCGCGTTCGGCCTTGATGCCAGCCTCGAGCTGCTTTGTCTTGAGCGGCGCGAACACCTCCTGCGCGTTGGCCGCGCTCAGAGGCGCCGTTGCGCCTTGCTCCAGGGCCTCGACGTAACTGGTGTAGACCGAGAGCCACGGCGACGGCTTCAGCACGACGGCGGCGGTTGGCGTATAGGCACCCTTGTCGTAGCCGTTGACCGTATCCTTGAGGCCGTTGTGCCGCAGGCCGAGGATCACATCGACGTGATCGCCAAAATGGGCGGTGTCCGAGATGAACGCCGCGCGCTGGATCGTGTCGCTGCCCAGCGCATCGGCAGGCGGAACCGTGAGGCCGGGATTCGGGAAGTTGCCGGGGCGAGACAGATTGCCCGTGCCGAGCACCGCCGAGGTGGAGCCGCTCGAATAGAAGGTGCGAATGCGCCCGTAGGAGAGTCCGAAAGTCAGGTCATGGGAGACCGGCCCGGTGCGCACCTTGCCCGTCACCAGCGCGCGGACGTCATCGGTGTCGAAGCGGTCCGTGCCGGCGTACTGGACTTCCGTGTAGTCGCCCGCCGCGTTGGCAAAGATCGAGCCATTGAGATAGCCACGGGTCATCACCGAGCCACGATAGAGCAGGCTGGCACGCCAGTCGTCGGCGAAGGTCCATTCGACGCCGGTGCCGTACACCCACGAGCGCGTTTCGTAACGCGTGAATGGCGAGAAGATCCGCTTGCTGCCGGGGATGGCGGCCGGCGGTTGCGCCACGACGAAATCCGTGTCGCTGCCCGTGGCATTCGGAAAAATACCCCAGGTCGACGAGGCGGTGACCTGGCGATCGACGGCCAGCACATCGGCGCGCCAGACCAGCTTCGGCAGGATGCGCCAGTCGAGCGCCAGCGACGCGGAACCGCGCTGGACTCGCCCCCCGTCCTTGACGTAGCTGTCGCCGGTCTCGCCCACCACATTGACGCGATAGCCGAATCGGTCTTCCGATCCGAAACGTCCGCCCAGATCGCCGCCGAGCAGGAACGTGCCGCTATCCGTCACGGACGTCAACACGTTGCGCAGCGGGGTATCGGTCGGCCGCTTGCTGATGAAGTTCACGATCCCGCCCGGCTGCGCAAAGCCGTACAGGAAGCCACTGGCGCCCTTGAGCAACTGAATCTGCTCGAAGTGTTCAAGCGGCAGATCGCTGCTCCAGCTATAGATATTGAGGCCGTCAACCTTGCGCCCGCTCAGGAGATCGAGTCCCACACCGCGCACCGCGATCTGCGAGGAGAGCCCGCCAATGTTGTTGCTGATCGGCGTGACCGAGGCATCGTTCTTCAGTGCGTCCACGAGCGAGTCGGCCTGCTGGTTATCCATCAGGTCACGTGTCACCACCTCGATGCTGTAGGGCGCTTCGATGATGGGCCGGTCTCCCAGCACGCCCAGGCTCGCGGCCGGCGCGCGATAGTGGTCGATGTCGTCGGCCGCCCCCGTGACGATGACCGGCGTCAGGGTCGGGATCGGCACCGATGTCTCGGCGGTAGCGGTAGCGGGCGCGGGCAATGTGCGTGGGCGCAGCCAGTAGCTCCCGCCGGGGTTCGACACCGCCTCCACCGGCTGGCCGGAGAGCAGCACACGCAGCGCTTCCTCGACGGTATAGGTGCCCTGCAAGCCGGGACTGTCGAGTCCCACGGTCAGCGCGGGATCGACGGCGATCGGCACCCCCGCTTCATTGCCGAAACGGGCGAGGGTCACGTCCAGCGGACCGGGCCCGATCGAGAACGAGCGTGCGCCGGCAGCGGTCTGCGCCCAGGCGTTGCCCGCCATCGTCAGCGCAGCCGCGACGGACGCGGCCATGACGCTGGCGCGAAGCACGTCGGCGAGATGCGCGCTCACGAAACTGGGACGACCGGATCGACGAGGCACGATGACTGAGGCGGCGTAGGACTTCGGATGATTCGGGGTGCGGCGGGCCGTGATGGCACAGGGCTAGCGGGGGACGACTGTTACCCAGTACGGCGTGACCGAGCGTGTGCGCACGGGCAGGGCGTTCTCCAGTAACGCCAGTGCCGCGTCGGTGTCATCGAGGGGAAATGCGCCGGAGACACTGAGCGAGGCCAGCGCCGGATCGCAACGTAACAGGCCGGGACGATAGCGGGCAAGTTCCGCCACGAAAGCCGGCAGCGGCATGCGGCGCGCCACCAGCATCCCGTCGATCCACGACCGGATGGCGGGGTCCATCGGTGCGGGATCACCCACCGCGAGGGAACCAAAGCTGATTTGCTGACCCGCATCGATGCGCGACGACGCGCCGCCTTCCGACATCACACGCACGGCCCCGGCCGTGACACCCACCGTGATCGAGGCATCGCCCGTCGCCACATCGCGCACCACGAAGCGCGTGCCGAGCGGCGTGATCGTGCCGAATCGCGTGGCAACCACCAGCGGGCGCCCCTGGGCGTCTGGCGCGGTATGCACCTCGATCTCGCCTGCGCGGAGCCGAATCCGGCGATGCTGCGCGCCATATGCCACATCGATGGCGGACGCAGTGTTGAGCGTGACGACGGTGCCATCGGATAGCCGCAGCGTCCGTCTTTCTCCTGGCCCTGTGGAATGATCCGCAGCCATGCGGTCATAGGCGGCGGTCCGGGTCAGCATCCATCCGCTGGTTCCGGCGAGCGAAAGCGCACCGATGCCGGCCAGCGCCTTGAGGGCGCGGCGGCGCGAGGGAACGCGGGTATCCGCCTGCAGGGTCTGCCGCACGACGGCGGACGGCACACCGACCAGCCCGTGGCGAAGCTGGCCGATGGTGTCGGTCATCATCTGCCACGCCATTTCGTGGCTGGGATCGTCGACACGCCAGCGCGCACAGGCCGCCTGGTCGGCTGCGGTGGCTTCACCCGATTCAAAGGTGACCAGCCACATCGCGGCTTCTTCCAGAACTTCGTCGCTGGGTGGTGCCATCATCGTTGCAGCACGCGACAGCATTGCACGTAGGCTTTCGCCATCGCCTTCTGCACCATATTGACGGTGATGCCCATCTCGTCGGCAATGTCCCGATAGGGCAGACCATCGACCTGCGACAGCAGAAAAATATCGCGCACCCGCGCGGGCAGGCGATCCAGCGCGCAACTGATGGCGGTCAGGGATTCGAGAATCAGCGCCCGATCCTCAGGCGACGGGACGGTGGGCTCGGGCAGGCAGGCGAGCGCTTCCAGATAGGCACGCTCCAGCGCCTGCCGCCGAAAATAGTCTGCGGTCAGGTTCGTGGAAACGGTCGTGAGATAGGCGCGCGGCTCCCGCAGCGAAGCCGCATCGCCCGCATGGATCAGGCGTGCAAACGTATCGTGCGCCAGATCGGCAGCGCACTCCATGTTGCCCAGCTTGCGCGATAGCAGATTGAGCAGCCAACCATGGTGACTGCGGTAAATGCTCGCGATTGCATGCCTGCCGCTTGAAGCAGCCTCTGTCCCAGCCATGGCGTCGATCCCGTCGCGGCGCCACGGCGCCCTGCGTTATTGAGAACGATTTGCATTCTAAAGATTGTGCGATGCCGCTGCAACCGCGCAAATGGCAATTCTGCAAATTCTGCAAATGTGAGCGAAAGGGCGCGGCGCGGGGTGGCGGCATGCGACGTCTCCAGCCTGCCTCCCCGCCTTGGGGCCACGCATGACGCACATAGGGGACAAAATGACCCCCGGTGTTGGATGCTCCAGGTTTTCTGGCGCCGCAATGGCTACGCGTTCCGCTGCGACCACCGCGCCGGGGAGGCACGGTGCACGGCGCCCAGCACGTGATAGCCGGCCGGGGTCAGTTGCACCGCGGGCGACGTGGCCGGTGCGTGGGTCATGTCGATCAGGCGGCGGGTGGCAAGCGCGGCCAGGTCGCGCGGGTCGATATCGCGGCACGAACCCAGCGATCCCAGCACCATCAACGCGGCGATTTCGTGGGCACTCAACATGGCAACTCTCCCCTTGGCAGCATCAACTCTGTGTGTCTCGTCTTTTGCCTTGTGAAGATAGCCACTGTGGAATCGTTAGTGCGCCAAAACCTGTAGCTGTTTGATAGCGATCAATTGAAAGGGTCGTATCCAAGCGGCCATGTGACGGGCCTCGTCCTGTCACCGTGCTTCATACATTGGCGCCACCGAGTGGGTCCCATGCGCTGCGCGCCTCCGTTCTCCACGCAGATTGGCGTTTACCCCGAATCGATGCACGAGCCGTGTAAGAACAGGGTAAGGGGGGCGCAGTACCTTGTCTCCGGGCCATGCGGCAAGTACCGCGTGGTGAAGCAAGGATGTGCAGGAGACAACGATGCAAGATGATCTGATCATGAAGTTGAAGGCCAGCCGGCAATATCGTGAACTGGTGCGGCGGCGTGGGCGGCTGGGATGGATGCTGACGGCGGTAATGCTCGTGGTGTACTACGGCTACGTGCTGGTCATTGCGTTCGACAAGGAACTGCTGGCCGCACGCGTGGGGCAGGGTGTGATGACCTGGGGCATGCCGATCGGGCTGTTCGTGATTCTTTTTACCGTGCTGCTCACGGGACTCTACGTGTGGCACGCCAACCGCGTGTACGACGACCTCACCGACCGCATCAAGCAGGAGGTCGCATGAAGTCTCGACATGTATTCGGCGCCGCCGCACTGCTGCTTTCCGCCAGCGTCTTCGCTGCCGGGGGAGACTTGGGACAGGCCGTGAAACAGGCCACCAACTGGACGGCCATCGGCATGTTCGTGGTGTTTGTGGTCGGTACGCTGTTCATCACCAAGTGGGCGGCCAAGAAGACCAAATCCGCCGCCACGTTCTACACCGGCGGTGGCATCACCGGCTTCCAGAACGGTCTGGCCATCGCGGGTGACTTCATGTCTGCAGCGTCCTTCCTCGGGATTTCCGCAGCGGTGTACACCAGCGGCTATGACGGGCTGATCTATTCGATCGGCTTTCTCGTGGGGTGGCCAATCATCACGTTCCTGATGGCCGAGCGGCTGCGCAACCTGGGGCGCTTCACGTTTGCCGACGTGGCCGCGTATCGATTCAAGCAGGCACCCATCCGAGCGTTCGCGGCATCCGGCACGCTGGTGGTGGTGGCGTTCTATCTCATCGCGCAGATGGTGGGGGCTGGCCAGTTGATCAAGTTGCTGTTCGGGCTCGAGTACTGGGTGGCAGTTGTCATCGTGGGCGCGCTGATGATGATCTACGTGCTGTTTGGTGGCATGACGGCCACCACATGGGTGCAGATCATCAAGGCATGCCTGCTGCTGGGCGGCGCGTCGTTCATGGCGTTCATGGTGCTGGCCCAGTTTCATTTCAGCCCTGAGGCGCTGTTTGCCAAAGCGGTAGAAGTGCATGCGAAGAAGGACTCCATCATGAGTCCGGGCAACTTCATCAAGGATCCGATATCAGCCATCTCGTTCGGGATTGCGCTGATGTTCGGCACTGCCGGCCTGCCGCACATCCTGATGCGCTTTTTCACGGTGCCCAATGCCAAGGAAGCCCGCAAGTCGGTGTTCTGGGCGACCACCTGGATTGGCTATTTCTACATCCTCACGTTCATCATCGGCTTTGGCGCGATCGTGCTGGTGAGTACCAATGCCAGTTTTCAGGATGGCAGCGGCAAGCTGTTGGGCGGCGTCAACATGGCGGCCGTTCACCTGGCCAATGCGGTGGGTGGCAACGTCTTCCTGGGCTTTATCTCGGCCGTGGCATTCGCGACGATCCTGGCCGTTGTGGCAGGGCTGACGCTGGCGGGCGCCTCGGCGGTGTCCCACGACCTCTACCAGACCGTCTTCAAGCACGGCAAGGCAACCAGTGCCATGGAGTTGCGCGTGTCCAAGATCACCACGGTTGTGCTCGGCGTCATTGCCGTGGTGCTGGGCATCGTGTTCGAGAAGCAGAACATCGCGTTCATGGTGTCACTGGCGTTTGCGGTAGCGGCATCGGCCAACTTCCCGGTGCTCTTTCTCTCGGTGTTGTGGAAGGGCTGCACCACACGCGGTGCGATGATCGGTGGCTTCCTGGGCCTGTTGTCGGCGGTGGTACTCACCGTACTGTCGCAGGCAGTGTGGGTCGACGTGTTCCACTTCAAGAGCGCGCCGTTCCCCTACACCTCGCCGGCACTGTTCTCGATGACGATCGGATTCGTCGGCATCTGGCTGTTCTCGGTCACCGACAGGTCCAAACGGGCCCTGCTCGACAAGGCGGGATTCGAGGCGCAGGAACTGCGCTCGGAAACCGGCATCGGTGCAGGAGAAGCTGCCGCGCACTGAACGCAGGGTGTCTGACATGATCCGGCGCGGCATTGATGCAGGTCTGGCATACCACGTCGGCCATGTGCTCGAATGCCGGGCGCTCGCCTGCGATCCCGGCTCGCCGTCGGATTGTCTCGTTGCGGAGATCTACGACGATGACACCGCAGTGTTCGTGCCGCTGGACCCCGCGCGCCGCTGCACGTCCTATTTCGGTGCTTGGGGAAGAAGCGGCGGCGTATCGCTATCTCCAGCCAGCTGGAATGGCAGCGATTGCCGTCCGCTGCCCGACGTCACCACACGCGGGCGCTGACCTCAGGCCGTTGCTGTCGGACTCAGCACGGCCTTGCAGGCAATTTCGATCAACTGCGGCGGCATGGCCAGTCGGGAGACGCCGATCAGGTTGCTGGCACATTGCGGGCGCTCTGTGCCGTATGCCGCCTTGCGGACCTTGCCTGCCACGGCGAAGGCCGCGTCGACATCGAGAACGTAGACGGTCTCTTCCACGACATTGTCCAGCGTTGCGCCGAATCGACCGAGAAGGGTGGCGAGGTTCTCGTAGGTGGCACGCATCTGGGCTTCCATGGTGGAGAAGTCGCTCGGCTTGCCGTTCGCGTCAAGCGCGGCTGGCGCGATCAGATTGCCATGGCTGTCGTGGCTGAGTTGACCGGACACGTAGATGTCGTTACCTACCTGCACCGCTTGCGCATAGCCATAGGCGTCTTCCCACGGAACGCCCCAGTAGGCGGTTTTCTTTTCGGGCGAACCTGGTTGAGTCGTCATGCTTAAGCTCCTTGAGAAATGGCAACCGCAGAGTCGGTGCCCAGCTTGCAAAAGGGCTTCAGCCTAGCATTCCCAAAGCGGATTGCGCGCGCAAAACATGCGCTTCGACGCAGTATTTTTGCAGGGGAAGCGCCGGGTGGTGCGACCATCGTCTGCTGCCGTTACGCCCTCCGTCGTAGACAATCGAAACCCGTGTACGAATCGGGCTCAGGTGCCGGGGCGACGTGACCGTCGATCTCGTGCTGTCCTCGCAAACAGTTCGTTACGCGCGGACGCGGTAATCGCTGTCACGCATGGATGCGTGATGCGGCGTTCAACGGAGATGGCAAAGAACTCTTCTGCAACTTCCGAGGTCGCACCGAGTGCGCGCGCACCGAACTGGTTTTCGATGTCTTGCTCCAGCACGGTGGGTCCGATAAAGATGCCGAGCCCGCGACGGCCAAATTCCTTGGCGAGTGCGCTGTCATCGCATTCGCCAACGATGCGCGGGGTTAGCGACAGCGACTGCAGCCACTGCCGCAGTCGCTGCCCAACCGCGGAATCCTCAGCGGGCATGAGCATTGGCGCCCCGTCGAGACACGCAGGGAAGGGCTGCTTGCAGAGGTCGTGCAGCGCCGGGGCGGCAAAGAAGCTGATCCCCGAGCCGCCGAGCCGGTGATTGAAGGCGCGTATGCTGACTGCCGAAGGAATCGGCGCATCGGCGATGACGAGATCGATGCGGTGAAGGGCCAGTTCGGCAAGCAACAGTTCGAGCTTCCATTCGCGGCACACAATGCGGACGGGTCCAGGCAATTGCGTCGCCGGTTCGATCAGCCGGCAAGCGATGGTTTTCGGCACCGCGTCAGCAACGCCCACGCGGAATTCCAGCGGTTTGCCTTGGCAGGGCGACGCCCGTACGGCTTCTTCAAGTTCCGCGCCCATCGAGAAGATGGCTTCGGCATACCCCAATACCATGCGCCCCGATTCCGTGAGCTGCAAGCCACGGCCGCTCTTGGCGAACAGCGGTGTGCCGAGGCATGCCTCGAACAACTGAATCTGTCCGCTAATGGTCTGTGGCGACAGATGCAGGCGTTTGCTGGCCAGGCTGACGCTACCCAGCCTGGCTACGTGATAGAAGTAGTGCAGGTGCTTGTAGTTCATGAGGATTGCCCTTGTCGGCGCCCGCTCTCGCAGGCGAAATCCTCCCGTTTTTTCGAATGATGGTATCCGAACAATCTGCTTTTCGCTGGGAGGTTTACCCCCTAGATTGCAGTTATCGACTGCAGTGAGTGCAGACCATCAGGACCCCGGCGGTCGCGGCCCTGACGTGCGTGCACGCCCCTCCAGGAGGCATAGACATGGCCACGCTACTTGTACCTTGCGACGGTTCGCCGAGCGCATTGCTGGCGGTACGGCAGGCTATCGGAGAATACCTTCAGGGCGAGGCCCGTCATATCCATTTGTTGAACGTTCAGCCCCCGTTCTCGCGCAATGTGAACCACTACATCGAACGCACGCTACGCGACGACTTCCAGCGCGAACGTGCCGACGAGGAGCTTGCCGCGGCCAGAGCGATGTTCCATGCGGCTGGCGTGCCGTTTGCCGAGCACCTCCAGATAGGCGAGACGGTGCGGAGTATCGTGGATGTGGCGCAGCAGTTGCACTGCGACCGCGTGCTGATCGGCACCGCGCGCAAGAGCGCGCTGGTGCGTGCGGTGGAGCATTCCCTCACCAACCAGTTGCTGGAGAGTTGCCCCGTTCCCGTCGAGGTCATTGGCGGCCCGCCCGCCCCATTGATCGAGCGCGTCGGCATACCGGCAGGGTTGGGTGCCGGTCTCGCCTTGCTTCTGGCCAGTCAGGCATGAATGCCATCGCGCGTCGGAAACCTGCTCGGCGGCTGAGAGAGTAAAGCGCTTCCGCGCCGGATTCTGGATCGCCAATCTGCCGGCCGCTGCAAATCGGACTTACGGCCGGCATCCCTTGACCACGCAATCATGATGATGGAATCGTTCGCTACCGGTCCGATGTGGGCTGGCTTCGTGGTGTTCGTGCTGACGATGTTGGCGCTGGACCTGTTCGTTTTCGGTGGCAACAAGGCGCATCGCGTCTCGGTCAGGGAAGCGGGCATCTGGGTCGTGGCATGGATGACGATGGCAGGCACGTTTGCCGGTCTGCTCTGGTGGTATCTCGACACGCATGCCAGCCGCGACATCGCCAACAGCAAGGCACTGGAGTTCATCACCGGCTACCTGATCGAACAGTCGCTGTCGATCGACAACATGTTTGTCTTCGTCATGATCTTCAGCTTCTTTGCGGTGCCCCCCGAATTGCAGCGGCGGGTGCTGCTCTACGGCGTACTCGGCGCCATCGTGATGCGTGCGGGCATGATCCTGGCCGGTGTATGGCTCGTCAGCGAATTCGCCTGGGTCCTGTATGTCTTCGGTGTCTTTCTGGTGATCACCGGCATCAAGATGCTTGTATTTGCGGAGAAACAGCCTGACCTGGAGAGGAACCCGCTATTGCGCTGGCTGCGCCGCCACATGCGCATCACAACTGCATTTCACAACGACAAGTTCTTTGTGCGGATCGACGGTATGCGTTGGGCCACGCCGATGTTCCTGGTGTTGATCATGATCGAGGCCAGCGACCTGGTCTTCGCCGTGGACAGCATCCCGGCAATCTTTGCGGTCACCACCGACCCCTTCATCGTCTTCACCTCCAACATCTTTGCCATCATGGGGTTGCGTGCACTCTATTTCCTGCTGGCAGACATGTCGCTGCGCTTTCACCTTCTCAAGTACGGGCTCGCCCTGGTGCTGATCTTCATCGGCGGGAAGATGTTGGCTGCCCCGTGGTTTCATATGCCCGTGCAATGGTCGCTCGCCATTGTCGGTACGGTGATCCTGCTATCCGTGCTGCTGAGTCTCAAGTTCTCGCCGCGCAGGCTTCGCGAGCGCGTTTCATGAAGGACGAAGCGCGTATCCCACGCTCCACCGTATCGAGGCGTCACCGTATTCAATGTCGGGCGCTCTCCGCGTCGCCGTATATCGCACTCGATACGGTACGCAGTGCTTCGGCCATCTGCTCGGCGGCCAGAGACAGCAGCCGGTCAGTGCGCGTGATGATGCCGAAATCATCCATGTGGCAAGGCACGTCGAGCGGCAGGATTGCCACCATGCCGTGCCTGGCGTAGTACGCGGCGACATCGGCGGCCAGCACGCCCAGCATGTCGCTGGACTCGATCATCTGCGTCACGAACAACAGCGCGGCAGTTTCCACGACATTGGTGGGTGGAATCAGGCTGGCGCGCTGGAACATCAGGTCGAAGCGGTGGCGCAGCACGCTGCCTGCTGGCGGGACGATCCAGCCCGCGCGGTCGAGATCGGCCAGCGACAGCGCCGCCGCGCGCAGCAGCGGATGATCGCGGCGTACCACCACGCAGACAGGCTCGGCGGCCAGTGGCTCGTAGCGCAGATGCAGCTTGTCATGCTCGGCGAACAGGCGTGCCACCACGAGGTCGAGCTTCTCCTGTGCCAGCCGTTCAAGCAGTACGTTGCTGTTCTCGATTTCCAGCGATATGCGCAGGCCGGGGCTTTCCCGCTTGAGCATTGCCACGGCCGGTGGCAGTAGCGTGACGCCAGGCGAGGTGATCGCGCCAACGGCCACGTGGCCGAGCCGCCCGGCCTGCAGCGCCATGACCTCCTCCTGCGCCTGATCCAGGCTGCCGACCACGGCGCGCGCATGACGGATCATGGCGTCGCCATAGCGCGTTGGCCGCATCCCGCGCGGCAAGCGTTCGAACAGCGGAACGCCCAGCATTTCCTCTAGTTCACGAAGCAGCTTAGATGCCGCCGGCTGGGTCATGTTCAGCACGGCAGCGGCGCGGTGGATGTTGCCTTCTTCGGCCAACGCCACCAGCAACAGCAACTGCCGTGTCTTGAGACGGGCGCGGATGTACCACGGGGGAGCGGTGGGCATAGGGTTATTACCAATGCGTGAATCGGTATCGCAGCGGCGTGCTTTTTCATTGGAAGCATATCCGATAGGTGCGTAGACTGCCGCTCATTCGAAAACAACAATCGCCCGCGCCACTCGCGCACCCCGGGCGGGAGACGCCCTTCATTGCCCCAACCCGATGTCATGCCCGACGCCGGCCTCGTGTCCCGCCTCGCCGCATGCGTCCGCCGTATTCAGGAACCCTCATGCCGGATTCGAAACCCAAGCTCCGCTCCACCCACTGGTTCGGCACCGCCGACAAGAACGGCTTCATGTACCGAAGCTGGATGAAGAACCAGGGCATTCCCAATCACGAGTTCGATGGCCGGCCGATCATTGGCATCTGCAATACGTGGTCGGAACTGACACCCTGTAACGCGCACTTCCGGAAAATTGCCGAACACGTGAAGCGCGGCGTCTACGAGGCGGGCGGTTTCCCGGTGGAATTCCCGGTGTTTTCGAGCGGCGAATCGAACCTGCGTCCCACGGCGATGCTCACGCGCAACCTGGCGGCGATGGACGTCGAGGAAGCCATCCGGGGCAACCCCGTGGATGCCGTGGTGCTTCTGGCCGGTTGCGACAAGACTACGCCGGCGTTGCTGATGGGCGCGGCAAGCTGCGATGTCCCTGCCATCGTGGTCAGCGGCGGGCCGATGCTCAACGGCAAGCTCGACGGCAAGGACATCGGCTCGGGCACGGCGGTCTGGCAGTTGCATGAATCGCTCAAGGCCGGAGAGATCGACCTGCATCACTTCTTGTCGGCCGAAGCCGGCATGTCGCGTTCGGCTGGCACCTGCAACACCATGGGCACCGCATCCACGATGGCCTGCATGGCCGAGGCGTTAGGCGTCACGCTGCCGCACAACGCGGCAATTCCGGCGGTGGACGCACGCCGCTACGTGCTGGCGCACATGTCCGGCATCCGCATCGTCGAGATGGCGCTCGACGGGCTGTGCCTGTCCAAGGTACTGACGCGCGAAGCGTTCGAGAACGCGATCCGCACCAACGCGGCCATCGGAGGTTCTACCAACGCCGTGATCCACCTGAAGGCCATCGCGGGCCGCATGGGCGTGCCGCTGGAACTGGAGGACTGGACCCGCATTGGCCGCGATACGCCGACCATTGTCGATCTGCAACCGTCCGGCCGTTTCCTGATGGAGGAGTTCTACTACGCGGGCGGATTGCCTGCGGTGCTGCGCCGGCTGGGCGAAGCGGGGCTGCTGCCGAATCCGGATGCGCTGACCGTCAATGGCCGCTCGCTGTGGGACAACGTCCGCGAGGCGCCCAATTTCAATGACGAGGTCATCCGCCCGCTCGACCAACCGCTGATTGCCGATGGCGGCATCCGCGTGCTGCGCGGCAACCTGGCGCCACGCGGTGCGGTACTCAAGCCGTCGGCCGCCACGCCTGAACTGCTGAAGCACCGTGGCCGCGCCGTGGTGTTCGAGAACCTGGAGCACTACAAGGCGCGCATCGTCGATGAGTCGCTCGATGTCGATGCCGACTCGATACTCGTGATGAAGAACTGCGGACCCAAGGGCTATCCCGGCATGGCCGAGGTGGGCAACATGGGCCTGCCGCCGAAGCTGCTGCGCCAGGGCGTCAAGGACATGGTGCGGATCTCCGATGCGCGCATGAGCGGCACCGCCTACGGCACCGTGGTACTGCACGTAGCGCCCGAGGCCGCAGCCGGTGGCCCGCTGGCTGCCGTGCGCGATGGCGACTGGATCGAACTCGACTGCGACGCCGGCACGCTGCACCTCGACATCACGCAGGAGGAACTGGCTGACCGGATGGAAGGATTCCAGCCGCCCGGTCCCGATGGGCGGGCCGGGCAGGGCGGTTACCAGCGGCTCTATGTGCAGCACGTCCTGCAGGCCGACGAGGGCTGCGATCTCGACTTCCTGGTAGGTTGCCGCGGCGCTGACGTGCCGCGCCATTCCCACTGAACAAACCAAAAACAAGACGAGGAGACAACGATGAGCAATCAATCGGAAGAGTCGCGCATCATCGCGATGCTGACGCGCAAGTTGATACCGTTCCTGGCGTTGATTTACGTGGTGGCCTATATCGACCGTTCGGTGGTGGGCTTTGCCAAGCTGCACATGAACGCGGCGGCTGGCATCAGCGATGCCGCCTACGGGCTGGGCGCGGGACTGTTTTTCATCGGCTACTTCCTGTGCGAGGTGCCGAGCAACCTGGCCCTGGAGCGCTTCGGTGCGCGCCGCTGGTTTGCGCGCATCCTGTTCACCTGGGGCGTGATCACGATGCTGATGGCGCTGATCCACAACGCCACCACGTTCTACGTGCTGCGATTCCTGCTGGGTGCGGCGGAGGCAGGGCTGTATCCGGGCATCCTGTACTTCCTGACCAAGTGGTTCCCGATGCGGCACCGCGCACGCATCATCGGATTGCTGGTGCTGGCGCAACCCATCGCGCTGATCATTACCGGCCCCATCGCCGGGTGGGTGCTGTCGACGCCGGGCCTGTTCGGGCTGTCGAACTGGCAGACGCTGTTTGTCATCAGCGGTCTTCCTGCGGTACTGCTCTGCGTTCCTACGCTGCGGTTGATCCCGGAGTCGCCCGCCGACGCGAAGTGGCTGGCGGCGGGAGACCGCGCCTGGATCGAGCGCGAACTCGGTGCCGACCAGAAGACTTTCGGGCTGAAGTCGCACGGCAACCCGCTGGCTGCGCTCAAGGACAAGCGTGTGCTGCTGTTGTCGCTGCTGTTCCTGCCTTTCCCGCTGAGTATCTACGGGCTGTCGCTGTGGCTGCCGACGATCATCAAGCAATTCGGCGTCAGCGACGTGACCACAGGCTGGTTGTCGGCAATCCCCTACCTGTTTGCCGTGGCGGGGCTCTACCTGGTGCCGCGCCATTCCGACCGCAAGGGTGAGCGCTACTGGCATATCGTGGTGGTCTCGGCGGCAGCGGCGGTCACCATGGCGGCCAGCGCCTGGGTGCAAACGCCAGCGCTGCAATTCCTGTTCATCTGCCTGACCGCATTCTCGATCTATTCGATCCAGGCCGTGGTCTGGGCGCTGCCGGGCCAGTTCCTGACCGGCGCCAGCGCGGCGGTGGGCATTGCCACGATCAACTCGCTGGCGAACCTGGGCGGCTACCTGGGCCCGTTCGGTATCGGCGTGATCAAGGACGCCACGGGCAGCCTGGCCGCCGGCCTCTACTTCCTCGCCGCGATGCTGTTGTTCGCGGTCGTCATGACCTTTGTGGTACGCGCCGCGCTGGAACCGCGCCCGGCCGCGGCGCCTGCGCCGCACACCGCCATCTGAACGCCACCTGAAGGAACCGCCATGCCCAACCTGCAGAACCCGCGCTATCGCGGCATCTTCCCTGTGGTGCCCACCACGTTCGACGAAGCGGGTGAACTCGACCTCGAGAGTCAGAAGCGCGCGGTCGACTTCATGATCGACGCGGGGTCGGACGGTCTCTGCATCCTGGCCAACTTCTCGGAGCAGTTCGCTGTCACCGACGACGAACGCGAGGTGCTGACTCGCACGGTGCTTGAACACGTGGCCGGGCGCGTGCCGGTGATCGTCACGACCACGCACTACGCGACGCGCGTGTGCATCGAGCGTAGCCTGCACGCCCAGCGAATGGGCGCAGCGATGGTCATGGTGATGCCGCCTTATCACGGTGCCACGTTCCGTGTGCCGGAAGCCGGCATCTACGACTTCTATGCGCGGCTGTCGGACGCGATCGACATCCCGATCATGATCCAGGACGCGCCAGCCAGTGGCACCGTGCTGTCGGCGCCGTTCCTGGCACGCATGGCGCGCGAGATCGGGCAGGTGTCGTATTTCAAGATCGAAACGCCGGGGGCGGCCAACAAGCTGCGGGAGTTGATCCGCCTGGGTGGCGATGCAGTGGAAGGTCCATGGGACGGCGAGGAGGCCATTACGCTGCTGGCCGATCTCGAAGCAGGGGCGACCGGCGCGATGACCGGCGGTGGCTTCCCGGACGGTATCCGGCCGATCCTGACCGCCCATCGGAATGGCGACGCCGAACTGGCCTTCACGCTGTACCAGCGGTGGCTCCCCTTGATCAATCATGAGAACCGCCAGGGGGGCATCCTGACCGCGAAGGCGCTCATGAAGGAAGGTGGCGTGATTGCGTGCGAAGCACCGCGCCATCCCATGCCGGCCATGCATCCTGAAACGCGCAAGGAATTGCTCACGATTGCGCGACGGCTCGATCCGCTTGTGCTGCGCTGGGGTGGCTGATCCTGCGCTGAGTCGCATCGCCCCATCGGCATAGGCGACAACACCCCGGAAGATCGCGGTCTTCCGGGGTGTTGTCTTTATAGGCACGCCAATCACCTGGCTCCACCCTCTGCGGATTCGTCCGGGATTTCCCCTAGCTTTGCCCAAATACATCACGACATGATGTATTGTCACGCTCTCCCACGCACCGGAAACGCCAGTAGAGGGCGGTGCGAGGGGGCGTGGCAGGCACTCTCTGTCCGTCACATGGATATGGATACGGGGACAAGGCAATGCAGATACGGAGACAGACGGACTTCTTGTCCGGACTGATGTTCATCGCGGTTGGGCTCGCTTTTTCGTGGGTCGCCCGTGGTTACACGATGGGAACGGCGGCGCGCATGGGGCCAGGCTACTTCCCGTTCTGGCTGGGTATCGTGCTGGCGCTGCTGGGTGTCGGGGTGGCCGTGGGATCGGTGTCGGCCAAGGCCGAAGCGGATCGCATGGCGCGCTGGGATATCAAGACGCTGTTGTGGGTGCTGGGCTCGGTGGTGCTGTTCGGATTGATCCTCAAGCCGCTCGGCATGGTCTTGTCGGTGTTGGTGCTTGTGCTGGTGTCGTCGATGGCCAGTCACGAGTTCAGCTGGAAGGGCGCGATATTGAACGCGGTGGTGCTGGTGATCATCAGCACGTTCGCATTCGTGTATGGCATCAACCTGCAGATGCCGGTATGGCCGGCATTCCTCGCCAACTAGGAGACCCACGATGGAACTGTTGAGCCATTTGTCGCTGGGGTTCTCCACGGCGCTATCGCTGCAGAATCTCGCTTACGCTTTTCTCGGCTGCGTGCTCGGCACGCTGATTGGCGTGCTGCCGGGCCTGGGGCCGCTGGCCACCATCGCCATGTTGCTGCCGGTGACATACACGCTGCCGCCGGTGGCAGCGCTGATCATGCTGGCCGGTATTTACTACGGCGCGCAGTATGGCGGCTCCACGACCGCGATTCTCGTCAACCTGCCGGGCGAATCCTCGTCGGTCTGTACCACGCTCGATGGCTACCAGATGGCTCGTCGCGGTCGTGCGGGTGTGGCGTTGGCAACGGCTGGCATCGGATCGTTCTTTGCTGGCAGCGTCGCCACGCTGATCCTTGCGGCGTTTGCCACGCCGCTGTCCGAACTGGCTTTCAAGTTCGGGCCAGCCGAGTACTTCTCGCTGATGGTGCTCGGGCTGATCGGGGCGGTGGTGCTGGCGTCGGGGTCACTGGTCAAGGCGGTGGCCATGATCGTGCTGGGCCTGTTGCTTGGCCTGGTGGGCACCGATGTCAATTCGGGCGCGGCACGATTCTCGTTCGACGTGCCAGAGTTGACCGACGGTATCAGCATCACCGCGCTGGCGATGGGCCTGTTCGGTTTCGCGGAGATCATCGCCAACCTGGAGCAGAAGGAGACACGCGAGACGTTCACGGACAGGGTGACCGGACTGTTCCCCACGCGGGAAGATTTTCGCCGCATGATTCCGGCCATCCTGCGTGGCACGATGCTGGGTTCGGCGCTCGGCATCCTGCCCGGCGGCGGCGCGTCGCTCGCATCGTTCGCGGCGTATTCGCTGGAGAAGAAGACGTCGAAGTATTCGCACGAATTCGGCAAGGGTGCCGTGGAAGGCGTGGCGGGTCCCGAGTCCGCCAACAACGCGGCCGCGCAGACCTCCTTCATTCCGCTGCTCACGCTGGGCATTCCGCCTAACGCGGTGATGGCGCTGATGGTGGGTGCCATGACGATTCACAACATCCAGCCGGGTCCGCAGGTGATGACCAGCAACCCGTCGCTGTTCTGGGGCCTGATCGCCTCGATGTGGATCGGCAACTTCATGCTGGTGGTGCTGAACCTGCCGCTGATCGGTATCTGGGTGAAGCTGTTGACGGTGCCCTATCGTTTTCTGTATCCGGCGATCCTGGTGTTCTGCAGCATCGGTGTCTACTCGGTCAACAACACCGTGTTCGACGTCTTCGTGGCAGCCGCCTGCGGCATGGTGGGCTACCTGTTCCTGAAGTTGCGCTGCGAACCCGCGCCGCTGCTGCTCGGCTTTGTGCTGGGTCCGATGATGGAGGAAAACTTCCGGCGCACGTTGTTGCTGTCGCGTGGAGATTTCTCGGTGTTCGTCTCGCGCCCGCTCTCGCTCGGGTTGCTGGTGGCGGCACTCGCGCTGGTTGCGGTGGTGGCGCTGCCGTCGATCAAGGCGAAGCGCGAGGAGGCTTTCCAGGAAGAGTAGGGCTGTGTCGGGTCGGGTGCCGTCAGGTGCCCGGCCCCAATGCCGCCGGCAATTTCCTGACCACGTGCGCGAGCATGCTCTTGGCAACGGGCGAGAGCGGACGTCCGGCGCGCGTGACCACGTGGATGCGGCTGTTGTTCAGGATGGGATTGGCCAGCGCGATCGGTACGAGATCGGCAAACTGCGTACCCTTCAGTGGCACGGAGCGCGGCGTCATGATGTAGCCAAGGCCCAGCGCCGCGAATTCCCACAAGACGCGGAACGAGTTCGTTTCCACCATGGGTCTCAGCGTCACGTGCTCGTCCAGTTCCGCCGCCTGGACGTGCTTGCGCACACCAAACGATCCCACGAGCGCGGCACCCTGATGCGGCGCCAACTCCGCCAGCGTCAGCGCTTTGCGGCGCTTGGCCAGCGGATGGTCGCGGCGGACGTAGACGCGGATCGGAGACAGCCGGGAGTAGTGGGACCGCAACCGGTCATCGTTGGGCGGCTGAAACACCAGACCGATATGCGCCATGTCTTCAACAAGCCAGCGCACCGAATCCTCCGTTCCTGCAACCCGCAGGTTGTACGTGACGCCTGGCCGGTCGCGCATAAAATCGCTCAATACCGGCTCCAGCACCATATCGACAAAGCCTTCGCCGAATACCAGTTCGATGTGACCTTGCTGCGCATTCTTCAGGCTGTCCATCTCCGCCAGGAACGTCTCGTGCAGGTCTTGCTGGCGGCGCGCGAACAGGGCCAGCATGCGGCCTGCGTCAGTGACGACCACGCCACGGCCGCGACGCTCCAGCAGGGTAAGCCCTGTGTCCTGTTCTAGCGCGTCCGCCGCGCCGCGCACCGATCCCGTCTCGATGATCTGCAGCAGGCACAGCGCCCGCTTGCGGTCCAGTACGTCTTCCATAGGTTTCCGGCGCTTTGATTGCGGTGATGATTGCGGTGTTGACTGCGGTGTTGACTGCGGTGTTGACTGCGGTGTTGACTGCGGTGTTGACTGCGGTGTTGACTGCGGTTCCAAACGTTGCAGGTTATACAACAATCACGACCATGAGTTGTCATGGATGCCACGGTCGAGTCTGCAGATAATGCCTTATCCCTGTCGACGCCCACAACACCATGACACCAGACTCCAGCGCCGCGCTGCAGAAGTCCATCCAGACGATTGCGCCCGAATTCGTGGCGATTCGCCATCAGATCCACGCCCATCCGGAACTGGCGTTCGAGGAGCGCCGCACCAGCGATCTCGTGGCGGAGCAATTGGCCGCCTGGGGCTACAAGGTCCATCGCGGCCTCGGCACGACGGGTGTGGTGGGGACGCTGACGAAAGGAAGCGGCAGCAGGACGCTGGGCATTCGTGCCGACATGGATGCGCTGCCGATCCAGGAGAAGACTGGCCTCGACTACGCCAGCACATTGCCCGGCAAGATGCACGCCTGTGGGCACGATGGCCACACGGCCATTCTGCTGTGTGCCGCGCGTTACCTGGCGGAATCGGCGGACTTCAACGGCACGCTCAACCTGATCTTCCAGCCTGCCGAAGAAAACGAAGGCGGGGCGCTGCGCATGGTGCAGGAGGGGCTTTTCGAGCTGTTTCCGTGCGATGAGATCTACGCCTTGCATAACGCGCCGGGCTTGCCGGTCGGCCAGATCGGCATGATCGCCGGCCCGGCGATGGCCTCCTTCGATCGTGCCACCGTGACGCTGACCGGCCGCTCTGCGCACGGCGCCATGCCGCACCACGGCATCGACGTGATGCAGGGCGCCGCCAGCATGGTGCTCGGCCTGCAATCCATCGTGAGTCGCGAGGTTGACGCGCTCAAGTCCGCAGTCATTACAGTCGGCTCGATCCAGGCCGGTGCAACCTACAACGTGGTGCCAGAGAGCGCGACGATCAAAATCGGCATCCGGGCCCTCGATCCGCAGGTGCGCAACCATGTGGAGAACCGTTTGCACGCGTTCATCCTGGCGCAGGCCCAGAGCTTCCAGTTGAAGGCGGATGTGCAATATGAGCGCATGTACCCGGTGCTGGTCAATCACGAAGCCCAGACCGCGCGGGCGCGGGAGGTGGCGATCGATCTGCTCGGCGCGGACAACGTCGTCGCACGTGGGCCAGTGATGGGCAGCGAGGATTTTGCGTACATGCTGGAGCACCGACCGGGGGCATACGTGCGCCTGGGGAATGGTCTCGGGGAGGATGGCGGCTGCATGGTTCACAACCCGCTGTACGACTTCAATGACCGCGCCCTGCCCATCGGTGCGGCGTTCTGGGCCGCGCTGGCCACGCGCTACCTCGCCTGATACAAACAGCCTGATCCGAGCCGCTTGATCCAGAAGACAACAAGGAGACAACCATGACATCGCAGCCACGCCGCCGCTTCCTCCAACACGCAGGCCTGACGGCCGGCGCATCGATGCTCGCTGGCTTGCCCGCGTGGGCCGCAGACGTGTTCCCCAGTCGTCCGCTGGCACTGGTGGTGCCGTATCCGGCGGGCGGTGCCAGTGACACGTCCGCACGGATTTTCGGGGAATCGATTGGCCGCAGCGTCAAGCAGCAGGTGGTGGTGGAGAACTACGGGGGCGGCACGGGTTTGATCGGCGCAAACAAGGTGTTGTCCGCGCCCGCCGATGGCTACACGTTCTTCCACGGCTCGATCAACGAGGTGTTCCTGGCGCCGATGCTGAATCCCGCCGCACGCTACAAGCCGCAGGATTTCTCTCTGGCCGCGCCGATCAGCGAAACCCTGATCGTCCTGATGGTACGCAATGGCCTGGCCGCCGACACGTTCGACAAGTTCCTGGATCTTGCCAAGCAGAACAAGGGCAAGCCGATGACCTACGCCACCGTGGGTGTCGATTCCATGTATCACCTGATGGGCGATGCACTGGGCGCACGCATCGGCGCGCCGTTTCTGCATGTGCCCTACAAGGGCGGCGCCCCGGCGCTGCAGGGGCTGGCAGGTGGCGAGGTGGATTTTGCGATCCTGCCGTACCAGACGAGCTTCGACGCCATGGCAGGGCAGGGCCGGCTCAAGCTCCTGACCTGTTTCTCGAAGGCGGTGCCGACGCAGCTCAAGCATATCCCGCTGATCTCCCAGAGCAAGCAGGTGCCCGACTTCGAGTATGCGATCAGCGGAGGATATTTCGTCAAGCGCGGCACGCCCGAGGATCGTGTGGCCGTCCTGCGCAAGGCGATTGGTGAAGCCCTGGCAAATCCGGAGATTCGCGCAAAGCTGGAGGCGGAAGGCCGCACCGTTGCGTCGCCGATCACTTCGCAGGCGCAGGCGAACCAGGCGTTCGACGGCTATATGAACCGGGTCACGCAACTGATCCGCAGCGTAGGCCGGCAGACGAACGCCGCCTGACACCTGCGTGGCGGCAACATCAGCCGATTCAATGCATGCTGATGGCCAGGGAGAGCGTGGCGGCGTGGAAGTGACGAGAGTCACGTACCGTGAGGATGTCTTCCGAGACGCCGCGCTCTTCCTGCAGATACTGGATGTCGCACAGGTCGTTCAGGTGCCGGAGCTGGCCGCGCCACTTGATTCCCATGACCAGCGTGTCGATATCGTAGGCCGCGATGTCCTTGGCCTTCTGGTCCCAGCTCGTCTCGGGAATCACGAAATCCACGCCTTTGAAATTCCTCACGATCTCCGCACGGTGCGCGTAGCTGACCACGGTCCGCTCGCCTTTCTCGGCGGCAAACTCGTCCGTCGATACGGCGACGATGACCGTGGTTCCCATTTGCCTGACGCGTTCGAGCAACCTGACATGGCCGATATGGAACAGGTCGAACGTGCCATAGGTGATGACAGCACGGCTGGGCCGCAGGGCGGACCGGTGATCGGTCGTGTGAATGGTCATGGCGCGGTGTCGTGATGAAGGGGCGGATGCCGGTATCACGAATAGCGCAACGACCGTGCCACGGCGGGCAGCGCCGCTTCAAACCGGTGTTTGTTTGTGCCAAGCCTTGCTGGGCAAGGCTTGGCGGGTCGCTCTCCTCGATCCGGGCGTGAGCGCCAGCAGGGCGGATGGCGTTACGTGTTACGTAACGGATGCCTCGTCACGCCACAATTCCAGCGCCAGCATGTCCGGTCTCGCGCCAAACCACCATGCGAATCCGGGGCGCACAGCGATAGCGAAGATGTGCCCGCGGCGCTCATGCCACGCTTGTCGCGATGAGATGTCCACATTCGTGGACAGGTCGGACACGTCAGGCGATGGCTTTGCGGGAGACCTTTGTGGCCGCTGGCTCACCCCCCTCCGTCGCGATGCCCGACGCCGACCGGCGATGGTCGATCAGCAGCACCGCCACCACGGCGACCACGGCCGGCAGGGCCATCGCCATGAAGTTCTGCTGCAGCGGCAGTTGCATGCCCACCAGCACACCGATCACGATTGGCGCGAGGATGGCGCCGCTGCGGCCCACGCCAGATGCCCAGCCGATACCCGTGCCACGCATCGCGGCCGGATAGAACTGCCCGGCATAGGCGTACGTGACGATCTGCGTGCCAATGGTGGAAGCGCCCGCCAATGCCACCACCACGAACAGCACACCCGTGGGCATGCCGTAGCCCAGCAGCGTGATGGAGACGGCGGCCAGCGCGTACATGCCCACCAGCACGTACTTGATGTTGAAGCGGTCGGCCAGCCAGCCGCCGCCAATCGCACCAGCCATGGCACCGAAGTTCAGCACCAGTACAAACGTCAGGGCCGAGCCGAGGCTGTAGCCGGCGCCCGCCATCAGCTTGGCCAGCCACGAACTCAGCGCATAGACCATGAACAGGCACATGAAGAACGCCACCCAGAACATGAGCGTGCTGAAGCCGCGTCCGTCCTCGAACAACTGGCGGATCGGCGCGCGCGCGGCTGTGTCCGTCGATGGCAGCGCGAAGTGGTCCGATGCCTGCGGCACATAGCCCGGCGACATACGATGCAGGATGGCTTGCGCGGCACCGATGCGGCCACGGCGGATCAGGTAGGGCAGGGATTCCGGCATCGAGCGCAGCACGGCAGGAATGATGACGACGGGCAGGGCGGCGGCCAGGAACACCGATTGCCAGCCGTGGCTTTCGATCAAGCCCTTGCCGAGCAGCGCGGCGAGCATGCCGCCCACCGAATAGCCGCTGAACATCAGCGTGACCATGGTGCCGCGAATCTTGCGGGGCGAGAATTCGGTCATCTGCGCCACCACGTTCGGCATCACGCCACCGATACCGAGCCCCGCCAGAAAGCGCGTGATGCTGAAGCTCACCGGATCGGAGGTAAAGCCTGCGGCAGCGGTGAAGACGCTGAACAGGCCCACGCAGATGGCGATGGTCAGGCGGCGGCCGATGCGGTCGGCGATGGTGCCCATGACCACGGCGCCGAACATCATGCCGAACAGTGCAGAGCTGACCATGAAGCCGGCCTGCGTGGCATCGACGCCCATCTCCTTCATGATCGACGGCAGGGCAATGCCCACCACGGCCAGGTCGTAGCCGTCGAAGATGATGATGATCGAACACCAGAACAGCAGCGACGCGTGGAAGCGATTGAATCTTGCCTCGTCGGCAAGGCGATACATGTCGATCTGACGCATGAGGGGCTCCTTGGAAAGGACGTCTGGATTCAGGCGGGCACCGCTTCAAGTTCGCGAAGCCGGAAGCGCTGGATCTTGCCGGTGGCGGTCTTGGGCAGCACGGGCAGGAAGATGATCGTGCGCGGGTACTTGTACGGGGCGAGCCGATCCTTCACGAACGCCTTCAGTTCGGATTCCTCGACGGCGGCGCCCGGCTTGAGCACCACGTATGCGCGTGTCTTCGTCAGTCCTTCCGCATCGGGCACACCCACCACGGCGGCTTCCAGCACGGCGGGATGCAGGATCAGCGTGGCTTCCACCTCGAAGGGCGAGACATAGATGCCGCTGACCTTGAGCATGTCGTCGCTGCGGCCCGCGTACTGGTAGGTGCCATCGGCGTTGCGCAGGTACTTGTCGCCGCTGCGCGTCCATGTGCCGCGAAACGTATCGCGCGATTTCTCGCAATTGCCCCAGTACATCAGCGCGGCGCTCGGGCCCTGGATATAGAGGTCGCCCACTTCGCCATCGGGCACGGGCTGTCCGTCGTCGTCGCGCAACTCCACGCTGTAGCCGGGCACGGGCCAGCCCGTGGTGCCGTAGCGCACCTGGCCAGGACGGTTCGACAGGAAGATGTGCAGCATCTCCGTGGAGCCGATGCCATCGACAATCTCGCACCCGAAATGCCGCGTGAAACGTTCACCGATTTCCGCAGGCAGCGCCTCGCCCGCAGACGAACACAACCGCAGCGCCACGTCCTGCCGCGCGGGCAACGCGGGCGAGGCGAGCATGCCCGCATAGCCGGTGGGCGCGCCGAACAATACTGTGGCGCGATGCGTCGTGAGGCGACGGAATACGGCATCGGGCGTGGGACGCTCCGCCATCAACACCACCGTGGCACCCACACTGAGCGGAAACGTGAGGCCATTGCCGAGACCATAGGCGAAGTACAGCTTGGCGGCGGAGAAACACACATCGTGCTCGGTGAGGCCCAGCACGGGCTTGCCATAGAGTTCGGCGGTCCAGTACGCATTGGCCTGGCTGTGCAGCACGCCCTTCGGGCGACCTGTGGAGCCTGACGAGTACAGCCAGAAACCGGGATCGTCGGGATGCGTCGCGGCAGGGGCAGGCAATGGCGCGTGCGTGGCGAGCAGATCGTCGATGGTGTGGACGTTGACTTCATCGCTCTGCCCGCTGTCGGGTTCGCCGCTGACGAGGATGTTTTGCAACTCATGCCCGCCCTGTGCCATGGCCTCGCGCAAGATCGGCAATAGCGAGGCCGATACCAGCGCCGCCTGCGCGCGCGAATGCCGCAGCATGTACGCGTAATCGTCGGCGGTCAGCAGCGTGTTGACGGCGACGGGCACCACGCCTGCATACATGGCGCCCAGGAACGACACGGGCCAGTCGTTGCAGTCGTGCATCAGCAGCAGCACGCGTTCCTCGCGGTGGATGCCCAGTGTCTTGAGTGCAGCGGCCATGCGTCGCACGCGGTCGGCCAGTGTGCCGTAGTCGAGCGCGCCGGCATCGTCGATAAAGGCGGTCTTGTCAGGACGTGCAGCGTTGCAGGCCAGCAAATGATCGGCCAGGTTGAACGGGGTGCCCGGGGGCAGGGCAGCAGGGTGGGCTTGCATGGGTTGTCTCCCCAAGTGGTTTTTATTGTTGTGGGTGGTGGAAGGTAAAGGAAGGTGGAAAGCTTCAGAGCAGTGCAGTCACGGCGCTACTGGCCTGAATCGCACAGCGGCGATGGTGGAAATCGAGCGCGCGCAATCCGCCCAGTTCCTCGCCACCGCCCGCGCGGCCCGGTCCGCCGTGTACCGATTGCGGCATCACGTTGCCGTGGCCGGAGTGGATCGATGCGACATCGGGTGAAACCACATGCACGCGGCCATGGCTATCGGCCAATGCCACGCCAGCCTGCGCGAGCGCTGCGTTATCGCTGCCATAGAGCGATGCCACAAGCGAGCCTTCGCCGCGCCGGATCAGGGCGAGCGCATGCGCGGTGTCGCGATAAGGCACGAGCGTGGCGACGGGGCCGAAGACTTCGGTCTCGTGAACCCGTGCCGCACCATCGGCATCGCGCGCGCCCAGCAGCGTGGGCCCGGTGCAGCAGGCGATGGATGGGTCGGCATCCACCAGCGGCGTGGCGCTGCCATCGAACAGCACCTCGGTCTGCTCGCGCAGATGGGCAAGGCCGGTTTTCACGGCATCGAATTGCGTGCGGCTGACCAGTGCGCCCATGCGCACGGCGTCGTTGCGAGGATTGCCCACGGAGACACGACCTAGCTTGGCGCCGATGGCTTGCGCCGCAGCGTCATACAAAGATTCGGGTACGAAGATGCGCCGGATGGCCGTGCATTTCTGGCCGGACTTCACGGTCATCTCGCGCACCACTTCGCGTACGAGCAGATCGAACGCCTCGCTGTCCGATCCTTCGCCGGGCAACAGCAGTGCGGAGTTGACGCTGTCTGCTTCCACATTCACGCGTACCGAGCGGCGTGTCACGGCATCGTGCGAGCGAATCAGTGCACCAGTATCTGCCGAGCCTGTGAACGAAATCGCGTCGAACGGTTCCAGTGGATCGAGCAATCCCGCGGCGCTGCCGCACACGATGGATACCGCGCCTTCCGGCAGCACGTTCGCATCGATCACGTCGCGCACCATGCGTTGCGTGAGCCATGCGGTGGCCGTTGCGGGTTTGACGATGACCGGCACGCCGGACAGCAGGGCGGGCGCCGCCTTCTCCCAAAGTCCCCACGCGGGGAAGTTGAACGCATTGATCAGCAGCGCCACGCCCCGATTCGGTACGTGAACGTGCTGCGACACAAACAACGGGTCCTTGCCGAGACGCACGCTGTCGCCATCAAGCAAGTAATGGCGATCGCCCAATGATTCGCCGAGCTTCGCATACACCCCGACCGTATAGATCGCGCCATCGATATCCACGGCCGAATCGTTGCGCACCGTGCCGCTGTTGGCGGTGGCGATCTCGTAATAGGTGTCGCGGTGTGCCTGGAGCACCTTGACGATGGCGCCGAGCATGGCTGCGCGCTGCGCATAGGTCATGGCCCGCAGTGCCGCGCCGCCGAGCTCGCGGGCATGACGGTATCCGGCGCGCAGATCGAGGCCCGTGGCATCCACGCGCACCAGCGATGCGCCGGTCACCGGATCGGCCAGCGTCACGCCAGCGCCGGTGCCATGTTGCCACTGGCCGGCCAGATAGTTGGGAAGCAATTCGGGTAGGGACATTCGTGATCTCCAGCCTGGCCTCGCAGGGGGCGCGGGCCAATGTTGTGACTGCACTATTGTGCAGGTCTGAAACATAGAGGCCAGCAGGAGGGGTGTAAAGCAATATATTGCATGGCGCAGGGTTAACGATTGGCGGGCCACGCTACGAGCAAGAAACGCCGGAATGGCCCGGGAAGCCTTGGATTTGTGAGGAGTGCGACGTGCGCGGTGCGGGAGTGTGCCGCTTCGGTCGCTCAACGCGAAACATGCAAAATAATGCTTGAAATTCTGAATGGCGATGAACTATAGTTCCATCACAACACGGCCGCACACCGAACTATCGTGCTTCCCCAGGAGACCCAAATGACTGCAGCGCCCCGCGTCGATTACCAGACCGATCCTTCCCAGTACAAGCACCTCACCATGTCGTTCGACGGGGCGATTGCCACGCTGACGCTGAACATCGACGAGAACGCCGGCCTGCGCGATGGCTACAAGCTCAAGCTGAACAGCTATGACCTTGGCGTGGATATCGAACTGAACGATGCGGCCAACCGTATCCGTTTCGAGCATCCCGAAGTGCGCACGGTGGTGGTGACCAGCGGCAAGGAGAAGGTGTTCTGCTCGGGCGCCAATATCTTCATGCTCGGCGTCAGCAGCCATGCGTGGAAGGTCAACTTCTGCAAGTTCACCAACGAAACGCGCAACGGCCTGGAAGATTCGTCGAAGTACAGCGGCCTGAAATTTCTTGCGGCGGTCAACGGTGCCTGCGCGGGCGGTGGCTACGAGCTGGCGCTGGCCTGCGATGAAATTTTGCTGATCGATGACCGGTCATCGGCGGTGAGCCTGCCCGAAGTGCCGCTGCTGGGCGTGCTGCCCGGTACCGGCGGCCTGACCCGCGTGACTGACAAGCGCCACGTGCGCCATGACCTGGCCGATATCTTCTGCACCACCAACGAAGGCGTGCGCGGCCAGCGTGCCAAGGACTGGCGTCTGGTGGACGATATCGCCAAGCCCGCCGTCTTCGCACAGAAGGTGCGCGAGCGCGCCGAGGCACTGGCCGCACAGAGCGATCGTCCCGCCGATGCCAAGGGCGTGGCGCTCGTACCGGTGCAACGCACGATCGAAGCGGATGCCCTGCGCTACGCCTATGTCACCGTGGAGATCGACCGTCCCGCGCGCCGCGCCACGTTTATCGTCAAGAAACCGAGCGGCGCGCAGCCGTCCACCCCCGCCGCCATCGCCGAAGCCGGCGCCGCGTGGTATCCGCTGCAACTGGCGCGCGAACTGGAAGACGCGATTCTGTCGATGCGCACCAACGAACTCGACATCGGCACCTGGCTGATCAAGACTGAAGGCGATGCCGCCGATGTGCTGGCGATGGACGCAACGCTGCTCGCCCACAAGGACCACTGGCTGGTACGCGAAACCATCGGCCTGCTGCGCCGTACGTTCTCGCGTTTCGATGTCTCGTCGCGCAGCCTGTTCGCGCTGGTGGAGCCGGGTTCGTGCTTTGCCGGATCGTTCCTGGAACTGGCGCTGGCCTGCGACCGCATCTATCACCTTGCGCTGCCCGACGATGAAGCGCGCGCACCGGCCATCACCGTGGCGGACGCCAACTTCGGCCTGTATCCGATGGCCACGGGCCAGAGCCGCCTGGGCCGCCGCTTCTACGACGAAGTCCCCGCCATGGAAGCCGTGCGCGCAAAGGCAGGGCAGCCGCTCGATGCCGATGCTGCGTTCGCGCTGGGTCTTGTGACATCGAATCCGGACGATATCGACTGGGCCGACGAAGTGCGGATCGCGCTGGAAGAACGCGCGGCGATGTCGCCCGATGCGCTGACCGGCATGGAAGCCAACCTGCGCTTCAATGGCCAGGAAAACATGGTCACGCGGATCTTCGGACGCCTGACGGCATGGCAGAACTGGATCTTCCAGCGCCCGAACGCCGTGGGCGAGAAGGGCGCGCTGAAGGTCTACGGCAAGGGCGACAAGGCCGCCTTCGACTGGAACCGCGTCTGAACCCGCCGCACAAGCGACAAGCGAATCTGGAGACCACGATGAACGGCATCAACTACAGCGACAAGATTCCCAACAACGTCAACCTGAGCGAAGACCGCACACTGCAGCGCGCGCTTGAACAGTGGCAGCCGAACTACCTGAGCTGGTGGAACGACATGGGCCCCGATAGCTCGCAGGATTTCGATATCTACCTGCGCACGGCCATCAGCGTGGACCCGCAGGGCTGGGCGCACTTCGGCCACGTCAAGATGCCGGACTATCGCTGGGGCATCTTCCTGAACCAGGCCGAGGCCAATCGCAAGATTCATTTTGGCGATCACAAGGGCGAGGACGTGTGGCAGGAAATCCCGGGCGAGTATCGCGCCAACCTGCGGCGCATCATCGTCACGCAGGGCGACACCGAACCCGCTTCGGTGGAACAGCAGCGCCACCTGGGCCTGACTGCGCCGAGCATGTACGACCTGCGCAACCTGTTCCAGGTGAACGTGGAAGAAGGGCGCCACCTCTGGGCGATGGTCTATCTGCTGCACAAGTACTTCGGCCGCGATGGCCGCGAGGAAGGCGAGGCGTTGCTGGAACGGCGCAGCGGTCAGGAAGACAATCCGCGCATCCTGCAGGCATTCAACGAACAGACCCCGGACTGGCTCTCGTTCTTCATGTTCACGTATTTCACGGATCGCGACGGCAAGTTCCAGTTGTGTGCACTGGCAGAAAGCTCGTTCGATCCGCTGGCGCGCACCACCAAGTTCATGCTGACCGAGGAAGCGCATCACATGTTCGTGGGTGAGAGCGGCGTGTCGCGCGTGATCCAGCGCACCTGTCAGGTCATGAACGAACTGAAGACCGATGATCCGGCCAAGCTGCGCGCCGCGGGCGTGATCGACCTGCCGACGATACAGCGCTACCTGAACTTCCACTACAGCGTGACGATCGATCTGTTCGGCGCCGATGAGTCGAGCAATGCGGCCACGTTCTACAGCACGGGTCTCAAGGGTCGGTACGAGGAAGGCAAGCGCACTGACGACCACGTACTCAAGAACCAGACGTACAAGGTATTGCAGGCCGTGGGCGGCAAGCTGGTGGAGAAGGAAGTGCCGATGCTCAACGCGCTCAACGAGGTGCTGCGCGATGACTACATCAAGGACAGCGTGGCCGGTGTGGAACGCTGGAACAAGGTCATCGAGAAAGCGGGCATCCCGTTCCGGCTCAAGGTGCCGCACAAGGCGTTCCACCGCAATATCGGCGCGCTGGCTGGCGTGAAGGTGTCGCCGGAAGGGCGCGTGATTCCCGATGCGGAATGGCGCGACTACGTGGATCAATGGCTGCCCACGCCGGGAGACCGCGCGTTCGTGGCGGGCCTGATGGGGCGCGTGGTCGAGCCCGGCAAGTTCGCCAACTGGATCGCGCCGCCGGTCATGGGCATCAACCGCCAGCCGGTGGATTTCGAGTACGTGCGCTTCAACTGACCCGTCGGGAGGCGCGCCCGCCGTGGCGCGCCGCGTTACCCGGAGAACACCATGGACATGTCCGACATCCAGGTCATCAGGCAACACCTGATCGATCCCGAGATCTGCATCCGCTGCAACACCTGCGAGGCCACTTGCCCCGTGGCCGCGATCACGCACGATTCCCGCAACTACGTGGTGGACGCCGAGACGTGCAACGGCTGCATGGCGTGCATCTCGCCGTGCCCCACGGGATCGATCGACAACTGGCGCGTCATGCCGCGTGCCCGCGCCTACAGCGTGGACGAGCAACTGGGCTGGGACGAACTGCCTGCCGAACTCAGCGGGGATGAACTCGCGGCGGCCGGTGTCTCGGCAGCAGCCAGCCTGCCGCCCGCGCCGGAAGTGGTCACGCTGCCTGCGGCATTCGAAGGCGGCGAGACGTTCCAGAGCGCGCAATACGGCGCCACGGTGCCGCCGTGGTCGGCGGCGCATGCCTATACGAATCTCTACGGCGGCAAGGCGAGCAAGTCAGCCACCACGGCACGCGCCACGGTGACCGGCAATCTGCGTGCGACCGAAGTGGGGCGCGACTACGACACGCACCATATCGTGCTCGATTTCGGGACGGTGCCGTTTCCGGTGCTGGAAGGGCAGTCGATCGGCATCGTGCCGCCCGGCGTGGATGCCAGTGGTCGGCCTCACCATGCACGCCAGTATTCGGTGGCCAGCGCACGCAATGGCGAACGGGCGGGTTACAACAACCTCTCGCTGACGATCAAGCGCGTGCTGGAAGATCACCAGGGCAATGCGGTGCGCGGCGTGGCATCGAACTATATGTGCGACCTGCAGATCGGCGATACGGTGGAGGTGATCGGGCCGTTTGGCAACAGCTTCCTGATGCCGAACCATCCGCGTTCGCATATCGTGATGATCTGCACCGGTACGGGTAGCGCCCCGATGCGCGCAATGACCGAGTGGCGGCGCCGCCTGCGCAAGTCAGGCAAGTTCGAGAGTGGCAGGCTGATGCTGTTCTTCGGTGCTCGCACGCGCGAGGAACTGCCGTACTTCGGGCCGCTGGTGAACCTGCCGAAGGATTTCATCGACGTGAACCTGGCGTTCTCGCGCACGCCGGGCCAGCCGCGCCGCTATGTGCAGGACGCCATGCGCGAGCGCGCGCCCGACCTGGCCGCGCTGCTGGCCGACGCCAACAGCCATTTCTATGTCTGTGGTTTGAAAAGCATGGAAGAGGGCGTGGTGCTGGCGCTGCGCGATATCGCCGTGCAGGCTGGAATGGACTGGGACAAGCTGGGCGCCGACCTCAAGCAGCAAGGCCGGCTGCATCTGGAAACCTACTGACCGATCAGGGCCTGCTGCGCCGAGGTGGCGGCTACTACCGCCTCGCGCAGCGCTGCAAACGCTTCGGCCAGTGGCTTGCCGCTGGTATCGACGATGGCATCGGCCTTCGAATAGAACGCGGCGCGGCCTTCCAGGATGCGCTTCAAATCTTCCATCGCCTCGCGGCTGTCGGCCATGGGTCGCGTATCGCCTTGCGCCACCACACGCGCCATATGCTCCTCGGGCGCGGCCTGCAACCAGACTGTCGTGCAATGCGTCAGCAGTTCGTTGAAGGTGGCCGGGTCCGAGACTATGCCGCCCGGCGTGGCGATTACCGCTTCTCCATACAACTGGATCGTTTCTTCAAGTGCGCGCCGTTCATAGCGCCGGTACGCGTTGGTGCCATACAGGCCGTGAATTTCCTGCACGCTGCACCCGGCCACACGTTCGATCTCTGCGTTCAGTTCGACAAAGGGCATGTCCAGCGCCTCGGCCAGCATGCGTCCGAGCGTGGACTTTCCCGCGCCGCGCAAGCCCACCAATGCGATGCGGCGCGAGCGCAGCGGGTCTGCCGGATCGGTGCCAAGCAACTGGCCCACGGCAATCCGCACGCGCCGCAGATCGGATTCGGAACGGTTCTCCAGCAACTCGCGGATCAGCAGCCATTCCGGCGAACTCGTGGTGACATCGCCGAGCAACTCCGTCAGCGCGCACTGCAGCGCGTTGGCAATCTGCTGCAGCACCAGGATCGATGCATTGCCCGTGCCATGTTCGAGATTGGCGATATGGCGCTCGGACACATCGGCGGCTTCCGCCAGCGCCCGGCGCGTCAGGCCGCGCCGGGCGCGCAGGCTGCGCGTGCGCTCCCCGATGGCAAGCAGCAGGGGCGAGCGCGGCGCACTGCTTTCGTTGGCAGGCTGCGGTTCCGGGGTGGCATTCATGGCGGGTGCGTACGCAGATAGGTCGGCTCGAAGGGTCAGAGGCGCATGATAAAGCGCGCGAGGTTATCGGGAAAGCCCGCGTCGCTGATGTGCTGCTTTACGCCCCTCTCCTGTTCGGTTTTCTCCCTTCGCCCGCGCGGCGGGAGAGGGGAGCACACCAGGCTCATCAAGTACCCTCGATTTTCTCCCCTCTCCCGCGCGGTGGGAGAGGGGCGGGGGAGAGGGCCGGCGCTTCAAATTGCGACTGCGTTGGCAAGCAGACCCTCCAGCCCTCTCCCCCAACCCCTCTCCCAGAGGGAGAGGGGAGAGAGACTGCCGCATTCCGGATCACCCCACGTCGCATTCCGGTTTGAAGGCCGTTCGCCCCATTTCTAGACTCGATGCATTCCAAACAAGGGGAGTGCGCGTGTCTATCCTGTCTATTTCAGCCCGCGTCATGCTGGCCGGCGCTGTGGCGGCGTCATCCGTTGCCGCCCATGCGGAAACCTGGCCGGCCAAGCCGATCACCATGGTGGTGCCATTTCCCGCTGGCGGCGGCACCGATCTGGTGGTGCGCACGATCCAGCCCTTGCTGCAGCGTGAACTTGGCCAACCTGTGGTGATCGACAACCGTAGCGGCGCGGGCGGCACGATCGGGTCGGGCTTCGTGGCGCGTGCCGCGGCGGATGGCTACACCGCCGGTGTGGTCACGACGAGCACGCACGCGGTCAGCGTGGCGCTCTATCCCAAGCTGACGTACAACCCCGCGAAGGACTTCGCCTATGCGGGTTTCATCGGCACCTCGCCCTACGTACTGGCAGTCAACAACGCATTGCAGGTGCCCGATGCCAAGGCATTGGTTGCGAAGCTGAAGGCTGACAAGTCGCAGCACAGCTTTGCATCGGTGGGCGTGGGCACCGTGTCGCACCTGATGGGCGAGCAGTTCCAGAAGCTCGTCAATGTGCCGATGACCCACGTGCCGTATCGCGGCGCGGCGCCGGCCTATACCGATCTGATCGGCGGGCAGGTGCAGATCATGTTCGACAATCCCGTGGGACTCGCCCCCTATATCAAGGCGCACAAGATTTCCGCGATTGCCGTGACCGCCGCTACGCCGCTGCTGCCCGGTGTGCCGACCTTCACCAGCCAGGGCGTGCCGGGTTTCGACCAGCAACTGTGGTACGGCATCGCGTTCCCGAAGGGCACGCCCCCTGCCATTGTCGATCGCTTCAACGCGGCGCTGAACAAGGTCCTGGCCGACAAGGCCGTGGCCGACGACCTCGCCAGCAAGGGCGTGACGGCGCGTCCTGGTACGCCGGCCTCGCTGCAAACGACGGTGCAATCCGACATTCCCTACTGGGGCAAGATCGCCAAGTCCGTGGGAGCCACAGGTGAGTGAAGTCAGCATGATCCGCGTGTTTGTGCGCGACGGGCAGGGCGGCAATCCGGTGCCGCTGGTGGCCGATGCACGGGGCATGAGCGCGCCAGCCATGCAGGATGTGGCCGCGACGCATGGCCATGAGTCGGCCTTCGTACTGCCGAGCGATAACGGCTGCGACTGGCGTTTCCGCTTCTTCGTGCCGCAGCATGAGATGGAGATGTGTGGCCATGCCACCGTGGGTACGCTGTGGGCGATGCGGCAATGGGGGCAATGGACCACGCCCACCGCGCGTATCGAAACCATGAGCGGCATCGTGCAGGCGTACTGGGACGATGCCGCGCAACGTGTCTGGATCTCGCAGCCGGCGGTGCGGATCGGCGCACTGAACGCTGAGGCGGCGGACCGCGTTGCCATGCAGATCGGCCTGCTGGGCAAGGGCTATCCGGCCATCAACGCCGCTACCAGTCGCGTGAAGACGCTGGTGGAGCTGCCGTCCGTGGCCATGCTCGACAGCCTCGATCCCCATTTCTCAAGCATGGAATCGCTGTGCGCATCGATCGATTCCACCGGGCTGTATCCCTATGCGTTCGGCGTGCCCAAGGCGGACGGCATGCGTGTGGTCCACGCGCGGCAGTTTCCGAAGTCGTCGGGCTATCCCGAGGATGCGGCTACCGGTATTGCAGCGGCCGCGTTGTGGGGATACTTGCATGCGGCAGGTGAAGTGAGTGGCGCCATTGCGGTGTGGCAGGGCGATGCCATGGGGAGCCCCTCGGAAATCCTGGTCGCGCCGCGCAAGACCGATTCTGGCGAGCCTGACGGCTGCTGGCTCAGCGGCAGCGTGGCATGGGGCGAGGCATGACAATCGACGCCCCCGAAGTCCGGCTTGCTGCAGCGGGTTTCACGCTGCCCGAGGTATCCACGCCGCGCGGCAACTATGCGCCGTATAGCGTGGTGCGGATGGGCACAACGCAATGGGTCTCGATTGCCGGACAAGTGTGTCGGCAGTCAGGGATCGCCATGTCAGGACAGTGCAGGGACGACGACGATGTGGAACCTGCGTGCCGTGCCGCCGAGGTATCGATGCTGAACGCGCTGGCTGCGCTGCGGCTGGCTTGCGATGGCGATTTGTCGCGCGTGATCCAGGTGGTGCGGCTGCGTGGCTTTATCCGCGCGGCACCGGACTTCGCCCGGCATCCGGCCGTGCTCGACGCCGCCTCCGCCGTGTTGCGCGCGGCCTTCCCCGACCAGCCGCTACCCGCACGCAGCGCGCTGGGCGTGTCCAGCCTGCCGGATCGCGCGTGGACGGAGATCGAGATCGACGCGCTGGTGGCCATGGGCTGAAACGATTGCTGTCAGGAAATATCGCTGGCTTCGCGTAGTAGCCGGTGCAGATGCCCGCTGGAGGCAAAGCCAAGATCCACGCTGACACTGGCAACGGACTGGCCTTGCGCGATCAATGCGCGGGCATGCGCGGCCAGCACGCGGCGCCGGACGGCCACGGGCGTGGCGCCGAATTCGATCTGGCAGGCGCGTTGCAATTGCCGGATGGAGGTGCCAAGTTCCTCGGCCACGGCATCGATCGATGGCAGTGGCAGGTCGCGTTCGAGCGCGTGTCGAAAACGCCGGACCATGCGCAGGGCCACGGAAGCCGGTTCCTCGGGCATTGTCAGCGGCTTGCTGCCCACCAGTTGCTCGACGATGGCGCGTACCAGCCACGATGCGCTGCCTGCGGAGATGGTCGGGGCCAGCAGGGCTTCGAGCATCGCGATGGTGGCGCCATCCAGATGCATCGCGCCGAATGGCCGCGAGCCGGGCAGGCGATCCGGCGGCAGATACAACTCGCCGTGTTGCTGCCGCTCGTGTTCGGAAGCCGTCAGATGCGCGGTCGATGCCGGCAGCAGCACCGCCGTGCCGCGCACCAGGGACGTGGCATGCAGTGCGCCCGCCTTGGCCGATGGTTCGGTTGTGTCGTCCCATACGGCCTTGAGCCTGCCCACGCGTGGCCATAGCAGCATGCCGCAGTCATGGGTGTGCCAGTTCCGCTGAAAGGAAGGCTGCCGGCTGTCGTGCAGCGCGAATCCGTGCTGCGCGGTCAGGTGAAGCTTGGGAGACAGGTGAGGGGCGTTGGTCATCGGGGGCGTTCCGTCAGGCAGGAAAGGGCGGAATGCCATCGATCATACGGCACGGCGCGTCAATATCGAAAACGAAATAGAAAACGAAATCGGGAAAGCGATGGCCGGCGTGGCCATCGCGGGGGCAACTCACATCCCGTGGCGCGCTACATGCACTGGTTCAAGGCACCGGCGGCGGCGCTATCGCTCCCCCGGAAGCCCAGCCACGAACCCTGGCCGGTCGGAGACCTGCGCACGATGGCGGCCGAGCCGGAGGGCGGGTTCTGCCCCGGCACGTAGACATCGTAGGCACCGTCGTTGGCCAGCATGTACTGCATCCACACCTGCTGTCTGGAACTGTTGGCCCATTGCGATCCGATGCATTGCGCGGCTTCCTTGGGTGCCAGCTTGCTCTGGCCGACTGCCCGGGTTTCCGGGGTTGGCGGTGGAATGTACGGAGAGGTTGCGCAGCCTGCCACAACAACGGCAGAGGCGAGAACGGCGAGGATCGGATATTTCATGTTATTGACTCCTGTACTCCTGTCGGATCGCGAAAAGCAACGGCCACGCGTGCGAGTCTGTCGCGGCGCGCCGATGCCGCTGACGTGACCTGACAGGGATGCGCAGGCGATCAGGTCCGTACAAGGTAACAGTCTAGGCACCAGCCTTCCGATGAAGCAAAAAAATCACGGCAGGGTCAGCATCTATTCATGTGGCGCTTTCTGAACAAGGGGCGCTGCCGCTAGCCGGCACGCCGCGCGCGTTGCCATGCTCCCGTATTGGGACACACATCCGCTTTCGCGCCATCGCGCCAGATCTGCTCGTCTTCCACGGTCGCGGGCACGGGCTGGCCGGGGTCGAAGGAGACGCCAAGTGCCCTTGCCACCGCAGGATGCTCGATCGGGAGTTCCCACGTCAGGAATAGCTGCGTGGTATCCGGCTCCACGGGGAAATCCGCCGCGTCGAAGCCCGGATTGCCGCTGGCAATCACGGCATGCGGCTGGCTGGGATCGAACACCAGCGCGGTGCCGCGCACGATGGGGATGCGCAGGTCCAGCGCTGGAAAGTGAACCGCCTGCCCCTTTCCCTCGCTCACATAGAGATTGCAGAACGCCGCGCCGCCGTACTGTTCGCCATCGTGGTGATACCGCGCACCCCGGCACGCCATCAGTGCCACGTCGGCGTCGGCAAGCAGGCCGTCGAGGCCGTGCGTGGATAGCCACGCCGACATCGCGCGCACGCAGTCGGGATATTCCGGCCAGCGCGTCCGTGCGCGCGCCAGCGGCATGACCTCGACGTCTCCGGGTTCAAGGGTCATCCGCGTCGAGATCTCCCGTGCCCAGTCCGCGCGCAGACGTGCCGGTGCCTCGGGAATGTCGACCTTTGCGGACAGCACGGCCTGCCCCAGGCGACGGCTGCGCAGGGCATCGCCGCTCCAGAAGAAGGCGGTGAGGGGGGACGGCAGGACGGATGGACGGGGAGCGTGGTTGTCGCGCATGCCGGCAGTGTAAATCGCTTGCTTCCCTGCTTTGCGTTCGAAAGCGTTTCAGGCAGCAAATAAAAAATTCACTTCTGAGTGCGCTGTCAATGGCCGACTATCAAGCCGGATCCACGGGCCCATGGACCTGTGACGCCACATGAATGACCCCCTCCTCATGACATCGCATCTTCGACCTGGAGCGAACAATGAACGCAGTATGGGCGTGGGTAGCCGCAGTTGGCATGGTGTATTCCTCGGCCGGTTGGGGGCAGGCCCAGCCCCAGCCCATTGGCGGCAAGCCCGCCACGGCAGCCACCAAGGCGGCGAACACCGCCGTGCAGAACGAGCTGCCGTTCAATGATCGATCCGATTTCGAGGACGCGCAACGTGGCCTGGTGGCCGCGCCCGACAAGCTGACCATCCGCAATGCCAAAGGCGATGTGGTCTGGGATCTGGAACAGTACAAGCAGTACATCGGCATCGACAAGCCCGCGCCCGATACCGTCAATCCGAGCCTGTGGCGCAATGCGCAGTTGACGATGCAGAACGGGCTGTTCAAGGTGTCGGATCGCATCTATCAGGTGCGCGGCTTCGATCTCTCCAACGTGACCTTCGTGCAGGGCAACACGGGATGGATCGTGCTGGACCCGTTGATCTCGGCGGAAACTGCCAAGGCCGCGTATGACTTTGTGAGCCAGCATCTGGGGCAGCGGCCCGTGGTGGCCGTGATTTATAGCCACTCGCACATCGATCACTACGGCGGCGTGCGCGGCATCGTGAACGAGGCCGACGTCAAATCCGGCAAGGTGAAGATCTTCGCGCCCGAAGGCTTCACGGAACACGCGGTCAGCGAGAACGTGATCGCGGGCAACGCGATGGGCCGGCGCGCGGTCTATATGTACGGCGCGCTGCTGCCGCGCAATGACCGAGGCGGTGTGAACGGCGGGTTGGGGCAGACCGTATCGACCGGTACAGCCGGCCTGATCGTGCCATCCGACATCATTAGCAAGACCGGCACCGAGATCACGGTGGATGGCGTGAAGATGGTGTTCCAGATGACGCCGGGCACCGAGGCGCCTTCTGAGATGAACACGTTCTTTCCACAGTTCAAGGGCATGTGGATGGCCGAGAACACGACCAACACGATGCACAACATCCTGACGCTGCGCGGTGCGCAGGTGCGCGACGCGCTGAAGTGGTCGAGCTACCTGAACGAGACCATCGACCTCTACGGCAAGGATGTCGATTTCAAGTTCCAGGCGCACCACTGGCCGATGTGGGGCAACGCCAAGATCATCGACTACTGGAAGAAGCAGCGCGACCTGTACAAGTACACGCACGACCAGTCGGTGAACCTGATGAACAAGGGTTACACCGGCGAGGAAATCTCCGAGATCATCAAGCTGCCGCCCGAACTCGACAAGTTCTGGCCGAACCGTGGCTACTACGGCACGCTGCGCCACAACTCGCGCGCGGTGTATCAACGGTACATGGGATGGTATGACGGCAATCCATCGGACCTGAACAACCTGCCGCCCGAGATGGCCGCGAAGAAGTATGTCGAGTACATGGGCGGCGAGGCGGCGGTGCTGCGCCGGGCCAAGGCCGATTTCGACAAGGGCGAGTACCGCTGGACGGCCGAGGCACTGAAGCACGTGGTCTTTGCCAATCCGAACAGCAAGGCCGGCAAGGACCTGCTGGCCGATTCGCTCGAACAGCTTGGCTACCAGGCCGAGAGCGGCCCGTGGCGCGGTGTCTACCTGATGGGCGCATACGAATTGCGTAACGGCGTGCCCAAGGCTGGCGGCACGGACGTGGCAAGCCCCGATACGATCAAGGCGATGCCGCCCGAGATGCTGTTCGACTACCTTGCCGTGCGGCTGAACGGCCCGAAGGCGGCCGGCAAGAAGATCGCGCTGAACATGGACTTCACCGATCTGAACAAGCAATACGGACTGGCGGTCGAGAACGCGGTGCTGAACTACGGCAAGCCGCTGCCGCAGGCTGACGCCAAGATCACGCTGTCGAAAGCCACGCTCGACTCGATCCAGTTGAAGGAAACCACGATCGAGAACGCCATTGCCAAGGGGGACATGAAAGTGGAAGGCCGGCGCGAGGCACTGGGAGAATTCCTCGGTCTACTGGATTCTTTCCCGTTCTGGTTCAACATCGTGACGCCATGAGAGCGACTCTCGTTGCCATCGCCGCCTGTCTCGCGCTGGCGCCACTGCACGCATCGGCTTGCGGCTCGGACTTCGTGCTTGGCGACGAAGTCGGGGCGGCACATCCGGCGTCCATCGGTGTTGCCTTCGCCATGCTCGATGCGCGAAACGCGGGCACGCTGGCGCCCGCAACCATCCCAACCGGGGCCGATGCGCGCTTGAGTGCAGATGACGCGGCCCACAGGCTGGAGCAGCGCATGGCGTCCATCCAGTCGAAGCTGCCGCCTGTCTCGCTGTTGCTGGTGGAGTCGCGGCTGTGGACGCGCTATGCGCCTGGCGCCAGGCGCGCGGCAGATGTGCATGCCGATCACGATGCGGGTCCTGCAGACGGCGATGTCGTCGTGGTGACGGGCGAAGCGGTGCTGCGTGGCCTGCTGGACGGCACCATCGCGTGGCAGCAGGCGGTGGACAACGGACTGGTCGTGATGGCGGGCGACGCCGGGAAACGTACGCGGGTGGCAGCGCTGCTGGCTGGCCGGTTCGCGCAGCGGGGCGGTGGTGCGCTGGCGAGCCGCGCATCGCCAGGGCGCTTCTGAGTTTGCAAGCGCGCGATGATGCGGGCTTCGACAGGCATAGCCGAGGCGGGGGACGCCGACTCCGAGGGCTTTTCCCTCGTTCGCAATGACCTGCTGTTTCGCCTGCAACGCGGGCTCGGGCTGATTCCGGCCACAGGGCTTGGCATCGGGCGACGTGCGCTGTTCTACAGCATGCTGTGCTGGCTGCCGCTGGTGATCTGGGCATGGTCGGCGGGGCGCATGATGCCGGGCAGTGCGGGCGAGCCGCTGCTGGGGCATTACGGCGTGCATGTGCGGTGTCTGGTTGCCATTCCGCTGATGATCCTTGGCGAGGCATTGGCGCAGGGACTGGTGCCACTGTGCTTCCGCCAGTTCGTTCGCAACGGGATCGTTGACGAGGCACTGTTGCCGCGTTTCCACGCGGTGATACGTTCCGCCACGCGTCTGCGGGATCGCGCCTATCCGTGGGTCGTGATCGGCGCGCTGGTCGTCGCCTGGACGGCCTCGGTGATGGTGGCTCCGAATCCCGATGAGATCGCCTGGTCTGGCGACGCGACGGGTCGCAATTTCGGCGCGTGGTGGCTCCTGCTGGTGGTCAGGCCGCTGTTTACCGTATTGCTGTTGGCGTGGATCTGGCGCCTGGTGCTGGCCGCCGTGGTGCTGTGGCGCGTGGCGAAGTTGCCGCTGCATCTGGTGCCGACCCACCCCGATCATGTCGGCGGGCTGGGCTTTCTCTCGCGGCTGCCCGTGGTGTTTGCGCCGTTCACCCTGGCGGTGTCGTCGGTGGTGGCTGCCTCCTGGGCGCATCAGGTGGCCTATCACGGTACGTCGGTGCCATCGCTCTATATCGAAATGGTGGTGCTGGCCATCGTGCTGATCATGCTGGTGGCGCTGCCGCTACTGTGCTTCACGCCGCTGCTGCTGCGCACGAAGAAGATCGCCATGCTCGAATATGGCGCGTTGCTGTCGGAGCACGGTCGCAAGGTGCAGCGGCGCTGGCTGGCGCGTGAGCCCGGACTCGACGACGACGCCATGCTCAATGCGCCGGAACTGGGTGCGACGGCGGATACGCAGACCATCTACGAATCCGTGACAAAGATCCGTCCCATCATCCTGAACAAGGGCGTGCTGCTGGCCATTGCCGTGCCGGCGGCGCTGCCGATGCTGCTGCTCGTGGCGGGGCAGTATCCGCTCAAGGCCACGTTGCTCAAGCTGCTGACGGTGCTGCTGTAGTCGCGACCGGTACGCTCAGTGACGACAGCCGCCAATGCCCGGGATGCCCGGACAGCGTGCTGATGCTCATCGGTGCGATGTCGAGGTGCCAGTAGCCGCGCGCCGGGGCATCGAGCGCGCACAGCACGATGGCGCGCAGGATGGCGGGTGGCGCGATCACCAGCGTATGGCCGGGTTGCCATGGGTAGGTGCCGAACCATGCCGCCACCCGCTGCAACGCCTCGGCAATGGATTCGCCGCCGTGCGGCTTGGCATCGGCATCCGATAGCCACGCGGCCAGCGCCTCCGGTTCCTCTTCGGAGATCGTCTTGAGCGATTGGCCCGTCCATCGGCCATAGTCGAGTTCGCGCAGATCCGTTGCGACGAATGGCGTGAATCCCAAAGCGGCGGCGGTTTCCTGCGCGCTCCGTGCGGGACTGCACACCGCGTGGCCCACCTTCCATGCCGTGATGCCAGCCACGGCGTCGTCATCCAGCGCGTCGTCATCGGGAAAGCGGCCGGCGCGCAATGCCGCGGTGGCGGGCGGGCAGAACAACGTGATCCGGTGCACGGTAGGCGTGGTCATGGTGAGGGGTCTATAATGCGCGGACTCTCGATGCGGGGAAGCCGGTTCAAATCCGGCGCGGTCGCGCCACTGTATATCAACCTGACCATCGCCAGACAGCGATGCGCGGGAAGACAAGCCAGACCTCTGCATCGAATCTTCCTTCCACAGGACGCGTCATCCTTCAGGAGCTTCCATGCAAGCCACGCTGCATCATCCGGTCGCCGTGCCGGCTATCGTCCCCGTTTCCATTCCGCTGCGCGAACTGCTGCCCTGGGCCATCTTCGGCGGCATGCTGATGCTGCTGGCGATCTATTTCGTCGGGGTGGAAGAGGGTGCCGCTGCCATCTTCAACACGATGTACGTGCACGAGTTCGTTCACGATGGCCGGCACCTGCTCGGCTTTCCGTGCCACTGAACCGGTAGCACCATGGTGAGAGACCTGCTGGTCCGCGGCATGCTCGCGGGCTTTCTGGCCAGTTTGCTGGCCTTTGCCTTTGCCCATGTCGTCGGCGAACCCCAGGTGGACCGTGCCATCGCGTTCGAGGAACAGGCCACGCACGCGATGGGCGGCAGCCACGCGCACGAGATGCCCGAACTGGTGAGCCGCGAAACACAGTCCGGGCTCGGCCTGTTCGTCGGCCTGGCCGTGTTCGGCGCCGCCGTGGGCGGGCTGTTCGCACTGGCCTTCGCGTATGTGTATGGCCGCATCGGCGCGCTTGGCGCACGGGCCACGGCGATGCTGATGGCCACGCTCGGCTACATCGCCATCGTGCTGGTGCCGTTCGTCAAATACCCGCCGAACCCGCCGGCCATCGGGGACCCGTCCACCATCGGCCTGCGCACCGCACTGTTCTTCACGATGATCGGCCTGTCACTGGCTGCGCTGGTGGTATCGGTCATCGTCGCACGCAAGCTCATCGTGCGAATGGGTGCATGGCACGCGTGGCTGGGCGCTGCTGGCGTGTTCGTGCTGCTGGTGGTGCTGATCCAGACGCTGCTGCCTTCGATCAACGAAGTGCCTGAGCATTTCCCGGCAACGCTGCTGTGGCAATACCGCGTGGCAACGTTCGGGATTCAGGCGGTGCTTTGGGGGGCGTTGGGGGTGGTGTTTGCAGGGTTTGCGAGGGGGGTGGTGGAGCGGTAGGTTTTCTCGCCGCGCTCTGGTTTCTCCCCTCTCCCTCAGGGAGAGGGGCGGGGGAGAGGGCAGGCGGTTCTGCTTGCCGAGTTGTCGCAATTTGAACTGCTGGCCCTCTCCCCCAACCCCTCTCCCGCACGCGGGAGAGGGGAGAAAACCGAGAGGTAGTTCATTCCCCCGCCGCCACAAACCGCCGTTCCCGCATCCACTTCGTCGCTACCCACTTCTCCCCGCGTAGCACCTCGGCCGCCGCATGCAATGTGCGGCCATCCAGTTGTCCCTGGCTGTCGCAATACTCGAAATACACCGCATTGCCCTTGCGCGGCACCACTGACAGGCCGGTCTCGGGGAATACCGTTTCGCCGCCGTCTTCCACATCGTTCAGGTAGATCACCATCGTGCTGATGCGCTGGCCACGGCGCGCAATGGATGCCTGATTGGCGGCATTGCCGGGCATGAGGAAGTCGAAGTGCGGACGGCTCTGCGCGCCCGGCGCGTATTGCAGGACCTGCAGCCCTTCGCCGTTTTCCATCGGCATCTGCATCAATGCGGAAATGCGGGCATCGAGCTTCGTCAGCAGCGGTGTTTCCGCCAGCCGGAAGAACATGCCCTGGCTGGTGCGGTCGGGACTCACCACTTGCTCCCCCGTACGCGGATCGACAATCGTCGAGGCTTCGAGGCGCGGACGCGCGGCGGCCATCAGCGCGTCGCATTCGTCGTGGGTCAGCACGCTTTCAAGGACGGCGATGGTCGGCTTGTCGGTGCGTGTCAGGACGTGGATATCCCGGTCGCCGCCGTGCAGTATCGCGCTGCGCGGCAATCTCGGCAGTGCAGGGCCTGCGGCTTCGCGCTCGATGGTGAGGCTGCCTTCCGGCATCGGCGATCCGTCGCGTAATACCCGCCCAAACGCATCCACCAGTTCGCGCGCCACGCCTGCATCGAAGCGCTGCCCGGCCAGTGCACGCACGATGTCGTCCGCGGAACCGCCACGGCGCAGCGCGTTGACGATCCAGTCGCGGAGTTCGTTCGAGAAGTGGAGGGTGGCGAGTTGGCGGGCTGACATCGATGACGGAGCGAGAGGAAAAACCTTTCAGCCATTGAAAGGTTCGGGGCCACGAAAAGGCTTGGAAAGGCCGCAAATATGCGCTTTTCCACGATGTCTGCCAATGCCGTCCGCCATGAAATATTCCGTAACTTGATGCGTCAACCTTGATACATGCGGCGCAATCAAACCGTCACATTCGGCTTCTAGGATCGGGGCCGCTGCAGCCATGCCCACCATCGCTGCAGTCTCTACCTCCCACTCAAAACTATCGCCCTTGTCCAGGCGAAGCCAGAACATGCACCCAAAAAACACCAGCTTTGTCCCGCTGCTGACCGCGCTCGCGGCAGCCGCCACGCTCGCCGCATGCGGCGGCGACGGTAGCAGTTCCACCACGTCCTCCGGCACCAATGGCACTACGCCTGCGGCCACGGTCAGCGGTGTGGTGGGTGGCACGACGATCAAGAACCCCACGGGCTTTGCGGCATCGTCGGCCACGGGCGTCGACTACGCAAAGAGCACCACGGGCGATGACGTGCAGCAGAAGATCGTGCCGACGGTCTACGCCAATGCCACGGTCTGTGCAGACACCAACGGCAATGGCCTGTGCGACAACGGCGAGGCGTCCACGCGTTCGGCTGCCGATGGCAGCTTCACGCTGACCACGCCGGCTGCGAGCCTCGTGGCCGTGGTGGATACCGATGCCACCTATACCGACGCCAGCGGCGCCACGACCAAGGTCGCGAGCAAGATGGTGTTGCGCAGCGTGGCAGAGCAGGCCGCCAACGGCGCGAGGGTTGTCATCAGTCCGTTGTCGACGGAAGTCGTGCGTCTGGTCGAAGCCGAGCACCTGAGCGTGGCCGATGCCAAGACCGCTATCGCGGGCCGTCTGAGCCTGACGGGCGGCACTGCCGATGTCACGGTCAAGGCCGACGATGTGGTCGCGCTGCCGGCCAATGTGGCTGACGCCCGCGCTTCCGCCGCATTGCTGACGGAAGCCAACACGCTGGCAGGCCGCTTCCAGCTCGCATCGAAGATTCTCGATCGCGGCTATGCCAGCGACGTGGCCGCCGACCCGGTCACGACGATCCAGGCCGCGCAGGACGCCGCGTTTAATCCGGAAGGTATCCCGCGCTACGACCACCTGTTCGTGGTCGTGTTCGAGAACCACAGCAACCAGACCATCGACGATCCTGCCTATCCGAACTTCTACAAGTACCTGAACCAGGAAGGCAACAAGGCGGCCAACTATTTCTCCACGGGTAATCCGAGCGAGCCGAACTACATCTCGCTGGCCAGTGCCGACGACTGGGGCGTGGCCGACGACAACGCGTGGAACTGCCTGCCGGCCGGCGACACCGCCAATCAGCCGACCGATGTTTATGTGCCGGTGAATGCATGCAACGCCGACACCAAGGTCCACAACCTCAAGGGTCGCCGCAATATGTTCACGGCGCTGTACAACGCCGGCATGGGCGCGCGCGTCTACAGCGAATCGATGGACCCGGGCCAGGACCCGCGCAAGGATGGCGCCGGCAATGCGGCCATCACGGCAGTCAACGTGACGTCGGGCCTTGGCGCGACCGAGCCGATGATTTCCAGCCTCTACAAGACCAAGCACCATCCGGCGGTGAACTTCGATGAAGTGCGCAATCGCCCGGACTTCTTCCGAAACCTGAACCGCACGGTGGGTGGTGGCCAGTGGGATGCCGCCATCGACACCTATGCCAGGAGCAAGGGCATAACATGGAACACGCACCAGTTCGAGGATGACCTGAAGAGCGGCGACATCGGCGCGCTGAACTACATCGTGCCCGACCAGTGCGATGACATCCACGGCACGGGTTCGGCGGTGGCGGATTGCACGAACGCCGCAGCGGGTATCAAGCGGGGCGATGCCTACGCCAAGTATCTTGTGGAAACCATCAAGGCTTCGCCCATCTGGAAGAACACAAACCGCCGCTCGGCCATCGTCATGCTGTTTGACGAAGGATCGAGCTTCTACGGCAGCTCGTCGTGCTGCGGCTGGAACGTGGGCGGTGGCGCCACCAGCGGCTGGCCGCTTGGCGAAGGCATCAGCACGGCCGTGGCGCGTTACAACGGCGGCAACAAGGGCGATGGCCCCACCATCTTCTCGTTGCTGACCAACCAGCCCAACGCGCCGAAGCAGGTCATCGACTCCGATGCCTACAGCCACTTCTCGTTCGTGCGCACGATGCAGGACATGTTCGCGCTGGCAGACCCCGGTGTGGCCACGTCGTACATGAACCGCTCGAAGTACACCGAGCAGTACATCGCGCAGAACCTGGCCAACCTGGCCGAGTATTCGGGCAGCGCCAACACGCACTTCGACTCGGTACGTCCGATGAACCACAAGTACGTGGTCAAGTCCGGCGACATCGTCTCCGGCGGCGCGACGAAGGGCGTCAGCGGCAGCGGCTCGCTGAGCGGCGGCAACACGGCTGCAGGGCCGGATGCCACGCAGACCAGCATCTGGGCGATCAAGTCCTGATGCTGTCGCGTTAGTTCCGATGCACGCACGGCGGTGGATTCGTCCCCGCCGTGCCGCTGTCCTGTCGTTACCGATCATCGAGCATCATGCGTATTTCCATTTATGCCGCCGGCCTGCTGGCGGCTGCGTGCATTGCCGTGCTGGGAGGCTGCAAGCCTGCCGACGATGCACCGCACGCTGCGGCCCATGCCGCCGTGCTTCCCAAGCCTGCTGTCGTGCAGGTGGCCCAGGTTGTCACCCCATCGGCACCCGCCTCGCCCGCACTGACACCCGCCGCACAGGTCGGCGCGAAGCTGTTCTTCGATCCGTCGCTGTCGGGCTCCGGCAAGATGTCGTGCGCCACCTGCCACGATCCCAATCACGCCTATGCACCGGCCAATAACCTCTCCGTGCAACTGGGCGGCAAGGATGGCAAGCAGCCCGGCACGCGTGCCGTGCCCACGCTGATGTACAAGGAGTACACGAACGCGTATTCCGATACGTTCGAGAATCCCGACATGATCAGCGCGCCCGGTCCCGGTGGCGGACTGACATGGGATGGCCGCGCCAACACCATCGCCGAGCAGGCAGCCATTCCGCTGCTGGCTCCCAACGAGATGGCAGCGGACAGCAAGGCGGCTGTGGTGGATGCCGTGCGGCGCGGCGTTCATGCCGAGGCGTTCCGTCAGGCGTATGGCGCGAATGTGTTCGATGACACGGAGCGCGCGTTTTCACTGGTGGGCGCGGCACTGCAGGCATTCCAGGTGGAGGACCGCAGCTTTCATCCATACAGCAGCAAGTTCGACCGCTATCGCACCAACAAGGTGGGCGGTGCATTGACCGATGCGGAACTGCGCGGCCTGCGTGTGTTCCTCGATCCGAACAAGGGCAACTGCATGGCGTGCCACCTGCTGGGCGGTGGTAACGACGGCAGCCAGGACATGACGAGCGACTACTCGTTCGCAGCTATCGGCGTGCCGCGCAATCGCGAGATTCCCGCCAATGCAGATCCGAAATACTTCGACCTGGGCCTGTGCGGACCGCTGCGTACCGACCATCGGCCGGGCCGCGACAAGGGTGCGAAGGAAACGTGCGGCATGTTCAAGACGCCGGTGCTGCGCAACGTGGCCACGCGTCAGGCGTTCATGCATAACGGCGTGTTCCACGCGCTGGAGGATGTGGTCCGCTTCTACAACACGCGCGATACCGCGCCAGAGAAGTGGTATCCGCGCGATGGCAAGGGCCGCGTGAACAAGTACGACGATCTGCCCGCGCAATACCGCGCCAATCTCGATGAGCAGATGCCACTGGACCAGCGCCGCGCCGGCAGCAAGACGCCGATGACCGATGCGGAGACGCAGGACCTCATCGCCTTCCTGAAAACGCTGACCGATGGCTTTGTGCCGCCGGCCAACGCCGCGCAGCCAGCCAACACCGTAGCGAACGCCGCCGCTGAATTCGCCGCCGAACATGGCGCACATGCCGTGAAATCGAAATGAAGAGAATCCTCTTGTGTACGGCCATCGCCCTGACCGCGTGTGGCCATCCCGACGCGGCGAACGAAGCCAACTTCCGCGCCGGGCTTGAAAAGCAGCTTGCCGAGCATGGCGATCTCTGCATCGGCCGGCACACGTGGCCCGTTGATGTGCCCGACCTGCCGGTGGCAGCCCAGATGCGTGACGGCATCCAGATGCCCGCGCTGGAGCATGCTGGGCTGGTGTCGCATGTGGCAGCGGAAATGACGCTGCGCCATCAGGATGGATCGAGCGAGACTGTGAAGGCGTTGCGCTACGACCTGACGGAGACAGGGCGCGGATTTGTGAATGCGCATCCGAAGACTGCGGCACATGGTGCTGAAGCGGATACGCCGGACCTTTGTTACGGTCATGTGAAGCTGGCGAAGGTGACCGGCTGGGACAAGCCGGTTCACGACAATGCATCGCGGCTCACGACTGCGGTGCGATATACCTACACGCTGGATGCGGCGCCATGGGCTGCGGACACGATGGTGCAGCAGGCGTTTCCGGTGCTGGCGCGCGTGGTGAAAGGCAGCGGGACGATGGAGCTGAAGCAGATGATGGTGGCGACGAGTGGAGGGTGGGTGACGGAGTGATGCGTTGACTCCCCGCGCTGGTTTTCCCCCCTCTCCCGCATGGCGGTGTACAGACCGGAGACATGGGTAACAGGTGTTCGGAGACATGGGTAACACGTGATCTGCGCGTATCACAGTACGCGCAGGTCGAGTTCCCCTATCTCAAACCGGCTGAACCAGATGCCGAAGCAGCC
>Ga0102591_1000496_pt1 | contig 74029 bp, 59 predicted proteins | sample AraplaCol_mCL_r2_2_FD_76860 | JGI IMG/M metagenome (GOLD analysis project Ga0102591, IMG submission 76860) | Arabidopsis root microbial communities from North Carolina, USA - plate scrape MF_Col_mCL_r2 (SPADES assembly) (version 2) | ecosystem: Host-associated > Plants > Roots > Endosphere... | reverse complement strand
TCGAGGACGAGTTCGACATCGCCGAGGACGAGGGCGACATCTTCGGCCTGGCCGACCACACCTACCGCGTCTCGGGCGACACGCCCATCGAGCGCGTCGCCGAGGCCTTCGGCATCGTGTTCGACGAAGAACAGCTCAGCGAAGACTTCGACACCATCGGCGGGCTGATCGCGCACGAGATGGGCCACGTGCCCAAGCGCGGCGAGCACCATGCGATCGGCGGTTTCGACTTCGTGGTACTGCACACCAAGGGCGGCGCGGTGCGCTGGTTCAAGGTGTCCCCGGCACGCGGCGGCGACGCGGCCGACTGATGGCTCGCGCGCCGGCTTCCTCCTTCGCCTCCTTCCTTCGTCCGCTCGGCTTCGTCGCCGCCGGGCTCGCGCAGGCGCTCTCGATGGCTTCGCCGGCCGGCGGCAAGCCGCTTTGGTGGCTGCAGTTGCTGTCGCTGGGCGCGCTCGTGTGGCTGCTCGACGGGCTGCGTTCGCAGGGTGCCGGCTGGCGCCGCGCCGGATCACACGGCTGGCTGTTCTCCACCGCGTGGCTCACCGGCAGCTTCTGGTGGCTCTTCATCTCGATGCACACCTACGGCGGCCTGCCGGCGCCGCTGGCGGCCATCGCCGTGCTCGCGCTGGCTGCTGCGCTGGGCCTCTACTACGCGGTCGCCGCTGCATGGTTCGTGGTGAAGGGGCCGCAGGGGCGGGTGACAGGCGCGCTGGTCTTCGCGGCGCTCTGGACGCTGGCCGAGTTGGTGCGCGGCAGCTGGTTCACCGGCTTCCCGTGGGGTGCGGGCGGCTATGCGCATGTGGAAGGCCCGCTCGCCGCGCTCGCGCCGTGGGTGGGCGTGTACGGCATCGGCGCCGCGGCGGCGCTGGCCGTTGCGCTGGTCGCGCTGCATCGTCCGCTGCGCATCGCGGAGGCCGTCTCAGGCATCGTGCTGATCGCGCTCGTGTTCGCGGTGCCGAACCTCGTGCCGGCGCTTCGCGACGACATGCGGGGCGACAAGGGCGCTGCGGGCAGCCTCGGCGTCGCGCTCCTGCAGGGCAACATCCCGCAGGACGAGAAGTTCATTCCCGGCGGCGGCATCGAGACCGCGCTGAGCTGGTACGGCGAGCAGCTGCGCGATGCGAAGGCTTCACTCGTCGTCACCCCCGAGACCGCCTTGCCGCTGCTGCCGCAGCAGTTGCCCGTCGGCTATCTCGAAGCGATCAAGGCCCGCTACAGCCAGGGCAGCCAGGCCGCCATCGTCGGCCTGCCGCTGGGCGGGCAGGGCACCTACAGCAACGCGGTGCTGGGGTTCCGCCCCGGCGACGAGCAGCCCTACGCCTACAGCAAGCACCACCTGGTGCCCTTCGGCGAATTCATCCCGCTGGGCTTTCGCTGGTTCATCCAGATGATGAACATCCCGCTGGGCGACTTCGCGCGCGGCGGGCTCGCCCAGGCGCCCTTCGTCTGGCAGGGCCAGCGCATCGCGCCGAACATCTGCTACGAAGACTTGTTCGGCGACGAGATCGGCGCGAACTTCCGCGACGAGGCCACTGCCCCCACCATCCTGCTCAACGTGAGCAACATCGCCTGGTTCGGCGACACGGTGGCCATCGACGAGCACCTGTCGATCTCGCGCATGCGCGCGCTGGAGTTCGCGCGGCCGATGGTGCGCTCCACCAACACCGGCGCGACCGTGGTGATCGACGCCCAGGGGCGCGTGACGCACGAGCTGCCGCGCCTCACGCGCGGCGTGCTCGAAGCGAACGTGGAAGGCCGTCGCGGCCTCACGCCCTTCGCGCGCTGGGTGGCGCCCTTCGGCCTCTGGCCGCTGTGGCTGCTGGCCATGGCCATCGTGGCGGTGGGCTGGGTGCAGGGCCGCCGCCAGAACTGAAACCGGTCAGGCTGCCGAAGCCGCCTTCACCGGCCAGTCGCGCAGCTTGCCCGGGTTCAGCAGGCCCAGCGGGTCGAAGCGCTTCTTCACCTCGATGACCTCCGGCGGCAGCGGCCCGCCTGCCTTGCCGTCTTCCACGATGTTCACGTGCGGGTTGTTGATGTGCACGCCATGCTCGCGGTGGATGCGCATGATCTCCTGCAGCCGTTCCTCGGTGCTGAAGCGCACCAGCTGCAGCCCGCTGCAGGTCATGAGGCCGGCCACGTTGCGCAGGAACTCGATGTGCATCATCACCTCGCCCTGTTCGCCGCCCAGCAGCTTCTCCATCTCGATGACCTGCTCGACGTGCCTGCCCGGAACGAAGCCGCTCTGCAGGTAGGTCAGGTTCGGATCGATCTTCAGCGCATGCAGCGTCGTGTGGTTCCAGGTGAATTCCATCAGCGTGCGGTTGCTCTTCTGCACCTCGGCCGCCGTCTTGCGGTAGCCGACGGTGCCGCCGTGGGCCTCCACCAGCTGCAGCATCGCGGGCTCGCACGACTCGGCAACCAGCGACAGCACCGTGTGGCAGCCCTTGGGCAGGTGCGCGGCGAGCTGCGCCAGATGGTCGGAGATCGGCGCCGCGAAGAAGGTGACGCCGCGCTTCACGATGCCCGGAGCGTGCGCGAGCTTGTCGGCGAATTGCAGCGCGCTTTCGAAGTCGCCGAAGGTCACGAGCGTCTCGAGCCAGGGATGCGCGGGCGCCAGGGCGATCTCCAGCTCCAGCACGAGGCCGTTGGTGCCCCACAGGTGGTGCATGCGCATCGCGTCGGCGCCACGCAGCTCGACGACCTGCGGCTCGGCCTCGATGGTCATCGCGCGGATGCCGATCACGTTGCCCGGCGCGCCCAGCGGCCCGTAGTTGATGGAGCCCACGCCGCCGAAGCCGCCGCCGAAGAGGCCGCCCAGCGTCGCGCTGCGGTAGGTGGAGGGCACGCAGCGCAGCTCCTGCCCCGTGGACTTGGTCTGCTTCTCGAGTTCGCCGAGGCGGATGCCGGCCTGTGCTCGCGCCACGCCGGGGCGCACCCACAGGCAGCCGTTGTAGCCCGTCATGTCGAGCACCACGCCGCCGGCCAGCGGCGTGGTCTGGCCGTAGTTGCCGGTGCCGCTGCCGCGGATGGTGATGGGCACGCAGCGGCGCGCGCAGGCGCCGACCACCGCGCGGATCTCTTCCTCGGTGCGCGGCCGCACGACCACGTCGGCGCGCTTGTCCTTGAGCTGGCGTACCAGCACGGGGCTGAACCAGGAGAAGTCGGAGGACAGCCGCGTGACGCGGCTCTCGTCGGTGATCCAGTCGAGGTCGGGCAGTTCGAGCAGCAGCTGCTCGATGGCGGAAACAGGGGCGTTCATGGTCAAGGTTCAATCCTGGGAAAGTTCGCTCGCATGCCACGAGCCCAGCGCCAGCTTGGTGAGCCAGGCCATCAGCACGAAGAGCGCGACACCGGTGAGGGAAATGAGCAGCAGCGCCGCGAACATGCGCGGGATGTTCAGCTGGAAGCCCGCCTGCAGGATCTGGTAGGCCAGCCCCGCGCCCGAGCCGCCGGTGCCCGCGACGAACTCCGCCACCACCGCGCCGATCAGCGCGAGGCCGCTGGAGATGCGCAGGCCGCCGAAGAAGTACGGCAGCGCGCTCGGGATGCGCAGCCGCACCAGCTGCTGCCAGCGCGTCGCGCGGTTGAGCTTGAAGTAGCTCTGCAGGTCGGGGTCGATGCTGCGCAGGCCCAGCGTGGTGTTGCTGATGATCGGGAACAGCGCCACCAGCGCGGCGCACACGGTCATCGCCGCCACCGGGTTCTTCACCCAGATGATGATGAGCGGCGCCACCGCCACGATGGGCGTCACCTGCAGCAGCACCGCGTACGGGAAGAGCGCGGTCTCGATGCGCTTGCTCTGCACGAACAGGAACGAGATCAGCACGCCCGCCACCGTGGCCAGCAGGAACGACAGCACCGTGATCTTGAGCGTGACCAGCAGCGCGTTGCCCAGCGGCGCCCAGTCGGTCACCAGCGTCTGCATCATCAGGTAGGGCGAGGGCACCAGGTAGGGCGGCAGCTCCATCGCCACCACCAGCCATTGCCACAGGGCGATCAGCACCACGCCGATCAGCACCGGGTAGAGCACGCGCTGCACGCGCGGCTGCGCCAGCAGGGGAAGGGTCTTGGCAGTCATCGCGCAGCCTCCTCGTCGGTGCTGCTGGCGCGCAGCAGGCTGTCCTGCAGCTGCTTGGCGTAGCGTGCGAATTCGGGCGTGACCATGAAGTCGGCGCTGCGCGGATAGGGCTCGTCGATGCGGAACTCCTCCACCACGCGGCCGGGCCGCGCCGCCATCATCACTACGCGGCTCGACAGGAACACCGCCTCGTGGATCGAGTGCGTCACGAAGATCACCGTGAGCTTCTTCTTGCGCCACAGCTCCAGCAGGTCGGCGTCGAGCTTGTGGCGCGTGATCTCGTCGAGCGCGCCGAAGGGCTCGTCCATCAGCAGCAGGTCGGGCTGCGTGACGAGGCCGCGTGCGATCGACACGCGCATCTGCATGCCGCCCGAAAGAGCGCGCGGCAGCGCGTTGGCGAACTTCTCCAGGCCCACGAGCTCGAGCGATTCCATCACCCGCGCATCGGCCTCCTTGCGCGGCACGCCGGCCAGGTCCAGCGGCAGCCGCACGTTGGTGCGCACGCTGGCCCACGGCATCAGCGTGGGCGACTGGAACACGAAGGACATCTTGTGCGAGCTCTCGTGCAGCTGCGCCACCGGCCGGCGCCACACCAGCAGGCGGCCGTCGCTGGGCTCCAGCATGCCCGCCACCATCTTCAGAAGCGTGCTCTTGCCGCAGCCCGAGGGGCCGAGGAGGGTGACGAACTCGCCTTCGGCGATGGACAGGTCCACGGGCAGCAGCGCCTGCGTGCCGTTGGGATAGGTCTTCTCGGCCGAGAGCACTTCCACCGCCGGAACGGCGGGTGCGAAATCGGGCGGGGGCGCCAGCGTGTGGGGATCGATGCGATTCACGATGTGAGTTCTCCGATACGTAGCTGCGTGAAAAATGCGCAATGGCGCGTCGCGGCCTCTTCGTGAAACACCGCGGAACCGGCTTTGCCGGGCCGCAGGTGTTGCCCCCGGTAGGGGGTTGGTGAAGCGACACGAAGTGCGCGCAGCCTGGGGGCGAGCATCAAGGAATGACCTTGGCGTCCTTCACGAACTCGGTCGTGTAGGTCTTGGCCAGTTCGACCTTGGCGGGGTCGAGCAGCTTCGCTGTCACCAGGAAGTCGTAGCTGGCTTTCGCGCGCGCATCCGTCATCACGCCGATGCCGAGCTTGGCCGCGTCGCCGCCGGTGACCATGCCCATCTCCTTGAGCTTGGCGACGCTGTAGGCCAGCTGGTCGTCGGTCATGTTCGGGTTGTCTTTCTTGATGAGGGCGTTGGCGGGCGCCGGGTCGGCGAGGTAGCTCTTCCAGCCCTCGGCCGACGCCTTCACGAAGGCGGCGACCTGCTTGCTGCGGTCCTTCACCGTCTTCTCCATGCACGACACGGTGGTCGCGTAGGCTGGGAAGCCGTGGTCGCTGAACATCAGCACGGTGCTCTTCACGCCGGCCTTCTGGATGGCGTAGGGCTCCGAGGTCAGGTAGCCCTGCTGCGCCGCGTTCTTGTCGGCCACGAAGGGCTGGATGTTGAAGGTGTAGGGGCGGGTCTGCTCGTCGGTGAAGCCGAACTTGGCCTTCAGCCACGGCCAGTAGCCGCGCTGGGCCTGCGCGCCGATCAGCAGCGTCTTGCCCTTGAGGTCCTCGAACTTCTTCACGTCGTCGTGCGCGATCAGCACCTGCGGGTCCTTCTGGAAGAAGGCCGCCACGTTGACCACCGGCACGCCGCCTTCGCGCACCTGCATCATCTGGATGTCGCTCGAGCCCATGATGCAGTCGGCCTGGCCGGCGGCCATCATCTGCGTGATGTTGACCTGCGGGCCGCCCATCTTGATGGTCACGTCGAGGCCGTACTTCTTGTAGATGCCCTGCGCCACGGCCTGGTAGAAGCCGCCGTGCTCGGCCTGCGCGTACCAGTTGGTCATGTAGGTGAACTTGTCCTCGGCCCGGGCGGGCGCGGCGGCGAGGACGGCGATGGCGGCGGCGCCGGCGATGGACAGTGCGAAGGAGCGCATGGTGAAGACCTCTCGTGGGCAGGGGAGTTGAAGAAAAAGAAGAAGAAAAACGTGAAGCGGCCGTTGCAAGAAACGGGCTCGGTCCCCCGTCAGGCCGGCTGGAAGCTCTGCTGGATGAAGCCCTGCTGGTGCCCGCGCTCCCAGGTGGCCTCTTCGCGCACCACCCAGCGCAGCGCGTGCAACTCGGTCAGCGCCTGCACCCAGCTGTCGGAGAGCGTGTCGAGGATGGCTTCGCCCTGCTCGCGCGTGGCGGTGGTCGGGTCGCCGATCACGCCGCTCGGGCCGAAATCGCGCGAGGTCCACGCGCAGGCCGGGCGACCGTCGGCCGACAGCAGCTTGATCGGGAAGGGCGGCGGAAAGTTGGCGACCGCGTGTTCCATGTGCACCGTCTCGGGCGCGAGCGCGAGCATCAGCGCGGTCTCGGAGTGGCCGGCGTGCATCGCGAGCTTCTTCTCCTGCTCGCTGACCTGCTTGCTGGCCGCGCTCGGCAGGCGCGACACGCCGTGCGGCACCACCACGAAGTCGCCGTGGCGCAGGCGCAGTTCGCGCGCCGCCATTTCCAGCACCTGCGGCTGGCCGCCGTGGCCGTTGGCGAACAGCAGCTTGCGAAAGCCCGAGCGGTAGACCGACTCGCCGATCTCGATCACGGTCGACAGCAGCGTGGTGCCGGTCAGCGTCATCGTGCCGGGGAAGTGCAGGTGCTCTTCCGACTTACCATAGGTGATGGTCGGCAGCGCGAAGGCGCGCACCTCGGCGGGGAGCTTCTCGAGCGCCTTGCCCATCACGCCCGAGCAGATCACGCTGTCGACGGAGCACGGCAGGTGCGGACCGTGCTGCTCGATCGCGCCGCAGGGCAGCACGATGACGGTGTTCTCGCGATCGGGCAGCGCTGCGATCTCGGTCCAGCTCAGGTAGGGCAGGAAGCGGTGGGGCGGAATGTAGCCGTGGAGCATGGGAGGGTCTTTCTGGAGGAGTCGTTATCGGGGGAGGAACGGCGCGGGGTCGCCTTGCGTGACGCGGCCTTCACGCAGCACCACGCGGCCGGCGGTGCGCGAGGGCCAGCCATGGCGGTCGGCCTGCGTGAACAGCACCAGGTCGGCGCCCTGGCCCACCAGCGTCGGCTGCGCGGCCGGGGCTTCGCGCCGCAGCCAGTCGCCGCGGCACAGCGCCTGCGACCAGTCGTCGAAAGGCTCGTCGAGCTGCGCCACCAGCGCGGCCGTGCCCAGCGCCTCGACCGGGTCGAAGCTGCCGACGCGGCAGAAAGGGTCTTGCACGTTGTCGCTCGCGAACAGCAGCGGAATGCCGCGCTCGCGCGCTTCCTTCACCAGCGTGATGCCGCGCAGGCGCGGCGTGCGGCCGGTGACGGCGTCCTGCAGCAGCAGGTTGGTGGCGGGCAGCGACACCACGGTGATCGGCGCACGCGCCACCGCGTCGAGCGTGGCCAGGGCCTGCGCCTCGGGCTGGGCCGCGAGCGCGCAGATGTGGCCGCAGACCACGCGGCCCTGGTAGCCGATCTCGTTCAGGATGCGGGCGGTGGTCTGCAGGCCGACGGCCGATGCGTTGAGCTCCTCGTCGACGTGCAGGTCGATGTCGAGGTCGCAGGCCTGCGCCGACACCAGCAGGTTGCGCAGCGCGTTCTCGCTCCAGTTGGTTGAGTGCACGAAGCCGCCGAGCAGCGCATGCGGCCCGGTGGCCTTCACCTGCCTGGCGAGGCGCATGGCCTGCGCGGCGTCTTCGAAGAGCGGCAGCTTGATGAGGCTCACCTGCTCCAGCCGCACCCGGCCGGCCCATTCCTGCGCCAGCTCTGCCATCACCGGCCAGGCCATCGGCACGGCATCGGGCTCCCACCAGTCGACGTGCGTGCGCAGGTGCGAGGTGCCGCATTCCCAGGCCCACTGCAGGCCGCGCGAGGCGCGCTCGCGCACGTCGGCGGGCGTCCAGTGCACGCGGTCGGCGAGCATCGCGTCGATGGCGCCGAGCAGGCCGGGCTGCACCTGCTTCATGCGCGGCAGGGTGAAAGCCTTGTCCAGGTGCGTGTGGGCGTCGACGAAGCACGGCAGGGCGAGCGCGCCGTCGAGGTCCCAGGCCGAAGGAAGCGACTCGGCCGTGGCGGGCTGCACCGATCGCACGCGGCCGGCCTCGATCGCGATGCGCGCGAGCTCCGGCACGCCGTCGCGCTGCGGCCAGTCCGCGGGCAGCAGCCAGCGGGGCAGCCGCACGTTGTCGAGCAGGGCGGGCGCGCTCATGCGAAGCGCGCCATCGCCTGGCCCACGCGTGCCATGAAGCGCTTGAGCTGGGGCTCGGTCGCGACGTTCATGTGGTAGTGGGCGTGGTAATCCACCTTGGCGCGCTGGCCGGTCAGCCGCTTCATGTACCGCGTGACGATCTTGCGCGGCGGGTCGCCCATGTACATGGCCATCCAGCGCGGCCGCCCGTAGGTAACGACGGCGCTGATGCGCTTGATGTGCGTGAGCATCGGCTTGACGTTGGCCGGGTCGCTGATGTCGAAGGCCACGCCCGGCATGAAGAGCCGGTCGAAGTAGCCCTTGAGCATTGCCGGCAGGCCGAAGCACCAGGTCGGAAAGCAGAACACGATGCCCTCGGCCCACTGCAGCCGCTCCACGTATTGCTTCAGCGGCAGCTGGTTGGAGGGCACGTCGTGGTAGCCCAGGCGCTCCTCGCGCGAGAGCACGGGGTTGAAGCCTTCGGCGTAGAGGTCGCAGTCGTCCACCTCGTGCCCGGCCGCGCGCAGGTTCTTCAGAACCTCCTGGTGCAGGGCGGCGTGGAAGCTGGTTTCGACCGGATGGCAGTAGACGACGAGCACGCGCATGGTGTGTTTGACCGCTTAATCAGAGCAAGTGGTCAGGTTATGCAAGCGACGTGCCAGTGCCGCCGCACCGGGTTGGGGCGGCGTGGTAAGGGCGCTACGGAACTGTCGAGAAGGTGCGGGGAGGGTGGCCGAATTTCGTAACAAAAGTCACGCAAGGCCGGAAAACGCGTGCTTGAGCGGCCGGATTTCGTCGGCCACGTAACAACAATTCACTCTTTCTTCCAATTGTTAACTAAAATTCACAGTCCCAATTTGTGAACTTTGGGCCTCATTTCTCTCTTCATCAACCGTTCGATACCCGAGAGTCCGTCATCATGAAAAAAACTTCCCTCATCGTCGCAGCCGTTCTTGCAGTCACCACCAGCGCAGTCTTGGCAGCCACGAGCCCGGCCACTGCCACGTTCCAGGTTCTGATCACCGTTGCCAAGGCTTGCTCGGTGACGGCGGGCTCGGCCTCCAACATCAACTTCAACACGGTCGATTCCTCCGCCACCAACCTGAGCGCCAGCAGCAACATCAGCGTGACCTGCTCCAAGTCGACGCCCTACAACGTCGGCCTGCTGCCCTCGAATAACAGCACCACCGGCGCCGGCGTGATGAGCCCCGCGACGGGCACCGACACCATCCCCTACCAGCTGCGCTCGGTGAGCGCCACCGGTGCGATCTGGGGCAGCACGGCCACGTCCAACTCGGTCGGCAACGGCGTGGGCGGCACCGGCACCGGTTCGGCCCAGTCGATCCCCGTGTGGGCCACGGTCGCGAGCGTCAACGTGACGCCTGGCTCGTACCTCGACACCGTGACCGTCCAGGTCAACTACTGATCGATTGCTGACCGTGCCCCGCCTGCTGCGCCACATCTTCGCCCTCGCGTTCGCCCTGCTGGCGCACGCGGCCGCTTCGGCCAGCGGGCTGCAGGTCTCGCCGGTCACGCTGACGTTGCAGGCCACGCAGAACGCCGATGGCCTGTGGCTCAGCAACACCGGCGACGACGTGGTGCACGCGCAGGTTCGCGTCTATCAGTGGTCGCAGGAAGACGGCAACGAAAAGCTCACGCCCTCGCGCGAGCTCCTCGTGAGTCCGCCGATGGTTCAGCTGGCTGCTTCCTCGCGGCAGCTGATCCGCGTCATCCGCACCGGCGTACCGCCCGGCGCGGTCGAGAATTCCTACCGGGTCATCATCGACGAGCTGCCCGTCGAGATGAAGGAGAAGAAGGGCCTGCAGCTGGTGCTGCGCTACTCGGTGCCCATCTTCATCGCGCCCGCCGGCGCACAGCCGGCCGCGCCCCAACTGAGCTGGTCGCTGCGCCGCGAGGGCAGCCAGGCGATGCTCGAAGTCGCCAACGGCGGCGGCATGCACGCGCAGCTCGCCGATCTGGATTTTGTCGATGCCACCGGCAAGCGCAGCGCGGTGCACGCCGGCCTGATGGGCTACGTGCTGCCGGGGGCGAGCATGCGCTGGCCCCTGAAGACACCCGCGGAAGCCTTTGCCTCCGGCGGCGTCCTGGAAACGAAGATCAATGGCAACGCGACGCAGGAAAAGATCCCGCCACTTCCACGCGTCCGCTGAGCGTCTGCTTCCACTGCTGCTTCTGTCGGGTCTGGCGTCATTCGGCGCTCAGGCCGAGAAGGCTGCAGCCGAACAGGGGCCCTGGCTGGTCGCATCCGCGGCCGAAGGCGACATCACCGGCCCTGGCGGCAGCGACCTCTACCTGGAGCTGAGCCTCAACGGCAACCCGCAGGGGCTGGTGCATTTCGGCCTGCGCGGCCGCGAGCTCTGGGCCAGCGCCTCCACGCTGCGGCAGCTGGGCTTCATCCTGCCGCCGGGCGCATCCGACCCGGTGAGGCTCGACGGCCTTCCCGGCGTGAAGCTCGCCTACGACGCGGTACGGCAGAGCTTGGACATCAACGCTTCCGCCGAGGCGCTGCGCCTGCCCACGACGGTGGTCGACACCTCGACCATCGCCACGCCCAAGGCCAGCGCCTCGCCCGGCCTGCTGCTGAACTACGACCTCTACGGCACGCAGGGCCGTGGCAACAGCACCAGCCTCAACGCGCTTGCCGAGGTGCGCGCCTTCAGCGGCAGCAGCGTGTTCACCAGCACGATGATGTCGCGCGCCTACCGCTCCGACAACGAGGGCTGGACACACGACTCGGTGCGGCTGGACACCACCTGGAGCCGGTCTTTCCCCGACGACATGCTGACGCTGCGCGTGGGCGACACCACCACCGCGTCGCTGCCGTGGTCGCGCTCCACCCGCATCGGCGGCATCCAGCTGTCGCGCAACTTCTCGCTGCAGCCCTATCGCACGACGACCCCGCTGCCGGCGTTCCTGGGGGCGGCCGCCCTGCCATCGCAGGTGGAGCTCTACATCAACGGCCTGCGCCAGTACACCGGCCAGGTCCCGGCCGGGCCCTTCCAGCTCAACACGGTGCCGAGCATCAACGGCGCGGGCAACGCGCAGGTGGTGCTCACCGACGCCTTCGGCCGCGCCACCACGCTCGACTTCTCGCTGTACGACACGCAGCGCCTGCTGCAGGAGGGCCTGTCCGACTGGTCCGTCGACCTCGGCATGGTGCGCAAGAGCTACGGCCTTCGTTCGAACGACTACGGCAGCGACCCCGCCGCCACCGGCACCTGGCGCTACGGCGTGAGCAACAGCTTCACGCTGGAGGCGCACGGCGAGACCACCAAGGGGCTGGTCAAGGGCGGCGTCGGCGGCGCATGGCTCTTCGGGCAGAGCGGTGTCTTCACGGGCGCCGTGGCGCACAGCAGCTATCGCGGCGAGCAGGGCTCCCTGCTCAACCTGGGCTACAGCTGGCGCGACAACCAGTTCAACTTCGCGGTCGAAGGCACGCGCACGCGCGGCGAGTATCGCGACGTCGCCTCCCTGTACGGCAGCGCGCCGCCGCGCGGCTCGGGCCGGGCGTCGATCGGCTACAGCACCAAGGACTTCGGCAGCTTCGGCCTCAGCTACCTCTACCTGCGCTATCCGGCGCAGGAGGCGACGCGCCTGGCCAGCGTCTACTGGTTCCGGGCCATCGGGAAGAGCGCGTCGATGAACGTGAGCCTTAACCAGAACCTGGTCAACCGCCGCGAGCGCAGCCTCTTCGTCGGCTTCACCTGGGCGCTGGACGGCAACATCACGGCCAGCGCCGGCGTCCAGCGCGACAACGGCAAGACCGTCTACACCGCCGACGCGCAGAGCTCGGCACCGGGCGACGGCGGCATCGGCTGGCGCGCGGGCCTGCGCCAGGGCGGCGGCCAGAATGGCGGGCAGGCCGAGATCGACTACCTCGGCCGCTACGGCCGCGCCATGGCCGGCATCAGCGTGCTCGGCGACAACCGCTTCGCCTACGCGGGCGCCACCGGCTCGATCGCGTTCATGGGCGGCCAGCCCTTCGCGTCCCGGCGCATCGACGACGGCTTCGCGGTGGTTTCCACCGACGGCATCGCCGGCGTGCCCGTGAAGCTGGAGAACCGCGACATCGGCACCACCGACGACAGGGGCATGCTGCTGGTGGCGCCTTTGCGCTCTTATCAGAACAACCAGCTGTCCATCGACCCGATGCAGTTGCCGGCCGACGTGAGGATCGAGCGTGTGCGGACCCTGGCGACGCCGAGCGACCGCGCCGGCACGCTGGTGCGCTTCGGCATCACGCCGGTCAGCGCGGCCGCGCTGCTGCTGGTGGACGAGGCGGGCAAGCCGCTGCCGCTGGGCAGCCGCGTGCGGGCCAACGGACAGGGCGGCGAGCCGGCCTTGGTCGGTTTCGATGGCGCGGTGTATCTCGAATCGCTCCAGGCCCACAACACGCTCGACGTGCAGATGCCCGCTGGCGCCTGCCGAACCAGCTTCGACTATCGCAAGGAAGGCGCGGCAGTCCCGCAGATCGGGCCGCTGCGCTGCACCAGGGAGGCCAAGACGCCATGAGTCTTCTGATCCGCACGCTTCAGGCCCTGCGCCTGCCCCTGTTCTGCACGCTGCTGTGGCTGCTGTCGACGGGCAGCGCCCAGGCGTCGATCAATTGCACGGCATCGATGACGGCCGTGGCTTTCGGCACGGTCGACCTGGTCGCCGGCACGGCTGCGCCCGCCAACGCCACGCTGAGCTACACCTGCACCAAGAGCGGCAACACCAACACGACCGAGTACGCCAGGGTCTGCTTCAACATCGGCGACGGCAACGAAGGCCTCACGAACTTCAATCCGCGCGTCATGAAGAACACCGCGGGCGACAGCCTGAAGTTCCAGCTCTACCAGGGGGCGGGCAACACGATCTGGGGCTCGAACGGCAATGCCGCGGTGCCGAATCCATACATCATCAACATCGCCATTCCCGCCCGGTCCACCACGACCTCGGGAACCGCCACGATGCGCGGTGAGTTGCTCGCGGGCCAGAGCACGGCGCCGCCGGGCTCGTACCAGGACAACTTCGCCGGCATCCATACCTCGATCACGCTGACGTCGAGCACGAACGCGCCCCCGACCACGTGCGGCACGACGCTGGCGGACCAGTTCGCCTTCATCGTCAGCGCCACCATCTCCAAGAGCTGCATCGTCACGGCCGATCCGCTGAACTTCGGCTCCGTCTCGGGCCTGCCGGGCGGCGGCAACGTCGACCAGGTCGGCACCATCTACGTCACCTGCACGACGCCCACCGGCTACACGGTGGCGCTCACGCCGTCCAACAACGTGTCCAACGGGGCCGGGGCGATGACGCCGACGGGGGGCGTGCCCGGCAACACCGACACAGTGCCCTACCAGCTCTACCGCAACTCCGGCCGCACTCTCGTCTGGGGCAACGTCACGGGCACCAACACCTTTGCGGGTACGGGCAGCGGCCAGGTCCAGGCGCTGCCCTTGTATGGCCGCGTCCTCGGCGCCAGCACCAATGTGCGGCCGGACAGCTACATGGACGTGGTCACAGTCGGCGTGACCTACTGAACCCGGGCCGCTCGCCGCGGCCGCAGGGAAAGGGATAAAACGGGACGCCCGCTGGCGAAATGCGGGCAATGCGTGAAGAATGGGGTCTCACGGCCTTCATTTTTCCGCGACTCTGCCGATAAGCCTGACTGGGCATCGACCCGATGCCTCCAGGTTGCGACGAGAGGAGTTCCCATGCCCGGAAACAGGCGAACTGCAAGGGCGGCTGCACTGCGGTCGCCGCGAACGGCACCACCACTGGCGGCCGCGGGCGTGCTGCTGCTCCTGCTGCCCTTGCCGCTGCAGCTCAGTTCCGCGGAGCCGGTGCGCGACGCCCAGAGGGCCACGGGCCGCTTCAACATCTCCATCACCGTCCTGCCGACCTTCGAGGTGCGTGAGATCCGGCCGGTGAAAGGCGGGCACGAGTACCGTGTCTGGACCAACATGGCGTCGGTGACCATCAAGGGCCGCGAGTACCGGTTCGACAAGGTCGGTGAAGCGACCTTCGTGGTGCCCGGCACCGATGCCGACGGCCGCGAAAGCCTGGGTACCGCCTTGCACGGCGCCCTCGGTGCGGTGGCTGCGACTGCGGCCGCGAGCGGCGTTGCACCGCAGGCCACAGGCACGGCGGCCGGCGATGGCAGCAATGCCACGCGGGTGACGGTGACCTATTAATTAGTCGAGCCCACCAGCCACCAGCCACCAGTCAGCAGCCGGTTCCGCCGGCGGGCCCTGCATTTCCCTGCGTTCCTGCCGATATCCGGAGGTCGGGCGCCGATGGCGCGCCCGCGCCTCGCGTCCTTGCGACGGGCAACAACGGATCGGGCTTCATGACGGGAAATCGGCTTCGACCGGCGCATGCCGCCCTGGCTGCGCTGATGGCGCTCGCGCCGCTGGTGTGCGCGGCGGAGAGCACCGCGGGCACCGGCTCCGCGATGGCACGGGTTCGCCTCGTCGTGGTCGTGCCGCCAGTCTTTCAGGTTCTGCGGGCCACGCGGACCGCCGAAGGGCTCGACTACCTGGTCTGGACCAACATGAGGTCGATCACCATCGGTGGGCGCGAGTACCGCTTCGCGCGGCCCGGCGAGCACACGGTGCACGTACCCGAGGCGCCGGTCGGCGCCTGGGTCGTGCACGGGCTCTAGGCGGCGCGTGCATCGCTTGCCCGCGCCGCACCGGTCAGTTGCAGTACTGCGCGTTGCCGCTGGTGTCGAGCGACGCCGGAGGATCGGCAAGGAACTGCTGGACGGGAACCACCGACGCGTTGCAGGCTTCGTCGGTGCGGATGTCGAAGACATGCCAGTAGTCCGTGCTGCCGCTTTCGCCTGCGGGCGGCGAGAAGACCGTCTGTGCCCCGCGGTTGCTCACCTCGACCCGCGCGGGCGAGCCGGTCTGCCCCGGATCGAAGGTGCCCGAGAAGTTGCGGACATAGAAGCGGTAGGTGCGGTTCTTGGCCAGCTTGGCAAAGGTCGTGACTTCGGGGCCGAAGCTGTCCACGTCGTCCACGTCGAGCGCGATGAACGGCGCTGCCGCGAGGCTGCCCTTGTCGCTGTAGTAGACATGCTCGTCGGCGTTGGCGCCCAGCGTGTGCGAGTCGAGGTCGCGCGGGCGCTCGCCCCAGGTCAGCTTGATCGACAGCGCGGAGCGCGTGAGTTGGAGACAGCCGCCCAGCGAGATGTCCTGGTCCCCGGCTTCGACCGTTGGCGAGTTGGAGATCTCGCCCGCGGTGGTGGCGACCACGAAGGCCGAGCTCGAACGCTTCACGGCCACCGAGAACTCGCCGTTCGCATTCGTCAGCGTCGATGCCAGGCCGGTGTACGACTTGCCTTCCGACGCCACCAGCGCACCCGCGACCCGGGCGCCCGCGGCATCCTGCACGCAGCCGTTGATGCGCACGGTGTTGTAGATCTGGTCGGCGTTCCAGGTGGTGAAGTGCGTCACCGTGCCTTCGTAGTACTGGTCGGGTGCCGTGCCCTGCAGCGTGGCCGAGCCCTCCTGCACCCACAGGCCCGTGGTCGTGTTGTAGAAGAACAGCGGCACCGACGCAGGCAGCGTGCCGCTGCGCGAGGACGGGGCGATGCGCACCGTCGCGCTGGTGCCCGCAGCCAGGTTCAGCGGGGTGCCGTCGGCGTCCGTGAAGCTGGCGTCGAGCGCGCCGAAGCTCTCCATCGGCGCGCTGCCGCCTTCTGCCGCGGCCAGATAGTTGCCGGGCATCACGTTGACGTCGTTGGCCGGCGCGATGGGCGTCACCTGCGCGGTCACCAGCCCGCCGGGCGCGCTGCCATCGGGGCGGCGAAGCGAGTTGGCGCTCAGGCGAACCATCGCGGTCGAGCCCGGAACGACGACGTCGTGCGCCGATTGCCCGTCGAAGGTCTCGGTCACTGCCACGGGCAGCATCGGCACGTTGATCACCGTCGATGCACCCGATCCGGCGAGCGCGGCCGTGGCCCGGCTCTGCGGCACCATGCCGCTCTTCGAGAAGCTCAGCAGCACCGAGGCGTTCGGCGGAATCTCGGTGAGCGAGTAGCTGCCATCGGCGTCCGTCACGGCGGAGATGCCCGCAGCCGTGACCGTGACCTGCGCGACCCCCCGCCCGTCGAGCGCGTTCGTCACGCGGCCGCTGACCTTCGCGTTGCTCTGCTGCGGCGGTGGCGGCGGGGGAGGAGGCGGTGGCGGGGGCTCGTTCTGCTGGGGCGGGGGCAGGGCGACGAAGCCCGAGCCTCCGTCGCCTCCGCCGCAGGCTGCCAAAGCCGCAACTGTTGCGATCGCGGCAAGAAAAAATCTGATCTTCATGGTCCCTCTGCTCCTGTGTATTCGTGATTCGCCGTCATGAGACAGCCTGGACAGCGAAGCGAGCGAAGGTAGGCGCGCGGGCGTGCCCAACACAGTGCACAAAGTCACTGCGTGGCAGGAGACCGCAGGAAAGCGTGGAGAGAGTTAAGAAAAAAGGATTGGATGCACCCGCGCCCGCGCCCGCGCCCGCACCGGGTGCTCAGGCCTCGATGCCGCAGCCGTGCAGCACGAAGGCCACCAGCTCGCGCGCGATGGGCTCGCGGTCGAAGGGCGCGTCGGGCGGCAGGCCGAGCATCACGCGGGTCTGGATCGCGTAGTCGGCGTAGCTCTGCGTCATGGCCCAGATGTGCATCAGCAGGAAGCGTGCGTCGAGCGGGCGCATCTGCCCGCGCGCGATCCAGCCGTTGATGACGTCGATCTTCTTCTGCGTCCAGGCCCTGGCGTTGGGCCAGTAGCGGTCGAGGTTGCGCCCGCCGTCGAGGATCTCGCGGGTGAAGATGCGCGAGATCTCGGGGCTGTCGATGGCGTGGTCGAGCTTCTTGCGGATGTAGTCGCCCAGCACCGTGGCCGGGTCGCTCGCGTCCTCGAAGGAGAACACCACCTTCCAGGCGTGCAGCACCTGCATCAGAAGCTCTTCGTAGAGCTCTTCCTTGCCGGCGATGTAGTAGTGCAGCTGGGGCTTGGTGAGGCCGGCGCGCGCCGCGATGGCCTGGGTCGAGGTGCCCTTGAGGCCATGCAGGCTGAACTCGGTGACGGCCGCGGTGCGGATCGCCGCCATGATGCGTTCGCGCCCGGGCCTGGCGCGCGACAGGGGCCCGTCGGGCGCGGGCATTTCCTGGGCGGTCGAGACGGGGAGGGCGGCGGGGTCGGCGTTCATGGTGGCGGGTGGGGCGCGGCGTGCTGCGTTCGTGCGCGCGGTCGATGGTAATACCACCCGTAAACACCGCGCCCCGCGCATGACCGCATGCCATGCCGGCATGATCGGGCAGGGCATGCGGGCACGGTTCCTGTATCTTCCTCGCCGCCCCAGGGTGAATCGACATTCAAACGCGGCCGCGTTGGCCCGCCTTGCACCCGGATGCGCGGAGGGCGGCGCAGGCCAGAGTCATCTCTGTCAAGCCGGCCGACAAAGCAGGCGGGTGCAAGGCGGGCCAACCCGCAGGGAAGGACGAATGCCGGGGGCATTGCGGCGTTGCGCTTCGCTTGCGTAGCCGAGCTACGCGGCGCTCACCGCGCCTTGCACTGCACCCGGCATTCGTCCTTCGCGGCCCCGTTTGAATGTCGATTCACCCTGGAAAGATTCACCTCAACACAGGAGTTCTCCATGTACCTTTCTCCCCGTTTCCGTGCCTTCGCGGCCGGTGCCGCGCTGCTGGCTGCCAGCGCGCTCGCGCAGGCGCAGCAGGCGCTGCCCAACGTGGTGATCCTCGCCACCGGCGGCACCATCGCCGGGGCCGGTGCCTCGGCCGTCAACAGCGCCACCTACGCGGCCGCCAAGGTCGGCGTCGAGAAGCTCATCGCCGGCCTGCCGGAGCTCTCCAAGGTGGCCAACGTGCGCGGCGAGCAGGTGTTCCAGGTCGCATCGGAAAGCCTGACCAACGACAACCTGCTGACGCTGGCCAAGCGCGTGTCGGCACTGTCGAAGCAGTCGGACGTGGACGGCATCGTCATCACCCACGGCACCGACACGCTGGAAGAAACCGCCTACTTCCTCACGCTGACCGTGCACACCAGCAAGCCGATCGTGGTGGTCGGCTCCATGCGCCCGGGCACCGCGCTGTCGGCCGACGGCGCACTCAACCTGTACAACGCCGTGAACGTGGCGGGCAGCAAGGACGCCATGGGCAAGGGCGTGCTCGTGACGATGAACGACAACATCGACACCGGCCGCGACGTGAGCAAGAACGTCAACATCAAGACCAGCGCCTTCTCCAGCCAGTGGGGCCCGCTGGGCATGATCGTCGAGGGCCGCAACTACTGGTTCCGCGCCCCGGTGAAGCGCCACACCATGAACTCGGAGTTCGACATCGACAGCATCACCGCGCTGCCGCCGGTGGAGATCGCGATGGGCTACGAGGGCGTGAGCTCGGTGGCCATCGACGCCATCGCCAAGAGCGGCGCCAAGGCGCTGATCCATGGCGGCACCGGCAACGGCTCGGTGGCCGACCGCATCGTTCCGAACCTGCAGAAGGCCCGCGCCGACGGCGTGATCGTGATCCGCAGCGCCCGCGTGCCCGACGGCTTCGTGATCCGCAACGCCGAGCAGCCCGACGACAAGTACGACTGGGTGGTGGCGCACGACCTGCGCCCGCAGAAGGCGCGCATCCTGGCGATGGTCGCCCTGACCAAGACGAACAACACCAAGGAACTGCAGCGCATCTTCTGGGAGTACTGATCTCCCCGGGGCCTGCTCGCCTCGCGGTGTTCAGGCCAGCGCGCGCCGCAGCCGGCGGTGGCGCGCGTACTCCAGGCCGCCCATGCACACGAGCAACCAGGCCAGGCCGGTGAGCAGCCCGGCCACCACGTCGCTCGCGAAGTGCACCTGCAGGAAGATGCGGCTGCAGGCGATGGTCACGATGGCGCCCGCGGCGGCCATCGCACCCGGCACATGCCAGCGCACCGGCAGCGTGCGCAGCAGCAGATACAGCAGCATCCCGTAGCTCACGATCGCGCCCGCGCTGTGGCCGCTGGGAAAGCTGTAGCTCGTCTCCAGTGCCAGGCCGTGGTCGTGGATCGGACGGGCCCGCGCGAAGATCTGCTTGAGCGCCGGGTTCAGCAACACGATGCCGACCAGCGCGAGCACCCAGCCCAGCGCCAGTCCGCGATGCCGGTGCCGCCACAGAACGGCGGCCACCAGCACGCACACCGGCCCGAGGAAGGCCGCATCGCCCAGGTGCGTGACCCAGCTGAACACCACCAGCGCGGCCCGCGGCAGGTTCGCGGCGATGGCGTCGGTCAGCGCGTGGTCAGCCTGCCCGAGCGCGTGGCCGTCGGAAATGTTCGAGGCGATCCACGCGAACAGGCTCGACGCCAGCAGGATCAGCACGAAGCCCGACGCGAAGGCGAGCGCGATGCGCGGCTCGCTGGGCTCTTCGGCGTCCTGCAGCCTGAAGTGCCGCTTCTGCAGCAGGTGGCAGGCTACGCCGGCGCCGAGCACCGAGGCCGCGAGCAGCGAGAGGAACCAGGGCAGCGCATGCGCGCCGATATTTCCGGCGAGAACGACAAGGGGCGAGAGAGAGGAAAGAGCGGCTTCGGTCGACATGCGGCGCACCCTAAGGCCGCGCTGCCTCGCTGGCAAGGGAAAGCCCGAATACTTCGGCGCAGCCGAAGGCCTTGTCCCGCGCCACGTAGTCCCAGCGTTCCACCCGGCAGGCGCGGGGGCCTGCGGCGATGTCCGTGCGCACCACGTTGACCGAGTTGGGGTGTCCCGCGCGCACCCGCCGCGACACGGCCGTGCCCGCCTGCACCGCCCACGCCGTGCGCGCGCAGCCCGGGAACGCGTCGTGCAGCGGCCGCACGAAGGGCAGGTGGATGTGGCCGCCCAGGATCAGGTCGGCGCCCGCCGCGCACCAGCGCGCCACCGCGCCTTCGCGCCCGTGCAGGCGGTTGCCCAGGTCCCGCGTGCGCGTGACCATCACCGGCTGGTGCGTCACCACCACGCGCAGTTGCCCGGGCGCTGCCGCCTCGAGTCGCCTTGCCACGCGCTCGACCTGCTCGGCCGAGACCGCGCCGTCCTCATGCCGGTACCAGCGCGTGGTGTTGACCGCGACCACCAGCCATTTGGCCGACTCGAACACCGGCTCGAGATCGTCGCCGAAGGCCCGGCGGTAGCGCGCATACGGCGTGAACACGCGCGCCGCCAACTGGAACAGCGGAATGTCGTGGTTGCCCGGAATGGCCAGCACCGGCGCGCCCAGCCGGTCGGCGAAGGCGCGCGCCGCCCCGAACTGCGCCACGGTGGCGCGCTGGGTGATGTCGCCCGACAGCACCACCAGTTCGGGCGCCAGCGCATGCGCCAGCCGCTCGAGCGCTTGCAGCACTTCGGGCTGCTCGGTGCCGAAGTGGGGGTCGGAGACCTGCAGCAGGCAGCTCATTCGCGTGCCGCCTCGAGTTCGGGCGCCGTCTCCTCCGGCCGCACCAGCCACAGCCGCTCGGGCGACACGCGGAACAGCAGCGGCATGTCGACCCAGCCGATCTCGCCGTCGGTCGCCACCTTCACGCGGCGCGGGCCGCGCTGCGCGAATGTCCGGCTCGCCTTGACGGTCAGCGACTCGAACGGAAAGGTCAGCACCTCGTCGGCGTCGCCCAGCCGCCCGAGCGCGCCGCGCACCAGCAGCCCCGGCATCGACAGCGGCCCCACCGGCTTGAGCACGATGGCCGCCAGCCGGCCCTGCTCGGGCGCGTCGGCCTCGGGGATGCCGACCTGGTGCAGCTGCAACGGGTTGTTGCCGACGAACAGCGTCGGCGTGCGGATGTCGCGCTCCTTGCCGCGCCAGGCCATGCGCAGGTTCCAGTGCCGGTGGCCGCGCAGCACCGTCAGCAGCCCGGCGCCGAAGGCGATCCAGCGGCTGCGGCCGAAGCGCGACTTGTAGGTCTCGCGCTCCTCCAGCAAGTCGGCGTACAGGCCCATGCTGGCATTGACCAGGAACACCCGGTCGTTCACCAGCCCCACCTGCACCGGCCGGGGCCGTTCGGTCAGCAGGATCTGCAGCGCCTGGGCGGTGTCGCGCGGGATGCCGTGGGTGCGGCTGAAGTAGTTGAAGGTGCCCTGCGGCAGCACGCCGAAGGCGCAGCCGCTGCCCAGCGTGGCCTGCGCCACCGCGTTGATGGTGCCGTCGCCGCCCGCGGCCACCACTACGCCGCCGGCCGCGCGCGCCCGCTCCACCGCCTCGCGCGCCAGCGCTTGCAGCCGGCCGGGTTCGTCGACCACGAAGATGCGCAGCCGCCGGCCGGCCGCGGCGCAGCCTTCCTCGATGACCCGGCGTGCCTCGGCCGCGTCCTCGCTGCCGGAGCCGGCGTTGAGCACGACGAAAAGGGGCGCATCGGGGGCGGGGGCGGTGTTGGGCGTCTCGGGCGGCTCGGGCACGGGCATGTCCAGGGATCTCGGGAAAAGCGGGTGGAAAAAAGAAGCGGGAGGGCGCGGGCGGCGGTGCGCCGTCGCGCGCGGCGGGAGGGGTGTTGTCGCACCCGCCGCCCGGCGCCGCCAGCAGGCGACTTCCCGCGCCGCTGTGGGAGAGTTGCCCTCCGAACGTAAAATCGCCCGCTTTCGCGGCGTGTCGCCGCGCTACCGTCCAATGTCCGGCCCCTGCCGGCCAGCTTCATGTTGACCTTCCAACAGATCATTCTCAAACTGCAGTCGTACTGGGCCGACAAGGGCTGCGCGCTGCTGCAACCGTACGACATGGAAGTGGGCGCGGGCACCTCGCACACCGCCACCTTCCTGCGCGCCCTCGGCCCCGAGCCCTGGAAAGCCGCCTACGTGCAGCCCAGCCGCCGCCCCAAGGACGGCCGCTACGGCGAGAACCCCAACCGCCTGCAGCACTACTACCAGTACCAGGTGGTGCTGAAGCCGGCGCCCTCGAACATCCTCGAGCTCTACCTCGGCAGCCTCGAGGCCCTGGGCTTCGACCTGAAGAAGAACGACATCCGCTTCGTGGAAGACGACTGGGAGAACCCCACGCTCGGCGCCTGGGGCCTGGGCTGGGAGGTGTGGCTCAACGGCATGGAGGTGACGCAGTTCACCTACTTCCAGCAGGTCGGCGGCATCGACTGCAAGCCCATCACCGGCGAGATCACCTACGGCCTGGAGCGCCTGGCCATGTATCTCCAGGGCGTGGACAACGTCTACAACCTCACCTGGACCGATGGCCCCGCCGCAGGCTCCAAATTGACGTACGGCGACGTCTACAAGCAGAACGAGGTCGAGCAGTCGACCTACAACTTCGAGCACAGCGACGCCGAGTTCCTGTTCACCGCCTTCAATGCGCACGAGAAGCAGGCCAAGCACCTCATGGACGCCCAGCTCGCGCTGCCCGCCTACGAGCAGGTGCTGAAGGCCGCGCACAGCTTCAACCTGCTGGACGCGCGCGGCGCGATCAGCGTGACCGAGCGCGCCGCCTACATCGGCCGCATCCGCAACCTCGCGCGCAGCGTGGCGCAGAGCTACTACGACAGCCGCGAGCGCCTGGGCTTTCCGATGGCGCCGCGCGAATGGGTCGCGCAGATGCCCCCGAAGAAGGCCGCCTGAAGCGCCTTCGCGCACATCGCTCCCATGCCCACCGTCTTCACCCACGTCGCCGTCCCGGTCTGCGCAGCCATCGCGCTGGGCTCGCGGCACGTGCCCGTGTCGGCGCTGCTGGTGGGCATGCTCGCGTCCATCGTTCCCGACTTCGACGGCCTGGCCTTCAAGCTCGGCATCGCCTACGGGGGCATGTCGGGCCACCGTGGCTTCACGCACACGCTGGTGTTCGCGCTGCTGCTGGGGCTCGCCGGCTGGTGGCTCGCGCCGCGCTGGGGCATGCGCCGGGCGGCGGGATGGGCGTGGGTCTCGCTGTGCACCGTGTCGCATCCGCTGCTGGACATGCTGACCAACGGCGGCATCGGCATCGCCTTCTTCTGGCCCTTCAGCGACGTGCGCTACTTCAGCCCGTGGCGGCCCATCGAGGTGTCGCCGATCGCGCTGAAGAAGTTCTTCTCGCCGCGCGGCGCGCAGGTGCTGTTCAACGAGATGCTCACCGTGTGGGCGCCGTTGCTGGTGGCTTCGATGGCCGTGCTCCTCGCGCGCCGCAATGTGGAGCGGCGCACCGGCGCCGTCGCCGCATGAATCGAGTCGTTCTTCCTCTTTCTTTCCCTTCCACGGCGCTGCCCCGTTGCGCGCCCGTGGCCGGTGCCGCTCGCGGCCCATTTCCTCCTATTCTCTGAGCCATGTCGTCTGCCAGCCTTCTTGTCGAACTGTTTGTCGAGGAATTGCCGCCCAAGGCGCTGAAGAAGCTCGGTGACGCCTTTGCCGGCGTGCTGCGCGACCAGCTCGTGGCGCAGGGGCTCGCGCAGCCCGGTGCGGTGCTGACCCCGTATGCCTCGCCGCGCCGCCTGGCCGCGCACATCACCCACGTGGCCGACCGCGCCGCCGACAAGGCTGTGTCGCAGAAGCTCATGCCCGTGGCCGTGGGCCTCGACGCCTCGGGCCAGCCGACGCCCGCGCTGCTCAAGCGCCTGGGCGCGCTCGGCGCCGACGCCTCTGCCGTGCCCGGCCTCAAGCGCGCCATGGACGGCAAGGCGGAAGCCCTGTTCTACGAGAGCACCGCCAAGGGCGCGACGTTGGCCGAGGGCCTGCAGAAGGCGCTGGCCGAGGCGATCGCCAAGCTGCCGATTCCCAAGGTCATGAGCTACCAGCTCGAAAGCGGCTGCGAGCTGCCGGGCTGGACCAGCGTGAGCTTCGTGCGCCCCGCGCACGGCCTCGTGGCGCTGCACGGCGACGCCGTGGTGCCGGTCGAGGCGCTGGGCCTGAAGGCCGGCCGCGAAACGCACGGCCACCGCTTCGAAGCGGCCGTCGACCCGGTCGTGCTGCGCGATGCCAACAGCTACGCGCTGCAGCTGCAGGAAGAAGGTGCCGTCATCGCGAGCTTCGAGGCACGCCGCGCAGAGATCGCGCGCCAGCTCGCGGCGGCCGCGGTGACGGTCGGCGGCGGCTCGGTGCCCATCGAGGACGAAGCCCTGCTCGACGAAGTGACCGCGCTGGTCGAGCGCCCGAACGTGCTGGTCTGCAGCTTCGAGCGCGAATTCCTCGAAGTGCCGCAGGAGTGCCTCATCCTCACGATGAAGGCCAACCAGAAGTACTTCCCGCTGCTCGACGCCTCGGGCAGGCTCACCAACAGGTTCCTCGTCGTCAGCAACATCAGCCCGGAAGACGCGAGCGCGGTCATCGGCGGCAACGAGCGCGTGGTGCGCCCTCGCCTTGCCGACGCCAAGTTCTTCTTCGACCAGGACCGCAAGAAGTCGCTGGCCTCGCGCGTCGAGTCGCTGGGCAAGGTGGTCTATCACAACAAGCTGGGCACGCAGGGCGAGCGCGTGGAGCGCGTGATGCGCATCGCGCGCGGCATTGCAGAGAAGCTCGGCGACGCGACGCTCGCCGCGCACGCCACGCAGGCCGCCCAGCTCGCCAAGGCCGACCTCGTGACCGACATGGTCGGCGAATTCCCCGAGTTGCAGGGCATCATGGGCCGCTATTACGCCCAGCACGACGGCCTCGACGCATCGGTGGCCGACGCCATCGAGGACCACTACAAGCCGCGCTTCGCCGGCGACGAGCTGCCGCGCAACAGCGTGGGCCTCGTGGTGGCGCTGGCCGACAAGCTGGAAACGCTGGTCGGCATGTTCGGCATCGGCAACCTGCCCACCGGCGACCGCGACCCGTTCGCGCTGCGCCGCCACGCGCTGGGCGTGATCCGCATGCTGATCGAGAAAGACCTGCCGCTGGGGCTCGACGCGCTGCTGCAGGAAACCGCCGCGCAGTTCGGCGGCATCGCCGGCTTCGAGAGCAGCCGCGCCACCGGCGAGCTGCAGGATTTCATCCTCGACCGCCTCGCCGGCAGCCTGCGCGAGCAGGGCGCCAGTGCCCAGGAAGTCGAGGCCGTGCTGGCCCCGCGCCCGCAGCGCCTGGGCGAGGTACCCAAGCTGCTGGCCGCCGTGCGCGCCTTCGCCGCCCTGCCGGCCGCAGCCGCGCTGGCCGCCGCCAACAAGCGCATCGGCAACATCCTCAAGAAGGCCCCCGAGGCCGACGCGCACGTCAGCGAACTGCTGCTGCAGGAGCCCGCCGAGAAGGCGCTGCACGCGGCCATGGCGCAGGTCGTGCCCGCGGCCAACGCGCAGTTCGAAGCCGGCGACTACACCGCCTCGCTGCAGACGCTGGCCGCGCTGCGCGAGCCGGTCGACGCCTTCTTCGACGGCGTGATGGTCAATGCCGAGCAGGCCGACCTGCGCCTGAACCGCCTGGGCCTGCTGATGTCGCTGCACGCCGCGATGAACCGCGTGGCGCAGCTCGAGCGGCTGGCCGTCTGATCCCGACCACGACGCTTCCACTTCCAGGAGCGGCACCGCCATGAAACTCGTCATCCTCGACCGCAACGGCACGATCAACGTGCACCGCGAAGACTTCGTGAAGAGCGACATCGAGTGGACGCCGCTGCCCGGTGCGCTGGAGGCGGTGGCGCGGCTCAACCATGCGGGCTGGCACGTGGTGATCGCGTCGAACCAGTCGGGCCTGGGCCGCGGCCTGTTCGACATGGCCTCGCTCAATGCGATGCACGCCAAGATGCACAAGATGCTCGCGGCCGTGGGCGGCAAGGTCGATGCGGTGTTCTACTGCCCGCACAGCCCCGACGAGGACTGCGACTGCCGCAAGCCCAAGCCGGGCCTGTTCCTGCAGATCGGCGACCGCTACGGCATCGACCTCGAGGGCGTGCCGACCTGCGGCGACAGCCTGCGCGACCTGCAGGCTGGCGCTGCCGCCGGCTGCGAGCCGCACCTGCTGCTCACGGGCATGGGCGCGGCCTGCCGCGGCGTCGATCCGCTTCCTTCCGAATACCCGGCGAACACGATGGTCCACGACGACCTCGCCGCCTTTGTCGATTTTCTGCTCGCGCGAGAAGCGCGGGATGCACTGCAGGTGGCTGTCTGATGGCGTTGTTCCGTTCCGTTCTCCACGCACTGTGGATGCTCGTCACCGTGGTGCCCTGGGGCATCATCATGTGCGTCAGTTCGCTCTGGAAGCGCGGCATTCCGCTCTACTGGATGGCCGAGCGGTGGCTCGGCTGGGCCATCGGCGGCGCGCGCGTGCTGCTGGGCATCAGGACCCGCGTGAGCGGCATGGAGAACCTGCCCACCGACAAGCTCGCCGGCGCGGTCCTGCTGGTGAAGCACCAGTCCACGCTCGAGACCTTCCTGATGCCCACGCTGATGCCGCATCCGCTGGCCTACGTGTTCAAGAAGGAACTGCTCTACATCCCCTTCTTCGGCTGGGCGATGGCGCGGCTGGACATGATCCACATCGATCGCAGCCAGCGCGCGCAGGCCTTCAACAAGGTCGTGAACCAGGGCCGCAAGCTGCTCGCGCAGGGCATCTGGATCATCATGTTCCCCGAGGGCACGCGCATTCCGCGCGGGCAGAAGGGCACCTACAAGAGCGGCGGCACGCGGCTGGCCTGCGAGACCGGCGTGCCGGTGATCCCGATCGCCGTGACCTCGGCCAAGGTGTGGCCGCGCAAGGCCTTCATCAAGCGTCCGGGCGTGGTCGACGTGTCCATCGGTCCGGCCATTCCCAGCGTGGGCCGCAAGCCCGACGAGCTGATGCGCGAGGTCGAGGAATGGATCGAGGCCGAGATGCGCCGCCTCGACCCCGAGGCCTACGCCGGCAGCTCCCCGCAGCCCGCGCAGCAGGAAGCGGTGAGCTGAGGAAGAGAGAGGAAGGAGCCCGCCATGGGGGGACTGCTCCGGTTCACGATGGACCTCTTCGAGGGGCTGGGCAGCGAATTCGCGCCGCCGGCTCCCGCGCCGGCACGGCCGCGCCGGCCCAAAACGAAGCCCCAGCCGCCGGTTGCGCCGCCGGCCGTCGTGGCGCCGGCCGAGGAGCTCGTCGACCCCCATGCGCCGCATGCGCCGCCGGCGGTGCCGCTGGCTGACACGCTGACGCTCGCGAGCTTCGTGCATCCCCTGGCCACCCGCGAGGTGGTGCTCGGCTCGGCGCGCGTGGCCTACGAATTCAAGCGCGGCAAGCGCAAGACGATCGGCTTCCTGGTCGGGGCCGACGGGCTGTCGGTGCGCGCGCCGCGATGGGTGGCGCTGCGTGACGTCGATGCCGCCGTCCGCGAGAAATCAGACTGGATCCTGCGCAAGCTGACGGAGACGCGGCAGCGCCATGCACGCGTCGAAGCCACGCGCATCGAATGGAAGGACGGCGCGGGCTTTCCGTTCCTGGGCGAGCAGATCGTGCTGCGGCTCGACCCGAAGCACGGCTTTGCAAGCGTCGGCGGGACGCTCGATCCGGCCGAGGGCGACGGGCCCCGGGTCCTGAGGCTGGCCGTGTCGCAGAACGCCGAGCCTTCGCAGATCAGGGATGCCGCGCAGGCCTGGCTCATGCGGCAGGCGCGCAAGCTGTTCATCGAGCGGCTGGACCACTTCGCGCCGCTGCTCGGGGTGCGGTGGGAGAAGCTGTCGCTTTCCAATGCGGCCACGCGGTGGGGGAGTGCGAGTGCGGATGGGTCGATTCGGCTCAACTGGCGGTTGATTCACTTCCGGCTGCCGGTGATCGACTATGTCGTTGCGCATGAGCTGGCGCATCTGCGGGTCATGGATCACTCTCATCGGTTCTGGGAGACCGTGGAGAGTGTCTTGCCGGACTATGGGGTGTTGAGGCAGCAGCTCAAGGATGAGGCTGTTCCTCGCTGGAATTGATTGCCTTGCTTTGGGTTTTTCCCGGGGCCGGGCCGAGACCCGGCCTCGGGAAGCAACCACTCAGCAGACATCAGCAAGCACAGTGAGCAACAGCTTAACGAGCGTGCGTAACACCCCCATCCACAACCAACGTAGACCCCATCACATAGTCCCCGGCCCTGGACGCAAGATAGATGGCCGCCCCCGCCATGTCCTCCGGCACCCCGATCCGCCCCGCGGGAATCCGCCCCTTGATCTCATCCCCGTGATCCCGCGCTACCTTGTTCATGTCCGAAGCAAACGCCCCGGGCGCAATCGCGCTCACCACGATGCGGTCCTGCGCCAGCCGCAGCGCCATGCGGCGCGTGAGCTGGATCAAGCCGGCCTTGCTGGCCGCATAGGAATACGTCTCCTGCGGATTGATCGAGATCCCGTCGATCGAGGCAATGTTGATCACCTTCGCCAGATGATCCGTCGCGGCCTTCTTCAGCATCGGCGTCAGCGCCTTCGTCAGGAAGAAGGGCGTCTTCAGGTTCAGGTCCACCACCTTGTCCCAGCCGCTTTCGGGAAACTCTTCGTAAGGCGCACCCCAGGCCGCGCCTGCGTTGTTCACCAGGATGTCCAGCGAACCTTCGTGCTTCGCATAGGCATCGACCAGCGCCTGCGCGCCCTCGACGGTGGACACGTCCGCCGGCAGCGACACGCAGTGCCCGAAGGCCGACAGCTCCTTCGCCGTCTCGTCGCAGGCCGCGGCCTTGCGCGCCGAGATGTACACGCGCGCGCCTTGCGCCAGGAAGCCTTCGGCGATCATGCGGCCGATGCCGCGCGAGCCGCCGGTGATCAGCGCGGTGCGGCCCTTCAGCGAGAAGAGTTGGGTGGTGTCCATGGTGCGGGTGTCTCCTGAATGAGTGATCGTGATCGGATTCGGGAAACGAGCTTAGTGCGCGCCGCGCCGCGCGCGCGTCACCTCGGTGTCAGCAGCAGACTGCGGGGGCTGGCGAAGCTGCGCGGGGCGCCGGTCAGCGGATCGGCGAAGGCGAGCGACCGGGCCAGCAGCTGCATGGGCTTGCCGAAGTCGTCGGCGCCCTCGGGCAGCAGCACGGGGTAGATCGGGTCGTTTACGATCGGCATGCCCAGCGCCATGCAGTGCACGCGAAGCTGGTGCTTGCGGCCCGTGATCGGCGACAGCCGCAGCAGCGCATGGCCCTCGTGCACGCGCAGCACCTCGATGCGGGTCTCGGAGTTGGGCTCGCCGGGCTCCTCGCGCACGCGCATGAAGTGGTCGTCGTCGACCAGCCGGCTGCGATAGATCTCGGGCACCGACGACACGCCCTCGCGCCACGGCACCACGGCCTCGTAGTGCTTGGTGATGCGCCGCTCGGGAAACAGCGACTGGTAGGCGCCGCGCGTCGCGGGCCGCACGGAGAACAGCACCAGCCCCGAGGTGCTGCGGTCGATGCGGTGCAGCGGCACGAGGTCGTCGAGCTTCAGCTTGCGTTTCAGGCGCACCAGCAGGCTTTCCTTCAGGTACTTGCCCTTGGGCGTGACCGGCACGAAGGGGGGCTTGTCGACCACCAGCAGCTCGTCGTCCTGGAACACGACCTGTTCCTCGAAGGGGATTGCCGTCTCGCCGTCGAGCGTGCGGTAGTAGTACACGCGCAGCGGCGACTGGTAGCGGCGCGTGGCGGTCACGGGCACGCCGTGCTCATCGACGACGTCTCCCGCCTCCATGCGCTCCAGCCAGGCTTCGCGCGTGATGATGGGAAAGCGCTCGATCAGGAACTCGGCGATCGTCGGCCAGGCGCCGTACGGCAGGCCGGTGCAGCTCGGTCCGACGCCGTCGCGCGTGGGCAGCGGCAGCTGGGGTGGCCGGCGCCGGGTCATGGCGCGGAAGGCGCCTGCTGCTGCAGCAGCGACAGGGCTTCGGCGAATGTCGGTCGCGTGGCGGGCTCGGGGTGCAGGCAGCGGTCTTTCAGCATGGCCACCGATGCAGGTGCCGCGTCGGTGCAGCGTTCGAGCAATTCCTCGAGCAGGCAGCCGAAGGCGCGCACTTCCAGCGCCTGGAAGGCTCGCGCCTGTGCCGCGTCGAGCGAACCCGTGAGCCAGGCGGCGCCGAAGTCGCCGAGCCGTCCGCCGCCCTGGGCGTGCCAGAGGATGTTGTGCGCGTAGAGGTCGCCGTGAAGGATGCTCCGCGCGTGCAGGTGCCGCATGGCCGATGCGATGTCGCAGGCGATGCGCAGTGCCGTGCCGGATGTCCAATGCGCCTCCGCGGCATAGACGTCGCGCGTGCACGATGCGAGGCTGGGCGGCCCTGCGAGCGTGGCGAACACCGGATCGACCAGCGCCATCACCAGGCCCTCCGTGCCTTCGGGATGGCCGTCGATGCGGCTGCGCGCGGCGATCAGCGTGGGGTGCTCGCCGGCCGCGATGCTGGCGGCCATTTCGCTGTGCGGCCAGCCGTCGCTGGTGACCGCGCCCTTGAAGAGCTTGACCGCCACCGGCTGCGCGGCGGCGCCGAGCGTGGCCCTGTGGATCACGCCCGATGCGCCTTCGCCGAGCCTTTCGCCCAGCGTGATTTCGCTCCAGTCGACATGCGGTACCGACCGGGCGACGATGGCTGCGTCCTCGGCCTGCGTGTCGAAGGGATTGCCCGCGCAGGCCAGCCACGACAGGCGCGGCAGCGAAGGCAGCCATTCGGGCAGGGCCTCGAAGCGGTTGGCGGAGATGCGCAGCAGCTCGAGCCGCTTGAGCGCCGCCATCGATGCGGGCAGCGCGCGCAGGCGGTTGCCTGCCAGCATCAGCTTCTGCATGCGCGTGCATGCGCCCAGCGAGTCGGGCAGCTCTTCGATTTCGTTGTCGGTGAGGATCAGCCAGCGCAGCGAAGGCGGCAGTGCCGCGGCAGGCACGCTGCGGATGCGGTTGGCCTTGAAGCCGACGATGTCCAGGCCGTGGCAGCGTCCGATGGACTCCGGCAGCGTGCTGAAGCGGTTGTCCGAACAGAAGAGCACGCGCAGCCGGTGCAGGCGATGCAGGTCGTCGGGCAGGGTGTCGAGCGCATTGCCCGACAGGTTCAGCACCTCGAGCGAATCGGCAAGATCGAAGACCTCGCGCGGGAACTCGGTGAGCCCGCAAGAGAGATCGATGCGTGTTGCGCCTGCCAGCCGGCCCGCGCGCAGCTGAGCCAGCGTGTCGTTCATGCGGCGAGTCTAAGCCGTCGCGGCTGCGGTGGCCTTGGGGCCGAAGCGGTAGATGCCGTCCTTGCCCAGCTCGCGCCGCACCTGGCCCGCGAACCACAGCAGGTGCAGGTGCGCGACGGTCTCGCCCATTGCGAAGGTCATCTGGTGCAGGTCGAGTTCGCGCTTGAACAGGATCGGCAGGCCCTCGGCAGCCGTCAGCGCGCGTGCCGTGCAGGCTTCGAGCAGCTCCGCGAGGCGGTCGCGATGGTGCTCCTGCAGCTGCTCGACGCGGCGGTGGATGCCCCGGAACGGCTTGCCGTGAGAGGGCAGGCCCAGCGTGTCGGCCGGCAGCGACTTGAACCTCTCGATGCTGTCGAGGAACAGGCGCAGCGAGTTCGCCTCGGGCTCGCCCGCGTGCACGCTCACGTTGGTGGAGATGCGCGGCAGCATCATGTCGCCGCCCAGCAGCAGCTTGAGCTCGTCGCAGTACAGCGAGATGTGCTCCGGCGCGTGGCCATAGCCGCTGATGCAGCGCCAGTCGTGGCCGCCGATGCTCACGACGTCGCCGTCGAGCATGCGCACGAAGCTGTCGGGCACCGAGGGCACCATGTTCGCGTAGTAGTTGGTGCGCGCGCGGATCTTGGCGACCGCCTCGGGGTCGGTCAGGCCGTGCGAGGCGAAGAAGCGAGCCGCCTGCTCGCCGCCGGCGAGGGTGTCGCCGGCGGTGCTGAGCACGCGGGCCACGTGGTAGTCGGTGGAGCTGATCCACAGAGGCACGTTCCAGCGCTTGCACAGCCAGTCGGCCAGGCCGATGTGGTCGGGGTGCATGTGCGTGACGATGACGCGCAGGATCGGCAGGCCCTGCAGCTGCGTCTCGAACACCTGCTCCCACTGGGCGCGTGCCTCGTCGCGGGCAATGCAGCAGTCGACCACCGTCCAGCCCTCGACGCCGTCGATGCTGTCGCGCAACAGCCAGAGGTTGATGTGGTCGAGCGCAAAGGGCAGCCGCATGCGGATCCAGCGCACGCCGGGCGCCACTTCCAGGGTCTGGCCGGGCTCGGGGAGCGTGTCGCCGAGCGGGTAGTGGAGTTCGCGTTCGAGGAGGTTCATGTAAGATTGACGTTTACGTAAACGTCATGAGTCAAGGGCACCATTGTAGGGATCGCGGCGAAAACCTGCTGTCGCGCCCGTAACGCCCCCGAATAGAGCCTTTTCCCGCCACCGTCGTCATGTCCGCGCAGACTTTCACCATCAGCCAGCTCGCGAAGGAGTTCGATCTCACGACGCGGGCGATCCGCTTCTACGAGGACATGGGCCTGCTCTCGCCCGAGCGCGCCGGCCTGCAGCGCATCTACAGCACGCGCGACCGCGCCCGGCTCACGCTCACGCTGCGCGCCAAGCGCCTCGGCCTGAGCCTGACGGAGGCCAAAGATATCCTCGACATGTACGACAGCCCGCGCGACACAGTCGCGCAGCTGGAAAAATTTCTCGGCGTGCTGGGCGCCCACAGGGCCCAGCTGGAGGCGCAGCTGGCCGAATTGCAGGCCAACCTCGCGGAAGTGAAGGAGCACGAGAAGAAGGGGCGGGCGACGCTCGCCAAGGCACAGAAGGCCGGCAAGGCCTCCAGACCGGCCGAAGCCAAGGCCTGATACACGACTCATCGACAATAGCCGACTATGTCCGACAAATCCGATACCCTCGACGACCTCTTCGCTCACAACCGCGCCTGGTCCGCCCAGATGGAGCGCGACCGGCCCGGCTTCTTCACCAGCCTGGTGAAGCAGCAGACGCCGCGCTACATGTGGATCGGCTGTTCCGACAGCCGCGTGCCCGCCAACCAGATCACCGGCCTGGAGCCGGGCGAAGTGTTCGTGCACCGCAACGTCGCCAACATCGTGGTGCACTCCGACCTCAACGCGCTCTCTGCGATCCAGTTCGCGGTGGAGCACCTGAAGGTCGAGCACATCATGGTGGTGGGCCACTACGGCTGCGCGGGCGTGAAGGCCGCGTTGAGCGGCAAGCGCATCGGCCTGGCCGACAACTGGATCCGCCACATCCAGGACGTGCGCGACCGCCACCACGTGATGCTCGAGAGCCTGCCCGACGAGGATGCACGCGTCGACGCGCTGTGCGAGCTCAACGTGGCCGAGCAGGTGGTCAACGTGGCGGTCAGCACCGTGATGGTCGATGCGTGGGCGCGCGGCCAGAAAGTGAAGATCCACGGCTGGACCTTCGGCGTGCACGACGGCCTGCTGCAGGACCTGGGCCTGAGCGTGGACGGCACCCAGCCGCTGGACGCCGCCTACAAGGCCACGGTGCAGCGCATCCGCCACAAGTGGAGCAAGCCCGGCGAAGTGGTCCGGTCGATCGGCGCGCAGCCCAAGGCCGAAGGCTCCGGCCAGGCCTGACGCCGAGCGGCCCGCCGCCTTCCTGCCGCACCTTCGCCCGTCATGTTCCCGCAGCGCCTCGACTCGCCGCTGGCCTACGACATCGCGAAGGCGATGATGGACGGCTTCAACCGGCACTACCGGTTGTTCAGGGCCGAGTCGGCGCGTGCCAAGCACCGCTTCGAAACCGCCGACTGGCACGGCCAGCAGCGCGCGCAGCGCGAGCGCATCGAGTTCTACGACCTGCGCGTGAGCGAGGCCGTGGCCCGGCTCGAGAAGGAGTTCAAGGCCGGCGACCAGCCCATGGACGTGTGGCACCAGGTCAAGCTGCACTACATCGGCCTGCTGGTGGACCACCACCAGCCCGAGCTGGCCGAGAGCTTCTTCAACTCGGTCACCACGAAGATCCTGCACCGCGCGTACTTCCAGAACGACTTCATCTTCGTGCGCCCGGCCATCAGCACCGAGTACATCGAGCCGCGCGGCGCACCCACCTATCGCCCCTACTACCCCAAGCCCGAGACGCTGGCCGACACCATCGAGCAGATGCTCGACGACTTCGCGCTGCTCGGAAACTTCGCCGACAAGCGGCGCGACGCGCGGCGCGTGGCGCACGTCGTCCTGAACCGCTTCCACCAGGTCAAGCTGCGCGCCAACTTCCAGCTGCAGGTGCTGTCGGGCCTGTTCTTCCGCAACAAGGGCGCCTACGTGGTCGGCAAGATCATGAACGGCTTCACCGAGCTGCCGTTCTCGCTGCCCATACTGCACGACAGCCACGGCAGGTTCTACATCGACGCGGCGCTCTTCGGCGAAGACGACCTGCAGATGCTCTTCAGCTTCGCGCGTGCGTACTTCATGGTCGACATGGAGGTGCCCTCGGCGTGGGTGCAGTTCCTGCGCTCGCTCATGCCGCGCAAGCCGCGCGCCGAGATCTACAACGCGCTGGGCCTGGCCAAGCAGGGCAAGACGCTCTTCTACCGCGACTTCCTCTCGCACCTGAACTACTCGAGCGACCGCTTCCGCATCGCGCCCGGCATCAAGGGCATGGTCATGCTGGTGTTCGACCTGCCGTCGTTCCCGTTCGTGTTCAAGGTCATCAAGGACTTCTATCCGCCGCAGAAGGACACCACGCGCGAGCAGATCAAGGGCAAGTACATGCTCGTGAAGCAGCACGACCGCGTGGGCCGCATGGCCGACACGCTGGAGTACAGCGACGTGGGCTTTCCGCTCGACCGCTTCGAGCCCGAGCTGATCGAGGAGATCCGCAAGTTCGCGCCCAGCCAGCTCGAGATCGGCGACCGCGACGGCAACGGGGAAATGGAGCTGGTGCTCAAGCACGTCTACATCGAGCGGCGCATGATCCCGCTCAACATCTACCTGCAGGAAGCCTTCGACACGCTGGCCAATCCCGAAAGCCCGGCGCATGCGAAGCGCGCGAAGGACCAGCTCGAACATGCGGTCGTCGAATACGGCAACGCCATCAAGGACATGGTGGCCGCCAACATCTTCCCCGGCGACATGCTCTGGAAGAACTTCGGCGTCACGCGCGGCGGCAAGGTCGTGTTCTACGACTACGACGAGATCGAATACGTCACCGACTGCCATTTCCGCAAGGTGCCCGCGCCGCGCAACGAGGAAGACGAGATGAGCGGCGAGATCTGGTACTCGGTGGGCCCGAAGGACGTGTTCCCCGAGACCTTCGAACCCTTCCTGCTCGGCAACAAGGACGTGCGCGCGGCCTTCATGGCGCACCACGCCGACCTGCTCGACGCCGCCTTCTGGCAGCACCACAAGGAACGCATCCAGGCCGGGCAGATGCTCGACGTGTTCCCGTACGAAGAGTCGCAGCGCTTCCAGCACGAAGGGCACGCGACGCATTTCTGACCGATCGTTCCCCTTTCTTTCCGATTCCGCTTCCACATCACTGAATTACCGAAGGAGACCACCATGTCCGAATCCATCGTCATCGTCGGCGCCGCCCGCACCCCCATGGGCGGCTTCCAGGGCGACTTCGCCTCCCTCTCCGCGCACGACCTGGGCGGCGCGGCCATCAAGGCCGCCGTCGAGCGCGCCGGCATCGCGCCCGGCAGCGTGGGCGAGGTGCTCTTCGGCAACTGCCTGATGGCCGGCCAGGGCCAGGCGCCGGCGCGCCAGGCGGCCTACAAGGGCGGCCTGCCCGACAGCGCGGGCGCGGTCACGCTCAGCAAGATGTGCGGCTCGGCCATGAAGGCCGCGATGCTCGCGCACGACCTGCTGCTGGCGGGCACGCACGAGGTGATGGTGGCCGGCGGCATGGAAAGCATGACCAACGCACCCTACCTCATGCTCAAGGGCCGCGGCGGCTACCGCATGGGCCACGACCGCATCTTCGACCACATGATGCTCGACGGCCTGGAAGACGCCTACCAGCCCGGCCGCAGCATGGGCACCTTCGGCGAGGACTGTGCCGCCAAGTACAAGTTCACGCGCGAGCAGCAGGACGCCTTCGCCATCGCCAGCGTCGAGCGCGCCAAGAAGGCCACCGACACCGGCCTCTTCAAGGACGAGATCGTGCCCGTCACCGTCAAGGGCCGCGGCGGCGAAACCGTGATCTCGGTCGACGAGGGCCCGGGCAAGGTCAAGCTCGACAAGATCCCCACGCTCAAGCCCGCGTTCAAGAAGGACGGCGGCACCATCACCGCCGCGTCGAGTTCGTCGATCAACGACGGCGCTGCCGCGCTGGTGATGATGACCGAGTCGCACGCCAGGAAGATCGGCGCCAAGCCCGTCGCCCGCATCGTCGGCCATGCCACGCACGCGCAGCAGCCCGAGTGGTTCTCCACCGCGCCCGTCGGCGCCGTGCAGAAGCTCCTCGCCAAGACGGGCTGGAAGGCGCGCGACGTCGACCTCTGGGAAGTGAACGAAGCCTTCGCCGTGGTGCCGATGGCGCTGATGCACGAACTCGACGTGTCGCACGACATCGTCAACGTGCACGGCGGCGCCTGCGCGCTGGGCCACCCGATCGGCGCCAGCGGCGCGCGCATCATGGTCACGCTGATCCACGCGCTGAAGGCGCGCGGCAAGACGCGCGGCGTGGCGACGCTGTGCATCGGCGGCGGCGAAGGCACGGCCGTGGCACTCGAATTGCTATAAGAGCAGGGCCGGCAGCGTCCGATCAGGGCGCTCCCGGCTTTTTTCATACAGACAGACATACAAATGCGTAGAGCAGGAGATTTCATGCGCCCTTCCATCCACCGTACCGCCCTCGCCGCCTTGCTGGCCGCCGCCTTCGTCGCGCCCGCCGCCACCTGGGCCCAGAAGCGCGACAACGTGCTGTTCCAGGCCGCCACCGACGAGCAGCCTGCGGTGATCAAGACGCTGGAGAAGCTCGTCAACATCGAGACCGGCACCGGTGATGCCGAAGGCATCGCCGCCGCGGGCAACTACCTCGAAGCCGAGCTCAAGAACCTGGGCTTCACCGTCACGCGCAGCAAGTCGGCCGGCCTCGTGGTGGGCGACAACATCGTCGGCAAGATCAAGGGCCGCGGCGGCAAGAACCTGCTGCTGATGTCGCACATGGACACCGTCTACCTGAAGGGCATCCTCGCGAAAGCGCCCTTCCGCGTCGAGGGCGACAAGGCCTACGGCCCCGGCATCGCCGACGACAAGGGCGGCAACGCGGTCATCCTGCACACGCTCAAGCTGCTGAAGGACTACGGCGTGCGCGACTACGGCACCATCACCGTGCTGTTCAACACCGACGAGGAAAAAGGCTCCTTCGGCTCGCGCGACCTGATCCAGGAAGAAGCCAAGCTGGCCGACTACGTGCTCTCCTTCGAGCCCACCAGCGCCGGTGACGAGAAGCTCTCGCTCGGCACCTCGGGCATCGCCTACGTGCAGGTCAACATCACCGGCAAGGCCTCGCACGCGGGTGCCGCGCCGGAGCTGGGCGTGAACGCGCTGGTCGAGGCGTCCGACCTGGTGCTGCGCACGATGAACATCGACGACAAGTCGAAGAACCTGCGCTTCAACTGGACCATCGCCAAGGCCGGCAACGTCTCGAACATCATCCCCGCCAGCGCCACGCTGAACGCCGACGTGCGCTACGCGCGCAACGAAGACTTCGACGCCGCCATGAAGACGCTGGAGGAGCGCGCGCAGCAGAAGAAGCTGCCCGAGGCCGACGTCAAGGTGATCGTCACGCGCGGCCGTCCGGCCTTCAACGCGGGCGAAGGCGGCAAGAAGCTGGTCGACAAGGCGGTGGCCTACTACAAGGAAGCCGGTGGCACGCTGGGCGTTGAAGAGCGCACCGGCGGCGGCACCGACGCCGCCTATGCGGCGCTCTCGGGCAAGCCCGTGATCGAAAGCCTGGGCCTGCCGGGCTTCGGCTACCACAGCGACAAGGCGGAGTACGTGGACATCAGCGCCATCCCGCGCCGCCTGTACATGGCCGCCCGGCTGATCATGGATCTCGGCCAAGGGAAATAAAGTCCATGAATCCACGTCGATTCATATGCCTAAGACCATCCCGTGCAGCGCTTGCCGGTCTGGTGGCAGGCACTTTGTTGGCGTGCAATCTAGCTCATGGCGAGACCATTCGCATTGGCGGATTGACAGCTGAGGTTCTCGGAGAGCTGCTCTACGACAAGTCACGGCATCTGATGGTGTGGCCAGACCGGATGGACGCTGGAGAGCGTGCCCAAGCCGACAGCGACATGGTCTTCGTATTTCGTGAACAGGTGATCGCTTGCGGCGGCTTTCTGGATCAGCTGGGAAAAGACTCGCCGTCCGATGCGGGGCTAAGCGCAGACATTCGAAAGATCGAAGTTAATGAGCACATGGATGCCTACTACAAACGCGCATCCATTCTGTCGACGCTTCGCTCCCACGTGCCCTCGCTCGACAAGAAGGCCGTCGAATTCGTCAGCGCCCACTTTGTGGAAGCGCTGGTAACGCTTGCGAAAGGCAACTGGACGTTCTTACCTGCATGCACATCGAAGGCGTTCATCGTGGAGTATTCAAAGTAAAAGGGGCCTGCGTTGCCAGGCCATGAAGGATTGAAATGCTGTTGACCCCTGACCAGGAAGCCATCCGCGACGCGGTGCGCGATTTCTCGCAAGCCGAACTCTGGCCCAACGCCGCGAAGTGGGACCGCGAACACAGTTTTCCCAAGGAAGCCCATCAGGGCCTCGCGGCGCTGGGCGCCTACGGTATCTGCGTGCCCGAGGAGCATGGTGGCGCGGGCCTCGACTACCTCACGCTCGCGCTGGTGTTGGAGGAAATCGCCGCCGGCGACGGCGGCACCAGCACTGCCATCAGCGTGACCAACTGCCCCGTCAACGCCATCCTCATGCGCTACGGCAACGCGCAGCAGAAGACGCAGTGGCTCGAGCCGCTGGCGCAGGGCCGGATGCTCGGCGCCTTCTGCCTCACCGAGCCGCAGGCCGGCAGCGATGCGTCGAGCCTGCGCACCACCGCGCGCAAGGACGGCGACGGCTACGTGATCGATGGCGTGAAGCAGTTCATCACCAGCGGCAAGAACGGGCAGGTCGCCATCGTCATCGCGGTGACCGACAAGGGCGCTGGCAAGCGCGGAATGAGCGCGTTCATCGTGCCCACCGACACGCCCGGCTACAACGTCGCGCGGCTGGAAGACAAGCTCGGCCAGCACAGCAGCGACACCGCGCAGATCAACTTCGACGGCTGCCGCATTCCGCGCGAGAACCTGATCGGCGCGGAGGGCGAGGGCTACAAGATCGCTCTCGGAGCGCTGGAAGGCGGGCGCATCGGCATCGCCGCGCAGAGCGTGGGCATGGCGCGCAGCGCCTTCGACGCCGCGCTGGCCTACGCCAAGGAGCGCCAGGCCTTTGGCGGCTCCATCTTCGACCAGCAGGCCGTGGGCTTCCGCCTCGCCGAATGCGCGACGCAGATCGAGGCCGCGCGCCAGTTGATCTGGCACGCGGCCAGCCTGCGCGACGCCGGCCTGCCCTGCCTGAAAGAGGCCGCCATGGCCAAGCTGTTCGCCAGCGAGATGGCCGAGCGCGTGTGCAGCGCAGCCATCCAGACGCTGGGCGGCTACGGCTACGTGAACGACTTTCCGCTGGAGCGCATCTACCGCGACGTGCGCGTGTGCCAGATCTACGAAGGCACTTCGGACATCCAGAAGCTGCTGATCACTCGCGCGCTGGCATGAGCACCAAGGCCCTGCGCGCCACCTTTGGCCCGCTGTGGCACTGGTGCGCCCTGCCCATGGCCGTCAGCGAGCCGGCCGCCCGCCCGGAGTCGGCGACCATCGAGCACCTGAACGATGCCACGCTGGGCAGCGTGCGCAAGCAGGCGCATCGCCGGCTCGCGCACGGGGCCCACAACGCCGCCCACAACGACTTCCGCCAGCAGGCCGACCGGCAGTTCAGGGCCTGGATCGCCGCGCGCGTAGCACACGCCCGGGCGGACGCAGCCGCGGGTTCGGCCGGCGCGCCGCAGCCCGGCGGCTGAACTGCGCCGGGCCTGCGGCGGCAGCGCCGGTCAGGACTCCGCCGTGAAGCCGATCTTCTTGACCAGCGGGCCCCAGCGCTCGCTCTGGGCGCGTTGCGACCGCGCCATCTCCTGCGGCGACGACGGCGTCGGCACCAGGCCCAGCAGGTTCAGCGAATCGATCACCGACTTGTCCTGCAGCGCAAGGCGCATGGCCTGGTTCGCGGCGTCGACGATCGGGGCCGGTGTCTGCGCGGGCGCGTAGAAGCCGAACCACTCCTCGCTGCTCAGCATAGGGAAGCCCTGCTCGGCGAAGGTCGCCACCTCGGGCGTGAACACGGTGCGTTGCGGGCCGGAGGTGCCGAGCAGGCGGACCTTGCCGGCCTTGTAGTGCGGCAGCAGATCGCCGGTGGTGGTGATCATGATCGGGATCTGGCCCGCGACCACGTCGGCAATGCCGGGCACGGCGCCGCGGTAGGGCACCTGCACCAGAGGCAGGCCGCTTTCCAGCCCCAGCAGCGCGCCCAGGAAGTGCGAGGTCGAGCCCGCCGCTGGCGAGCCGTAGCCCGTGTGCTGCGGGTTGGCTTTCACCCAGGCCACGTAGTCGGGCAAAGTCTTGACCGAGGCCGGCACCATCGGGCCGACGGCCATGGCCTGCGTGGTCGTGGCGGTGATGCCCACGGGCGTGAAGTCGGCCACCGGGTCGTAAGGCAGCTTCTTGTAGACGTAGGGAAAGATCACCATGCACGAGTAGGGCGTGCACAGCAGCGTCTGGCCGTCGGGCAGGGCGCTCTTCACGGCGGCACAGGCGATCTGCCCGCCCGCGCCGGAGCGGTTGTCCACGATCGCGGTTTCCGCGAAGCTGCCGCCGAACTTCTCGGCCACCCGCCGCGCCACCATGTCGGTGGTGCCGCCGGGCGCGAAGCCCACCACGATCTTGGTGGACCGCAGCTTCTGCGCCCACGCCGGGAAGGGCGTGAGCGACGCAGCCGCCGCAGTGGCGGCGCTCGCGGAAACGAAATGGCGACGAGTGAACATGGGACCTCCAGCTTCAGGGTTGAGGAAAAGGGGACGTGAACGAACGCCGGCCCGGTGCTAGGTCGCGCAATAGCCGCCGTCCACCGGCAAGGTCACGCCCGTGATGCACGCCGCCTCGGCCGAAGCCAGAAAGTGCACGGCATGGGCGACGTCGTTGGGGTGCACGGTGCGGTTCAGCGGAACGCGCGCCAGGAAAGCGGCCATGGCCTGCGGGTCGTTGCGCGTGACGGCGGTCATCTCGGTGTCGGTGCTGCCCGGCGCCACGGCGTTGGCGCGCACGCCATCACCGCCCAGTTCCAGGGCCAGGGCCTGCGTCAGCTGCTTCACGCCGCCTTTCGATGCTGTGTAGGCCGCCGAATTGCGGACCGCGACGAAGGCGTGGATGGAGGCCACGTTGACGATGCAGCCGCGCGTGCGGCGCAGCTGCGGCGCGAAGGCGTGGGCCGCGTGGAAGCAGCCGTCCAGGTTCACGCTGAGCGTGCGGCGCCACTGCTGCAGCGCGTCGGCGTGGTCGAGGTCGCCGCGCAGCAGCACGCCGGCATTGCTCACGAGCACGTCGCAGGGGCCGATCTCGCGCTCCACGCGTTCGGCCAGCGCCTGCATGGCCGCGGCGTCCGACACGTCGACCGCCATCGCGTGCACCTGGGCGCCTCCGGCGCGAAGGCCTTCGGCCGCCCGATGCACGCGGACTTCGTCGATGTCCGCCATCGCGACCTGTGCACCGTCGCGCGCAAAACGCCGGGCGATGGCCAGGCCGATGCCCTGCGCGGCGCCGGTGACCACCACCGTCCGGTTGCCGAGTGCACGCATCACGCCGTCGTCCCGCCGATCACCCACGCAGGAACGCCAGCGAGCGCACGCGCGCCTGCTCGGCCGCTGCAGCATCGAAGTGCGCACCACCCGGCCGCGCGAAGGCGTGGTCGCAGCCGGCATACACATGGGCGGGCATGCGGGCCTGCAGCGCTGCGCGGTCCAGCACGGTCTGGCGCGCCTCGGGCGGCAGGAAGGCGTCCAGCTCGGCGATGTGCAGCAGGCAGGGCGCCATCGTCACTGGTTCGGCGGGCAGCAGGCCCTCCAGCCCGACGCCGTAGTAACTCACCGCGGCACTCACGGGCGTGTGCATCGCCATCATCACGGCCAGGCGCCCACCCAGGCAGTAGCCCAGCGCGCCGACCTTGTCGCCACGGCCTTCGGCCACGAACCAGGCGCGCGCGGCGTCCAGGTCCTTCACCGCACGCTCGGGGTCCATGCCATGCATCAGCGCCACGCCCTGCTGGAACTGCTCGGGCTGCGTCGGGTCCAGGTCGACGCCGGCCTGCTGACGCGCAAAGAGGTCGGGGCACAGCACCTCGAAGCCTTCGCGGGCCCAGGCCTGCGCGGCTTCCTTCATGGCGGCGTTGATGCCGAAGATTTCCTGGATCAGCACCAGCGGCTGGCCCGTGCCCGTGGCGCTGGGCACATGCAGGGCGGGCAGCGCGAAGCCGTCGTCGGTCTTGAGCGTGAGGGTGTTCATGTCGTTACTTTGGATGGAGGGAAATCGGGCGCCTGGACGGCGCCTCGGGTGCTTTGGAGTTCGATGGAGATCAACCCCGGGTTGTGGATGGAGCGCACGTACTCGATGAGCGAGCCGTCGGCCGCGTAGAGCCAGGCCTGCACCTGCAGCCCCGGCGAGCCGGCGGGCAGGCCCAAGGTCTGCGCCATTGCGTCACTGAGCGCGCACGCACCGATGCGGTGGCGGATGCTGTGCACCACCAGCCCATAGACCTGCTCGACCAGCGCATAGACCGAGTCCACCTCCTGGTCGAGAAAGGGCGCGATGCCGGCGTACTTGTTGTCGACGTAGACCGCGGTGCAGGTCGACAGCGTGCTTACGCCCTGCATGTGGCGCACGCCTTCGATGGCCAGCCACCAGCCGGTGGCGCTGGTCACGCCGGCCAGGCCCTCGTCAGGCTCGCCTTTCAACGTGCGCAGGCGGTCCACGCGCATCGCGGTCTGGCCGGCCAGTCGCAGCGTCTGCTCCAGGCCGTCCATCTGCTGGACATAGGGCTGGCCCATGCCGGCGGCGATCACTTTGGTTCCTACCTTTCTAACGCGCTGCACCACGCCGCCCTTTTCCAGAATGTCGAGCGCCTGGCGCAGCGTCACTCGGCTCACGCCGAGCAGCTTGGACAGGTCGAGCTCCTTGGGAAGAACGGCGCCGACCGGCCAGTCGCCGGCCTTGATCCGCTCCAGCAGTGCAGCACTCACCTGGCGGTAGAGCGGCTCGCTGCCGGATCTGTTAAATGTTGTATTTGTCATTAGGTAGTAACTTGAATTTTAGGTTGGAATTTGAATGCGTGCAACTGAAATCGATGCGCGCGGCTCCAGTCTTCCACGGCTAGGTGGCGCGCGGCCGGGGCTTGGCGGCCTGTCATCGATTTCAACGACAGACAGTCGCGGCCGGGCGGCGCACGATCGGCGGCTTCCATCCGTCACCGGGACCGCCACCATGACCGTTTCCTCATTCGCCGGGCCGTCTTGGCCTTCGTCCCTCGCCGCAGCGGCGCTGGCCCTCCTCGCCTTGGGGGCCCAGGCGCAGCCTTCCAAGCCCGCGCTCGAGGTCCTCGACCTCAGCGCCAGCGAGGCCGTGCGCGAGCTCTGCGGCGGCCGTCTGACGAGCGAGCAGCTTGTCTCCGCGTATCTCGCCCAGGCCAAGGCCAGGCCTGCGCTCAATGCTTTCATCACGCTCGACGAAGCCGGCGCCCTGAAGGCCGCGCGCGCGGCCGATGCGGCGCGCCGGCCCGGCAAGGCCTGCAAGCCGCTGGACGGCCTGCCTGTGGCGATCAAGGACAACATCCAGGTGCGCGATCTGCCTGCCACCGCCGGCACGCCGGCGCTGAAAGGCTTCGTGCCCGCGGCCGATGCGCCGGTGGTCGCCAAGCTGCGCGCCGCTGGCGCCGTCGTGCTCGGCAAGACGAACATGCACGAGCTGGCCTTCGGCGTCACCGGCTACAACCCCGCGTTCCAGACCGGCCCCGAGGTGGGTGTGCGCAATGCCTACGATCCGAGCCGCATCGCGGGCGGCTCGTCGTCGGGCAATGGCGCGGCGCTGGGCGCGCGCATGGCGCCGGCCGCACTGGGTACCGACACGGGCGGATCGGTGCGCATTCCGTGCGCGTTCAACGGCTGCGCGTCGCTGCGCCCTACGGTGGGGCGCTATCCGCGGCAGGGCATTGCGCCGATCTCGCACACGCGCGACACCGCGGGGCCGATGGCGCAGTCGATGGCCGACGTGGCGCTGCTCGACGGCGTCATTGCCGGGGGCGCTCCGCTCAAGCCCACCGATCTGAAGCGGGTGCGGCTCGGCGTGGTGCCCGCCTTCCAGGCGGGCCTCGACGCCGACACGCGCGCCGCCACCGACGCCGCGTTCGCGAAACTGCGCGCGGCCGGCGCCACGCTGGTGGACGTGGACATGCCCGGGCTGATGGAGCTCAACGGCGCTGTCGGCTTCCCGCTCGCGCTCTACGAGGCGCACGACGACATGGCGGCCTACCTCTCGAAGTACCGCACGGGCATCGACCTCGCGCAGCTCACGGCCGGCATTGCGAGCCCCGACGTCAAGGGCACCTTCGAGACCTTCGTCGTTCCGCGCAAGCTGCCCGCCGCCAACGGCGTGGTCGACGCGAGGCCGGCCTACGAGCACGCGATGCGCGTCGCTCGCCCCGCGCTGCGCAAGCTCTACCGCGACACCTTCGCGAAGCACAGGCTCGATGCGCTGGTGTTCCCGACGGTGCCTACCGTGGCGCTGGCCGCGGCGCCTGAAGCCAGCAGCCCCGAGAACTTCGGCGCGCTGATCCGGAACACCGACCCCGGCAGCAACGCCGGCATTCCCGGCATCCAGCTGCCTTCGGGCATCGGCGCGACGACGGGCCTGCCCGTGGGCCTGGAGCTCGACGGCCCCGCCGGCAACGACCGCAGGCTGCTGGCCGTGGGCCTCGCGGTGGAGAAGGTGCTGGGACGGCTGCCCGCGCCGAAGTGACTGGCTGCGGGTGTCAGCGCAAGGCCGCCAGCGCCGAGCGGCGCTCGATGCCCAGCTTGTCGAAGATGCGGCGCAGGTAGGTGCGCACGGTGGGCACGCTCACCGCCATGCGCCGCGCGATCTCCTTGTCGGTGAGCCCTTCGCGCACGCAGCGGGCCACCTCCTGCTCGCGCGCACTCAGCAGCGCATCGGAGGAGGCTGGTGCATGCGATGAAGGAATGGCTGTTGCAGCGGCACGCTGTGCCCGCTGCAAGGCACCGATGAACGCCGGCTCGATCAGGTCCAGCAGCGCCTTCTCGTGATCGCCGAAATCGCCGCGCCCCTTGCGGCGCCAGATGCGCAGGTCGCCCAGTGCCCGGTCGCCCTCGAAGGCATGCAGGTTCATGCCCCAGTGCAGGCCGTCGCGCGCGAGGAAGTCGTTGAAGAAGGGCGTGCGCATCAGCTCGCGCTGCGGCATCACCTCGGTCACACGCGTGGCACGGCGGCGCGACTGCAGCACGAAGGTGATCGGGTCGTGGTGCTGGTGCCACTGCGCGTAGGTGTCGAGGTTCGCCGGGTCCATGTGGATCGCCACGCGCGAGCCGAAGCTGTTGCCCGCCGCGTTCCAAACGAAGGAGGCGAACTGGTCGGCGTGCAGCAGGTCGAGCAGCGCCTGGCCGAGGTGCTCGCGGATCTCCCGCTCGCCACGGTCGTCCTCGGCCAGCAGCGCGAAGACGCCGCGCAGGGCCTGCTGTTCGGGGGCTGTGAGGTACATCGCGGGCTTTCTCGACGGGCTAGGGCAACGCTATCGTTTAGCAAGCGCCGCGCCAAGGGTGGATGCCCGGGGACCGGGCCGGCCGGTGCGCAGGCGCTGCAGGAGCCCATCCGCCGCAAGCGGCCTTCACCGGCTCCGGGCTTGCCCTGTCGGAGGCTGGGCCGCGGGGTGTTCCAATAGCAGTCTTCATGAGTTCCACCGATCCCACCCCCGGGCCTTGCCCCTGCGGCCGAACCGACCGCCGCGACAAGCCCGTCGCCCATGCCCTGTGCTGCGGCCGATATCTCGACGATTTCGACGGCACGCCCGCGCCCGATGCCGAATCGCTGATGCGCTCGCGCTATTCGGCCTTCGTGCTGGAGCGCGGCGAGTACCTGCTCGCCACCTGGCATCCCTCGAAGCGCCCGGCCTCCATCGAGTTCGAGCCGGGCGTCAAATGGCTCGGGCTGGACGTCCGCGCCCGGTCGGTGCTCGATGCGGACCACGCCGAGGTCGAGTTCGTCGCGCGCCAGCGCGGCCCCTCCGGCGCCGCCACGCGCCTGCACGAGCGCAGCCGCTTCGTGCGCGAGGACGGGCGCTGGTACTACCTCGACGGCGACCTGCGGTAACAACCCGCGGGTTGACGCGCCGGGCCGGGGCTCGCACAATCGGCCCCGCTCCGGGGTGCACGCATGTGGCGTGCTGAGATGGCAAAGCTGCCGACCCGCGAACTTGATCCGGGTCATACCGGCGTAAGAAGAGCTGCACTCCCTGACTTCGGTCCGTCCACCTTCCCGTGACGGGCTTCTGCCGAAGACCACCGAGCGATTGCGGAGCACCCTTTCCTCAACAAGGAGTGCCTCCGATGAATGCCCCCGACAAGTTCACCTCGCTGCTTTCGCTGACGCGCGAGCCCTTTCCCGCGTCGCACAAGTGCGTGATTCCGGGCAGCCGGCCCGACCTGTTCGTGCCCGTGCGCGACGTGCAGCTGACCAACGGCGAGACCGTGTCGCTCTACGACACCTCCGGCCCGTACACCGACCCGAAGGTCGAGATCGACGTGCGCCGGGGCCTGCCCGACGTGCGCGGCGCGTGGATCGCCGAACGCGGCGACACCGAGAGCTACGAAGGCCGCGTGCACCACGCGCTGGACGACGGCGCCAAGAACGAAGACCGCGACGCCCAGCGCCTCGCCGAACTGCGCGCCGGTGCCTCGGCGCTGCAGCGCACGCCACGCCGCGCGAAGTCGGGCGGCAATGTCACGCAGATGCACTACGCACGCCGCGGCATCGTCACGCCCGAAATGGAATACGTCGCCCTGCGCGAGAACGGCAAGCGCGAGTGGATGGCCGAGTACCTCGCCAACGAGGAGCGCGCGAAGCGCGTGGCGGGCAACCCGATGGGCGCGAGCATCCCGCGCATCATCACGCCCGAGTTCGTGCGCGACGAGGTGGCGCGCGGCCGCGCGATCATTCCCGCGAACATCAACCATCCCGAGGTCGAGCCGATGGCCATCGGCCGCAACTTCAAGGTGAAGATCAACGCGAACATCGGCAACTCGGCCGTCACCTCGAGCATCGAGGAAGAGGTGGAGAAGCTGGTGTGGGCCATCCGCTGGGGCGCGGACAACGTGATGGATCTTTCCACCGGCAAGAACATCCACACCACGCGCGACTGGATCGTGCGCAACAGCCCCGTGCCGATCGGCACCGTGCCCATCTACCAGGCGCTCGAGAAGGTGGGCGGCGTGGCCGAGGACCTGACCTGGGAGATCTACCGCGACACGCTCATCGAGCAGGCGGAACAGGGCGTCGACTACTTCACCATCCACGCCGGCCTGCGCCTGCCCTTCATCCATCTCACGGCCAACCGCATGACGGGCATCGTGTCGCGCGGCGGCTCGATCATGGCCAAGTGGTGCATCGCGCATCACAAGGAGAGCTTCCTCTACACGCACTTCGAGGACATCTGCGACATCATGAAGGCCTACGACGTGAGCTTCTCGCTCGGCGACGGCCTGCGCCCCGGCTCGGGCGCCGACGCCAACGACGAGGCCCAGTTCGCCGAACTGCGCACGCTGGGCGAGCTCACGCAGATCGCCTGGAAGCACGACGTGCAGACCATGATCGAAGGCCCGGGCCATGTGCCGATGCACATGATCCAGTCGAACATGGACGAGCAGCTCAAGCACTGCCACGAGGCGCCCTTCTACACGCTGGGCCCGCTGACCATCGACATCGCGCCGGGCTACGACCACATCGCCAGCGCGATCGGCGCGGCCATGATCGGCTGGGCCGGCACCGCGATGCTGTGCTACGTGACGCCCAAGGAGCACCTGGGCCTGCCCGACCGCGACGACGTGAAGCAGGGGATCATTGCCTACAAGATCGCCGCGCACGCCGCGGACGTGGCAAAGGGGCACCCGGGCGCGCGCTCGCGCGACGACGCGCTGAGCAAGGCGCGCTTCGAGTTCCGGTGGCAGGACCAGTTCAACCTCGGCCTCGACCCCGACACGGCGCGCGAATTCCACGACGAGACGCTGCCCAAGGATTCGAGCAAGGTGGCGCACTTCTGCTCGATGTGCGGCCCCAAGTTCTGCTCGATGAAGATCACGCAGGAAGTGCGCGAGTACGCCGCGAAGAAGGGCGTGGCCGAGGATCAGGCCATGAGCGAGGGCATGGAGGAGAAGTCGAAGGAGTTCATGGCGGGCGGGGGTGAGATGTACATCCCCATCAAGGCCGTGTCCTGAAGCGTTGACCCCGGGGCCGGGGCGCCCCGGCCTCAGTTCCAGCGTGGAACCGCTTCGTCCTTGAGCTGCTGCCGCAGCGCGTCGTAGTCGGGCACCACGCTCTCCACGGTCTCCCAGAAGCGGTGCGAGTGGTCCATCACCCGCAGGTGGGCCAGTTCGTGCGCCACGACGTAGTCGATCACCGGCAGCCGGAAGTGGATCAGCCGCCAGTTGAGCCGGATCGACCCGTCGGCGCTGGCGCTGCCCCAGCGCGTTGCCGCGTTGGACAGCGACAGCTTCTGCCACTGCACGCCGAGCAGCGGCGCGAAGTGGTCCAGCCGCTCGATGAACAGCTTGCGCGCCTGCCGCATGAGCCAGGCCTGCGCGGCGTCGCGGATCTGCGAGGGCTCGGCGTTCTGCGAGACGGCCAGCCGCAGGATGCGCGGCGCGCCTTCCTCGGTGGCTGCGTCCAGCGTGCCACCGACGCTCGCGAAGCCGTGCTTGGGATCGAGCCGCATCACGACCGGCTCTCCCAGGAACGGGAAGGCTGCGCCGTCCTTCCATTCGATGCGCGTGGCTTCCACGCGCGCGAGGCGCTGTCGCGTCTCCGTGAGCTTGCGCAGGATCCAGTCCGACTTCTCGTGGATGGCCGCATCGACGTCGCGCAGCGCCACCCAGCGCGGCGCGCGCACCGACAGCCCCTCGGCGCCGACCAGGAAGCCGATGGTCTTGCGCTTGCCGCGCTTGAATTCGTAGGCCACGCGCGCGGAGCCCAGCACCACTTCGCGCGTGGCCTGTGGGTGCGCGAAGTTCGCGAGCGTCAGCGTGTCGGCCAGCGGCACCGCGGGCGGCGCATCCGGATCGACGGGCGCGGGAGGAAGGATGGCCGCGTCCGGCAGCACGGAAGGCGGTACCGCCGGCTTCGGCTTCCTCGGACGGCGCGGACGTGCCGGCGCGGGCGCCGGGGGCGCGAACTCGCTCCCCAGCCCCTCGAACAGGTCCATCGTGAACCGGAGCAATCCCCCCATGGCGGGCCTTCTGGTTTCTGTCGTTCTACCGGCGGCCCGCGCCCGTCAGCTCACCGCTTCCTGCCGGGCGGGCCGGGAGGGGCTGTTCGCGTAGGCCTCGGGGTCGAGGCGGCGCATTTCGGCCTCGATCCACTCCTCGACCTCGCGCATCAGTTCGTCGGGCTTGCGGCCCACGCTGGGAATGGCTGGGCCGATGGACACATCGACCACGCCGGGGCGCTTGATGAAGGCCTTGCGCGGCCAGACCTTGGCCGAGGTCACGGCGATCGGGATCACCGGCACGCCGGTCTCGCAGGCCAGCCGCGTGCCGCCGCTCTTGTAGGTCCCCTTCTGCCCGCGCGGAATGCGCGTGCCCTCGGGGAACATGATGATCCAGATGCCCTGCGCGAGCAGCTTGCGCCCCTGGTTCACCACCTTGTTGAAGGCCTGCGCGCGCTGGCTGCGGTCGATGTGGATCATGTCCAGCCGCGCCATCGCCCAGCCGAAGAAGGGGATGTAGATCAGCTCCTTCTTGAACACGTAGGCCAGCGGATGCGGCATCAGCGTGGGCATCAGGAAGGTCTCGAGCGTGGACTGGTGCTTCACCAGCAGGACCGCGCCGGCGAGCTTGTCGGTCGGCAGGTTCTCCATGCCGCTCACGCGGGTCTTGATGCCCAGCAGCACGCGCGCGCCGCCGATGGCCCAACCGAGCCAGCGTACGGCCATCCAGTAGAGCGGCACGCCGCGCTTCCAGAGCGAGCTGACGCACATGATGATGCCCCAGGGCACCACGGTGACGAGCATCCACAGTGCGTGGAGAACGGAACGGAACAACGCCATCAGACAGCCACCTGCAGTGCATCCCGCGCTTCGCGCGCGAGCAGAAAATCGACAAAGGCGGCGAGGTCGTCGTGGACCATCGTGTTCGCCGGGTATTCGGAAGGAAGCGGATCCACGCCGCGGCAGGCGGCGCCCATGCCGGTGAGCAGCAGGTGCGGCTCGCAGCCGGCGGCCGCGCCGGCCTGCAGGTCGCGCAGGCTGTCGCCGCAGGTCGGGATGCCCTTGAGATCTATGCCGTAGCGGTCGCCGATCTGCAGGAACAGGCCCGGCTTCGGCTTGCGGCAGTCGCAGTTCTCGTCGGGGCTGTGCGGGCAGTAGAACACCGCGTCGACCTTGCCGCCCACGGCCGCGAGCATCTTGTGCATCTTGGCGTGCATCGCGTTGAGCGAGGCCATGTCGAACAGGCCGCGCCCCAGGCCCGACTGGTTCGACGCGATCACCACGTGCCACCCCGCATGGTTGAGCCGCGCCACCGCTTCCAGCGCACCGGGCAGCGGCGTCCACTCGATGTCGCTCTTCACGAAGTCTTCGCGGTGCACGTTGAGCGTGCCGTTGCGGTCGAGGATGACGAGTTTCATGAGCTTTTCCCCGCTTCGATGCTGCGCCGCCCGATCCAGTCGTCGATCTGCGCCACAGGATATTTCGCCCCGTCCAGCAAGGCAGCACGTTCGTGCAGGACGGCGGTGTTCACCAAGTCGAGCCTGAGCAACTCGCGCACGAAGTCGGCATCCTTCTCGCGAGCCGCCACGCACTTCGACAGCGCCAGGTCGTGCAGATCGGGACAGACCACCGTCAGGTCACCCAAGTAGTGAAGACTGGCACGCTGCATCCAGTCGCCGGGCATCACTGCCGTCTCGGGGCCGACGCCATCGGCGTGGTATCCGAAGGTGTCGTCGAAGCTGGACAGTGCGCCGATGGCACCGTCGATCAGATCGGACTTCTCGGGGTGCAGGGCGGGATAGAGATCGAGCTCCCGCGACACCAGCAGGCTCGGCGGTGCATCCTCCAGCAGGAAGAGCAACGCCTGGCTGCCGATCACGACGAAAGACTGCTCCTGCGCAATGGCTGCGGCCGCGCGCAGCACATGCTCGGCTTCGCTACGCTGCATGTGTGCCCTGCCGCGCCGCGCGCAGGAGTTCGCCGCGCTCGCGCTGCGTCATGAGGACGCCAACAGGAGAAACATTGCGCAGCGCCACCGCGTGATCGTCGGTACCGCAAGTGGCCTCTTCGATCGCATCGACGCCGGCAGCGAGCATGGCGCGCCACTCGTTCCAGTAAGGATCGGACCGCGTGGCACCGGCCTGCGCCTGCCACCGCTCGAGCGTCGCGGAAACATCCGCGATGCGCGCAGGCTCCGCCCGCAGCCGGGACACTGCAAGGCGATGCGCCTGAAGCAGGAAGTCGTCGATCTGTTGCTGGCGGTTCATGGCCGAATTATCGAGCGCCGAAAATCAGACCGCCAGCCGCTCGAGCTGCGCCACCCGGTTCATCGCGGCGTGCAGCGACATCAGCAGGCCCAGCCGGTTCAGCCGCAGGTCGGCCTGCTCGGCGTTGACCATCACGCCGTCGAAGAAGGCATCGACCGGCTCGCGCAGCGCGGCCAGCGTCTGCAGCGAGGCGGTGTAGTCGCCGGCGTCGAACTGCGCGTTGGCGGCGGGCACGACCTGCGCCATGGCCGCGTGCAGCGCCTTCTCGGCGGGCTCCTGCAGCAGCAGCTCGCTGACGTGCGCGTCGGCCTCGGGAGCCTTCTTGAGGATGTTGCCGATACGCTTGTTCGCTGCCGCGAGCGCTGCGGCGGCCGGCAGGGCAGCGAAGGCGCGCACGGCGGCCAGCAGCTTGGGCACCTCGCCCAGGCGCTGCGGGCGCGGTGCCAGCACGGCCTCGACCTCCTGCGCGCTGGCGCCCTGCTCGCGCAGGGAACCCGCAAGGCGGTCGTAGATGAAGTCGACGACCTGGCCAACGTCCTCCGCCGCCTTGTGCAGCGGGAACTCGCCGGTCTTGCCGATGGCGTCGTCCAGCGCCGTGCGCGCGTCGCTCACCAGCCTGGTCAGCTCCAGCGGCAGGTCTTTCTCGACCAGCATGCGGATCACGCCCAGCGCGTGGCGGCGCAGCGCGAACGGGTCGCGGTCGCCCGTGGGCAGGTTGCCGATGCCGAACATGCCGACCAGCGTCTCGAGCTTGTCGGCCAGCGCCACCACGAGGCCCACGGTGTTGCGCGGCAGCTCGTCGCCGGCGAAGCGCGGCTTGTAGTGGTCCTCGATGGCGTCGGCCACCGACGCGTCGAGGCCGTCGTGCAGCGCGTAGTAGCGGCCCATGATGCCCTGCAGCTCGGGGAACTCGCCGACCATGTCGGTCACCAGGTCGGCCTTGGCGAGCTGGGCGGCCTGCGTGGCATGCGCGGCGAGGGCCGCGTCGCCGAGCTTCTCGGCAATGCCGCGCGCGATGCGCATCACGCGCTCCACGCGCTCGCCCTGCGTGCCCAGCTTGTTGTGATAGACCACCTTGCCCAGCGATTCGACGCGCGAGGCCAGCGACTTCTTGCGGTCCTGGTCGAAGAAGAACTTGGCGTCGGCCAGGCGCGGGCGCACCACGCGCTCGTTGCCGCCGATGACCGCGCTCGCGTCGTCGGGGCTGATGTTGCTGACGACGAGGAACTTGTTGGTGAGCTTGCCCGAGGCGTCGAGCAGCGGAAAGTACTTCTGGTTGGCCTTCATCGTGAGGATGAGGCACTCCTGCGGCACTTCGAGGAACTCGCGCTCGAAGCTGCAGACCAGAACGTTCGGGCGCTCGACCAGCGCGGTCACTTCGTCGAGCAGGGCGTCGTCCTCGATGGGCACCGAGCCGCCGCCGGCCTTCACCGCGGCCGCCGCGAGCTGGCGCGCGATCTCGGCGCGGCGCGTCTCGAAGCTCGCGATGACGGCGCCTTCCTCCTGCAGCTGCAGCGCATAGCTGTTGGCATCGCGCAGCACCACCGGATCGACCGTCGCCTCGAAGCGGTGGCCGTGCGTTTCGCGGCCCGCCTTCAGGCCCAGCGCCTCCACCGGAACCACGGCATCGCCGTACAGCGCCACGAGGCCGTGCGCGGGTCGCACGAAGCTCACGCTGCTCCAGCCCGGCAGCTCGCAGCCGCTTTCGAGCTGGTAGCTCATGACCTTGGGAATCGGCAGCTTGGCGATGGCTTCGGCCAGCGCCTTCTGCAGGCCCTCGGCCAGCGTTGCACCCTTGGCGGTGCTTTCGTAGAACAGGGCTTCGGCCTTGCCGTCCATCGCGCGCTTGAGGCCGGGCACGGCGGAGGCGTCGGCGCCCAACGCGCCCAGGCGCTTCAGCAGAGCGGGCGTAGGCTGGCCCGAAGCGTCGAGGCCCACGGCCACGGGCATGAGCTTCTGCGACACGGCCTTGTCGGCGGCGCGTTCGGCCACGTGCGTGATGTGCGCGGCCAGGCGGCGCGGCGAGGCGTACGGCGTCAGCACCGCACCGGCGTCGGCAAGGCCCTGCGCCACGAGCTGGTCGCGCAGCACGCCGGCAAAGGCGTCGCCGAGCTTCTTCAGTGCCTTCGGCGGCAGCTCTTCGACAAACAGTTCGACCAGGAGGGAGTTCTTGTTCATGGGGGTCGTCATCGCTCAGGCAACCTTCTTCGGCGGGATCTGCGCGACCCACTCGCGCGGCGCCATCGGGAAGCCCAGGCGCTCGCGGCTGTCGTAGTAGCTCTGCGCCACGCTGCGCGCGAGGTTGCGGATGCGGCCGATGTAGGCGGCGCGCTCGGTCACGCTGATCGCGCCGCGCGCGTCCAGCAGGTTGAAGCTGTGCGCGGCCTTCAGCACCTGCTCGTAGGCGGGCAGCGCGAGCTGGGCGTCCATGAGGTGCCTGGCCTGCTTCTCGTGCGCGTTGAAGGCGGTGAACAGGAACTCGGCGTCGCTGTGCTCGAAGTTGTAGGTCGACTGCTCGACCTCGTTCTGCTTGTAGACGTCGCCGTAGCTCAGGCCGTCGGTCCAGGTGAGGTTGTAGACGTTGTCCACGCCCTGCAGGTACATGGCCAGGCGCTCCAGGCCGTAGGTGATCTCGCCGGTGATGGGCTTGCAGTCGATGCCGCCGACCTGCTGGAAGTAGGTGAACTGGGTCACTTCCATGCCGTTGAGCCACACCTCCCAGCCCAGGCCCCAGGCGCCGAGCGTGGGGTTCTCCCAGTCGTCTTCGACGAAGCGGATGTCGTTCTTCTTGAGGTCGAAGCCCAGGGCCTCTAGGCTGCCGAGGTAGAGCTCGAGGATGTTCGAGGGTGCCGGCTTCAGCACCACCTGGTACTGGTAGTAGTGCTGCAGGCGGTTGGGGTTCTCGCCGTAGCGGCCGTCCTTGGGGCGGCGGCTGGGCTGCACGTAGGCGGCTTTCCAGGGTTCGGGGCCGAGCGCGCGCAGGAAGGTGGCGGTGTGCGAGGTGCCCGCGCCCACTTCCATGTCGTACGGTTGCAGCAGCGCGCAGCCCTTGTCGGCCCAGTACGACTGCAGTTTGAGAATGATTTGTTGGAAGGTCAGCATGGATCTGCGTGAAGGCGGCCGCCCGGCGGGAGAAGACCCCGCGGCGCAACGAACCGGCTATTTTACGAGGCAGCGGGCAGTCAGGAACGGGCCGCTATGCTCCTGCCCTTCCCTTCGAACCCCCAGCCCTGTCGCCCGAACGCCCCACTCATGCCCGTTGACCATGCCGCACTGATCGCCCTGGGAGAGCGCCTCGGCGCCCAGGCCTGGCCCGGATTCCTGGTTCTTCTCGCCCTGCTGACCCTGGTCGCCGGCATCGCCGCATGGGGCTTCGAGCACCTGCGCCGCCGCCGCGCGGCGCAGCCCGAGCCGGGCGCCGGGCTGCTGTTCGGCGGGCTGGCCATCGGTGCGGCGGCGGTGCTGGCGCTGGCCTGGGTGTTCGCCGAGGTGGCGGAGGGCCTGGGCCAAGGCCGGCCGATGGGCCTGCTGGACGAGACGATCAGCCATTCCGTGGGCGTGAATACGCCACCGGGCGTGCGCGAGGTGTTCTCGTGGCTCACCCACCTTGCTGACCCGATCACCGTGGTGCTGCTGTGCACCGGCGTGGCGATCGCGCTGTGGCTGCGCGGGCACCGCGGCTTCGCTGCCGGCTGGGTCGCGGCCACGGTCGGCAATGCACTGCTGAACCACATGCTCAAGCACATCTTCGAGCGCGCCCGGCCGGTGCATGACTTCGGCTTCGCGCAGGTCTCGGGCTACTCCTTTCCGAGCGGCCACAGCTCGGGCTCGATGGTGCTCTACGGCATGCTGGGCTACCTGGGGCTGCGCATGCTGCCCGCGCGCTGGCGCGTGCCCTCGGTGATGGCGGCGACGGCCGTGATCGTCACCGTGGCCTGCAGCCGCATCTTCGTGCGGGCGCACTTCCCGAGCGACGTGCTCGCGGGGCTGTGCTCGGGCGCCGCATGGCTGGCGATCTGCATCGCGAGCATCGAGTACGCGCGGCACCATCGCGGAACGGACCGCCGATAAGAAGAAAAAAAAAAAGGCCGCGGCGGCTTTCACCGCTGCGGCCTTGTTCTGCAGAGGGGCGCCATGCGCCCCGGGGGAGATCAGTATTCCCAGAAGATGCGCTGCAGTTCCTTGGTGTTGTTGGTCTTCGTGAGAGCCACCATCGCCAGGATGCGCGCCTTCTGCGGGCGCAGGTCGTGCGCCACCACCCAGTCGTACTTGTCGTCGGGCTGCTCGGCGTTGCGGATCACGAAGCCGTCGGGCACGCGGGCGCTGCGGATCACGATCACGCCGTCGGCGCGGGCCTTCTGCAGGTTCGGAACGATGCGGTCGGCCACCGAGCCGTTGCCGGTGCCGCCATGGATCAGCGCCTTGGCGCCGCTCCTGGCGATGGCGTCGATGGCCACCGAGCTCACGCCCTCGTAGCCCATGGCAATTTCAACCGGCGGCAGCGCGGTGATGCTGTCGATGTCGAACTCCGAGTTCATGGTGTGACGCTTCACCGGCGCGCGGAACCAGTAGTTGCGGCCTTCGACGATCATGCCCAGCGGGCCCCACTGGCTGGAGAAGGCATTGGTCTTGATGTTGACGTTCTTGCTCACGTCGCGGCCGGTGTCGATGTTGTCGTTCATCGTCACGAGCACGCCCTTGCCCATCGCGTCCTTGCTGCCCGCCACGTTCACGGCGTTGTACAGGTTGAGCGCGCCGTCGGCCGACAGCGCGGTGCCCGGGCGCATCGAGCCGACCACCACGATCGGCTTGCTGGTGTGCACGGTCAGCGTGAGGAAGTAGGCGGTTTCTTCCAGCGTGTCGGTGCCGTGGGTGATGACGATGCCGTCCACGTCCGATTGCTTCGACAGCGCCGACACGCGCTTGGCCAGCGTCATCAGGTTGTCGTTGGTGAGGCTTTCCGACGCGACCTGGAACACCTGTTCGCCGCGCACGTTGGCGACCTTGGAGAGCTCCGGCAAGCCGGCGATCAGCTTCTCGACGCCGACCTTGGCGGCCGCGTAGGTGGCGCTGTTGACGGCCGAGGCGCCGGCCCCGGCGATGGTGCCGCCGGTGGCGAGGATCACCACATTGGGCAGCGCCTGCTGCGCCTGCGCGAGCGCGCTGGCGGCCAGCAGCGCGGCGCCGGCCGCGAAGGCACGGAAACGGGGAGAGAGGTACATAAACAACTCCTGTGTTGAATGGAATTTTTCGAGGCGGCGAGGAAGATACAGGAACCATGCCCGCATGCCCTGCCCGCTCATGCCGGCATGGCATGCGGTCATGCCAGAGGTACCGGTGGTATTACCATCGACCGCGCGCACCGCCGCTCGCCCACCCGCCACCATGAACGCCGATCCCGCCGCCCTTCCCGTCTCGACCGCCCAGGAAATGCCCGCGCCCGACGGCCCCCTGTCTCGCGCCAGGCCCGGGCGCGAACGCATCATGGCGGCGATCCGCACCGCGGCGGTCACCGAGTTCAGCCTGCATGGCCTCAAGGGCACCTCGACCCAGGCCATCGCGGCGCGCGCCGGCCTCACCAAGCCCCAGCTGCACTACTACATCGCCGGCAAGGAAGAGCTCTACGAGGAGCTGCTGATGCAGGTGCTGCACGCCTGGAAGGTGGTGTTCTCCTTCGAGGACGCGAGCGACCCGGCCACGGTGCTGGGCGACTACATCCGCAAGAAGCTCGACCACGCCATCGACAGCCCCGAAATGTCGCGCATCTTCACGCGCGAAATTCTCGACGGCGGGCGCAACCTCGACCGCTACTGGCCCAACGCACGGGCCTGGACGCAGAAGAAGATCGACGTCATCAACGGCTGGATCGCGCGCGGCCAGATGCGCCCGCTCGACGCACGCATCCTGCTGATGCACATCTGGGCCATGACGCAGAGCTATGCCGACTACGCGATCCAGACGCGCGTGATGCTCGGCCTGCCGCCCGACGCGCCCTTCGACCGCGAGCCGATCGCGCGCGAGCTGGTGGCCTTCGTGCTCCACGGCTGCGGCATCGAGGCCTGAGCGCCGGCTGCGGTCGTAGCCAATTCTTTCTTCTTACTCCTCTTCCCGCCTTCCTTCCGCTTCCTGCAACGCAGTGACTTTGTGCACTGTGTTCGCTACGCCCGCGCGCCTACCTTCGCACGCTTCGCCGCCCAGCCTTCTTTTTCTTCTTTCGCGGCGGCGAATCACGAACAGACAAACAGGAGTAGAGGATCATGAAAGCGAGATTGTTCTTTGCCGCGCTCGCGACGGCAGCACTGGTGGCCTGCGGCGGCGGCGGGGGTGGCGGCAGCAGCTTCGACCCCGGGCTCTTCAGCCAGATACCCCCTCCGCCGAAGGAGCCGCCGCCAAAGGAGCCGCCACCTGAAGAGCCTGGCCCCGGCACCAATCCGACGCCCGTCAACGCCCACTACAAGTGGGTGACCTTCGAGCAGGACCGCGATCCGGACGTCGATCCGGCCGAGAAGCGCTACGACGACTACATCGCGCTGCTGAACCGCGAAGGCGCCGCGGGCTATCGCTATGTCGAAGGCACCCTGGGCGGCAACATCGTGCGGCTGCAGGACAAGTTCATGGTGGTGAAAGACGTCGACACCACCTACAGCTATGAGTACAAGACGATCGAGCTCGACATCCTGACGCCCGACCTGCTGCCGCGCCTGCTGCAGCAGATGAAGGACCAGGGCGCGCAGGGCAAGGTCTTCGTGCAGCTGATGCCGCAGCTGAAGATCCTGCCGCCGCCGAACAGCAACCCCGTGTTCGGCGTGCTCTACCGCAAGGACATGGGCTCATCGGCCACCTACGACTACAACTCCATCCCGATCCCGACCACCAAGGTGGACATGGTGAACGCGGCCAACGCGCAGGGCGCCAACGGCTTCAGGCCGTGGTTCGCACCCAGCACCATCAACCACGAGAGCGCGTATTTCTTCATCAAGGACATGAGCAGCCCGGCCCGCTACGAGATGAAGGCCGTGATCAGTCCGCTGAGCGTGGTCGGCGGCGACTTCCCCGACGTCCCGAAACAGATCCGCGAACAGGGTGCGCTGGGCTACCGCCTGCTGAAGGAGCGCTTCCTGACCGACGAGGGCAAGACTTCGAGCTTCTTCCTCTACATGAAGGACCTGACGCAGGCGAGCACCTTCGAGTACGAGTTCCCCAAGGCCAACAACATCTACTTCGGTCTCGATGAAAACAACATCGTCCAGGCGAACGAGCAGACGGCCAACGGCCTGCGCTACTTCGGCAACCCGGACGAGCCGATCTTCTTCCGGTCGCTGAACTGCACGGGGGCGCTGTGCCTGTCGCCGGACAACACCGAGATCGGGAACCAGGACTGAGCGCCGAACGACCGGCCGCCGTCTAGAGGCCATGCACGACCCAGGCGCCTGCAGGCGCCTCGGGTATGTGCACGGTGTGCTCGCCGGGCCGGTCGAAGCTGTACTCGCGCCCGCCGATGGTGATCGACCTCATGTTGGTCCAGACCAGATAGTCGCATCCCTCGGGGGTTCGCGTGGCCTGCAGCACCTGGAACACAGGCGCCACGCTCACCACGAGCCGTACCCGCGCCGTCGCTGTGGCCGGGCCGGCGCTGCTCTCCGCCGCGCACACCAGCGGCGCGAATGCGACCAGCGCAGCCAGGGCGGCGCGCGCCGGTTGAAACCGATTTCCCGTCATGAAGCCCGATCCGTTGTCGTGCGTCGCAAGGACGCGAGGCGCGGGCGCGGCAGGGGCGCCCGGCATCCGGATATCGGCAGGAATGAAAAGAAATGCAGGGCCCGCCGGAGAAACCGGCGACTGGCCGGCGGGCCCGGCCGGTCAGTAGGTCACCGTCACCCGCGTGGCATTGCTGCCGTCGCCGGCTGCAGCACTCGCGGGCTGCGCCGAAGCGCCGCCCGCGGTCGCGGCCATCGCGCTGACGGTGCCGTGCAGGGCGGTGCCCAGGCTTGCACGGCCGTCGGCATCGGTGCCAGGCACCATGAAGGTCGCTTCCCCGACCTTGTCGAACCGGTACTCCCGCCCCTTGATGACCACCGACGCCATGTTGGTCCGCACGCGGTACTCGTGCCCGCCGTTCACGGGTCTGATCTCCAGCACCTCGAAGGTCGGGAGCACGTTGATCGTCAGGTTGAAGCGACCGGCCGCCCTGTTCGCTTCGCGCGCCGGCTCGGCGGAACTCAATTGCAGCGGCAGGGGCAACACGAGCAGCAGCATGCCTGCGGCCGCCAGTGGTGGTGCCGTTCGCGGCGACCGCAGCGCAGCCGCCCTCGCAGTTCGCCTGTTTCCGGGCATGGGAACTCCTATCGTCGCAACCTGGGAGGCATCGGATCGATGCCCAGTCAGGCTTATCGGCAGAGTCGCGGAAAAATGAAGGCCGTGAGGCCCCATTCTTCACACATTCCCGCAATTTGCCAGCGGGCTTCCCGTTTCGCTCGCCCGGGCTCGGCCCGGACCCGGATTCAGTAGGTCACGGTGACCGTCACGACGTCGAGGTAGCTGTCCGGCCGCACGTTGGTGCTTGCGCCGAGAACGCGGCCATACAGGGGCAGCGTCTGGACCTGGCCGCTGCCCGTACCCCCCATGGTGTTGGTTCCCGCGATGTTGCCCCAGGCATTCGTGCGCCCGGCGTTGCGGTAGAGCTGGTACGGCACCGTGTCCGTGTTGCCAGGCACGCCCCCGGTCGGCGTCATCGCCCCCGCACCATTGGCCACGTTGTTCGACGGCGTCAGCCCGACCGTGTAGGAGGTGGGCGTCGTGCAGGTCACGTAGATGTTGCCGAGCTTGTCGATGTTGGCCCCGCCCGGCAGGCCCGCGACGGAGCCGAAGTTCAGCGGATCGGCCGTGACGACGCAGCTCTTGGAGATGGTGGCGCTGACGATGAAGGCGAACTGGTCCGCCAGCGTCGTGCCGCACGTGGTCGGGGGCGCGTTCGTGCTCGACGTCAGCGTGATCGAGGTGTGGATGCCGGCGAAGTTGTCCTGATAGGAGCCCGGGGGCACCGTGCTCTGGCCCGCGAGCAACTCACCGCGCATCGTGGCGGTGCCCGAGGTGGTGGTGGACCGGGCGGGAATGGCGATGTTGATGGTGAACGGGTTCGGCACCGCGGCGTTGCCGTTCGAGCCCCAGATCGTGCTGCTCGTCCCCTGGTAGAGCTGGAACTTCAGGCTGTCGCCCGCGGTGTTCTTCATGACGCGCGGATTGAAGTTCGTGAGGCCCTCGTTGCCGTCGCCGATGTTGAAGCAGACCCTGGCGTACTCGGTGGTGTTGTTGTTGCCGCTCTTGGTGCAGGTGTAGCTCAGCGTGGCGTTGGCGGGCGTGGCCGTGCCGGCAACCAGGTCGACCGCGCCGAAAGCCACGGCCGTCATCGATGCCGTGCAATTGATCGACGCCTGGGCGCTGCCCGCCGACAGCAGCCACAGCAGCGCGCAGAACATGGGCAGGCGCAGGGCCCGCAGCGTGCGGATCAGAAGACTCATGGCGCCTTGGCCTCCCTGGTGCAGCGCAGCGGCCCGATCTGCGGGACTGCCGCGCCTTCCTTGCGATAGTCGAAGCTGGTCCGGCAGACGCCGTTGGGCGTCTGCACGTCGAGCGTGTTGCGGGCCTGCAGCGACTCGAGATACACGGCGCCGTCGAAGCCCACCAGCGCCGGCTCGCCGCCCTGTGCGTTGGCTCGCACGCGGCTGCCCAGCGGCAGCGGCTTGCCCGCCTCGTCCACCAGCAGCAGCGCGGCCGCGCTGACCGGCGTGATGCCGAAGCGCACCAGCGTGCCGGCCCGGTCGCTCGGCGTGGCGACCGTCTTCACGCGCTCGATCCTCACGTCGGCGGGCAGCTGCATCGGGTCGATGGACAGCTGGTTGTTCTGGTAGGAGCGAAGCGGCGCCACCAGCAGCATGCCCTTGTCGTCCGTGGTGCCGATGTCGCGGTTTTCCAGCCTCACGGGCACGCCCGCGATGCCGTCGGTGGAAACCACCGCGAAGGCGTCGTCGATGCGCCGCGCCGCGAAGGGCTGGCCGCCCATGAACGCGATCGAGCCGGTGGCGCCCGCGTAGGCGAAGCGGTTGTCGCCAAGCACGCTGATGCCGGCCATGGCGCGGCCGTAGCGGCCGAGGTAGTCGATCTCGGCCTGACCGCCGTTCTGGCCGCCGCCCTGGCGCAGGCCCGCTCTCCAGCCGATGCCGCCGTCGCCCGGCATGGAGCTCTGCGCATCGGCGGTGTAGACCGTCTTGCCGTTGTCGCGCTGGACGCCGGCGCTGGCCGTGATGTTGCCGTCCAGCGCCCAGGTGAAGCCGACGAAGAGGCTGCGCTCGCGGCGGTTGTCGAGGTTCTGGTTGAGGCTCACGTTCATCGAGGCGCTCTTTCCGATGGCCCGGAACCAGTAGACGCTGGCCATGCGCGTCGCCTCCTGCGCCGGGTAGCGCAGGTAGAGGTAGCTCAGGCCGAAGCTGCCGAGATCCTTTGTCGTGTAGCCGATGGATGCACGGCCCGAGCCACGGGCCGGTGCGCTGCCGTAAAGCGAGGCGACGTCGCGGTACTCGCCGCGCGTGCGCGTGCCCTCGACCGCGAAATTGAACTGGTTGTCGCGCCAGCTGTAGCCGAGGTTGAGCAGCGAGCCCTGCTCGCCGCGATAGCTGCTGTGCGCCACGGCGCCCGTGAACACGCCGCTCTGCCCGATCAGCCATGCGCCGCCGACACCGCCCTTCACCAGCCCCTTGGTGGTTTCGCCGTGCGCCTCCAGCGTGAAGCTGTTGCTCACGCCGTAGCGCCAGGTGCCGGTGGCGGCGGGGTCGCTGCCGTAGTCGTTCGAGCGAAGGCCGTAGTTTCTGCGCACCATGCCGAGATCGACGGACCAGTCGGACAGGCCCTCCTGCAGCAGGCGCTGCGTGTCGTACAGCGAGAAATCGAGGGTCGTCGCGCGCCCGAAGGCGTCGGTGAGAACCACCTGGGCATTGCCCGCGCCGTTGATGCTGGGCACCGTGTTCAGCTGGAAGGGCCCGGCAGGGACCTGGCCGGTGTACTGGCGCAGGCCGTTGATGTAGAGCTCCACCTGCGAGGGCAGCGTGGCCGAGCCCAGGAAGGCCGGCAGCGGGGTCGTCGTGCGATAGGGCTGCAGCGAGAAGTTGCGCGAGAGCTGGATGCCGCCGATGCGGGTGGAGCGCGACCACGGCAGCGACGCGGTGGTGGTGTCGCCCACGCGCAGCGTCAGCATGTCGTCGGGGAAGGACTGGCTCCAGGTGGTGTCCAGCCGCACGGAGTCGTGCTTCCAGTCTTCGTTGTCGGAGCGGTAGGCGCGCGACATCATGGTGCTGGTGAACACGCTGCTTCCGCTGAAGGCGCGAACTTCGGCCAGCGCGTTGAGGCTGGTGCTGTTGCCGCGGCCCTGCGTGCCGTAGAGGTCGTAGTTCAGCAGCAGGCCGGGCGAGGCGCTGGCCTTGGGGGAGGCGACCGTCGAGGTGTTCACCACGGTCGTGGGCAGGCGCAGCACGTCGGCGGGCGCGTTGATGGCGACGCTCTGCCTTGCGGCGTCGTAGGCGACCTTCACGCCGGGAAGGCTGTTGAGCCTCACCGGGTCGGACGCGCCCGGCGGCAGGACGAAGCCCAGTTGCCGCAGGGTGGAGGCGCTGGCCCAGAGCTCGCGATCGCGCAGCCCGAAATGCACCAGCCCCTGGGGGTTGCCGTTGAGGCTCAGTTCCAGGTAGAGGTCGCTCCCGGTCGGGCCGGTGAGGTCGCTTTCCGCAGCGGATGCGACCAGCCACGGGCCCGGTCCGGCTGCAGTCTTCTCGGCCTGGGCGTCCAATGACGCCAGACCCGACAGAAGCAGCAGTGGGAGCAGACGCTCAGCGGACGCGTGGAAGTGGCGGAATCTTTTCCTGCGTCGCGTTGCCATTGATCTTCGTTTCCAGAACGCCGCCGGTGGCGAAGGCCTCCGCGGGGGTCTTCAAGGGCCAACGCATGTTCGCGCCCGGCAGGACGTAGCCCATCAGGCCGGCGTGCACCGGAGTGCGCTTGCCGGCGGTATCGACGAAATCCAGATCGGCGAGCTGGGCGTGCATGCCGCCGCCGTTGGCGACCTCGAGCACCGCCTGGCTGCCTTCGCGGCGCAGCGACCAGCTGAGCTGGGGTGCGGCCGGCTGCGCGCCGGCGGCTGCGATGAAGATGGGCACCGAGTAGCGCAGCACCAGCTGCAGGCCCTTCTTTTCCTTCATCTCGACGGGCAGTTCGTCGATGACTACCCGGTACGAATTCTCGACCGCGCCGGCAGGAACCCCGGTGCGGATGACGCGGATCAGCTGCCGCTCGGACGGTGCGAGCTGCACCATCGGTGGGCTCACGAGGAGCTCGCGCGAGGGCGTGAGCTTCTCGTTGCCGGCGTCCTGCGACCACTGGTAGACCCGCACCTGGGCGTGCACCACGTCGTCGCCGGTGTTGCTGAGCCATAGGCCATCGGCGTTCTGCGTGGCCTGCAGCGTCAGCGTGACCGGAGAGACCTGCAGCCCGCTAGCCGAGGCGGCCGCGTGCGCCAGCAGGGCGAACGCGAGGGCAAGGGTGTGGCGCAGCAGGCGGTGCACGGTCGGCCTCAGGCAATGGATCAGTAGTTGACCTGGACGGTCACGGTGTCGGCGTAGGCACCAGGCGTCACGTTGGCGCTTGCGACCGTTGCGAACACGGGGATGGACTGGGCCGTGCCGGTGCCGGTGCCGGCCACGCCGTTTCCGACCGAGGTGGGCGTGGCGGTGTTGCCCCAGATGGGACCCGTCGCGCTCACCGAGCGAAGCTGGTAGGCAATGGTGTCCGGGCCAGCCACGATGGGACTCATGAAGCCGGCGCCGGTGGTGTCGGTGGCAGCGGTGCTCGAAGGCTGCAGGCCGATGTTGTAGGGCGTCGACTTGGAGCAGGTCACGCTGATGTTGCTGCTGGCCGACAGGGCGGTGGCGGTCGAGGTGACCGAGCCGAAGTCGATGTTCGAGGCCGCACCCGCCGTGACCGAGCAGGCCTTGGTCACGGTGATGAGGACCTTGAACGTGGAGCTGGCCGTGTCGGCGATCGCCGCGCTGGCGGCCAGAGCGGCCAGGACGGCTGCAACGATGAGGGAAGGTTTTTTCATGAGGACGGACTCTCGGGTATCGAACGGTTGATGAAGAGAGAATGAGGCCCAAAGTTCACAAATTTGGGACTGTGAATTTTAGTTAACAATTGGAAGAAAGAGTGAGCTGTTGTTACGGAGACAGCAAAATTCGCTCGCCCAGGCACTCGTTTCCCGGCCTCGCGTGACTTTTGTTACGAAATTCGGCCACTCATCCAGCAGCCTTCCGACAGTTCCGTAGCGCGGCCGCCACGCCGCCCCAAGCCGGTGCACCCGCACTGGCACGTCGCTTGCATAACCTGACCACTTGCTCTGATTAAGCGGTCAAACACACCATGCGAGTGCTCGTCGTCTACTGCCATCCGGTCGAAACCAGCTTCCACGCCGCCCTGCACCAGGAGGTCTTGAAGAACCTTCGCGCGGCCGGGCACGAGGTGGACGACTGCGACCTCTACGCCGAAGGCTTCAACCCGGTGTTGTCGCGCGAGGAGCGCCTGGGCTACCACGACGTGCCCTCCAACCAGCTGCCGCTCGCGCCCTACGTGGAGCGGCTGCTGTGGGCCGAGGGCATCGTGTTCTGCTTTCCGACCTGGTGCTTCGGGCTGCCGGCGATGCTCAAGGGCTACTTCGACCGGCTCTTCATGCCGGGCGTGGCCTTCGACATCAGCGACCCGGCCAACGTGAAGCCGATGCTCACGCACATCAAGCGCATCAGCGCCGTCGTCACCTACGGGCGGCCGCGCTGGATGGCCATGTACATGGGCGATCCGCCGCGCAAGATCGTCACGCGGTACATGCTGCGGCTGACCGGCCGGCGCGCGAAGGTGGACTACCACGCCCACTACCACATGAACGTCGCCACCGAGCCCCAGCTCAAGCGCTTCATGGCGCGCGTGGGGCAAGCCATGGCGCGCTTCGCATGAGCGCGCCATCGCTCCTCGACAACGTGCGCCTGCCGCGCTGGCTGCTACCGGCCGACTGGCCGCAGCGCGATGGCGTGCCCGAACTCGCGCGCGTTGCGATCGAGGCAGGCCGCGTGCGGTCTGTCGACCCCGCTGTCGCCGCCACGCCCTCCGCCTGGAACCTCGACGGCGCACTGGTGCTTCCCTGCTTCGTCGACGCCCACACGCACCTGGACAAGGCCTTCACCCTGCCGCGCATGAAGCAGGTGCAGCCCGGCCTGCTCGGCGCCATCGACGCGATGCTCGCCGATCGCGTGCACTGGACGCCGGCCGACGTGCGCGAGCGTGCCTCGCGCGGCCTGCAATGGGCCTGGGAATGCGGCACCGCGCACCTGCGCACGCACGTCGACTGGTGGGAGCCCGATGCCGTGCCGATGGCATGGCCGGTGATGGCCGAGCTGGCGCAGGAATGGGCCGGCAGGGTGCGGCTGGAGCAGGTGAGCCTGATCAAGCTGCCGCTCTTCGAAGACGCGGCTCAGGCCATGCGCCTCGCGAAGCAGGTCAAGGCCACCGGCCCGCACACGCTGCTCGGCGGCTTCGTGCACTCCACCAACTGGAGCGAGAAAGCGCTGCGCAACCTGCTGGTGTCGGCGCAGGCCTGCGACCTGGACATCGACCTGCACGTGGACGAGGAGCTCAACGCTTCGGCAGTGGGCCTGCAGACCACCGCCCGCATCCTGCGCGAGATCGGCTACGAAGGCCGCGTGGTCTGCGGCCACATCTGCGCGCTCGCGGCCCAGCCCGAGGCGCAGGCGCTCGCCACGCTCGACGCCGTGGCGCGCGCGCCGATCACGGTGGTGTCGCTGCCTGCCACCAACCTGCTGCTGCAGGATGCCGTCACCGGCCGCACGCCGCGCCTGCGCGGCATCACGCTGGTGAAGGAAGCGCGCGAGCGCGGCATTCCGCTGCTGTTCGCGAGCGATAACGTGCAAGACCCGTTCTGCCGCGTCGGCAGCTTCGACCCGGTCGAGGCGCTGGGCACGGCCGCGCTGGTGGCGCAGCTCGACGAACCCTTCGACGAATGGTCGCAGGCGCTGTGCCGCAGCGACTGGCTGCGGCGCCAAGCCGCTCCTGCGAGGCCCACACTGGTGGGCCAGGGCGCCGACCTGGTGCTGTTCACGCAGGCCGACCGCCACGGCTGGCCCTCGCGCACCGCCGGCCGCGTGGTGCTGCGCGACGGCCGCGTCACGCACGGCGACGCGACGCCCTTCCTCCCCCGGTAACGAACACACAAGGACACCTTCCCATGCTCCACGGCTACATCCCGCCCCACCGCTTCCTGCCCTACCTGAGCTGGACCGAGATCGCCGCGCTGCCCGACCGCGAGAACACCGTCATCGTGCTGCCCTGCGGCGCCATCGAGCAGCACGGTCCGCACCTGCCCTGCTCGGTTGACAGCGTGATCTGCTCGGGCGTGATGGGCAAGGCGCTCGAAAAGCTCCCCGCCGAGGTGCGCGCCTTCGCGCTGCCGACCATCACGTATGGCAAGTCGGAAGAGCACCTGCACTTCCCCGGAACGATGACGCTGACCGGCACCACGCTGCTGTCGACGGTGATCGAGATCGGCGAATCGGTGTACCGCTCGGGCTTTCGCAAGCTGCTGTTCGCCAACGGCCACGGCGGCCAGCCGCAGGTGCTCGAAATGGCGGCGCGCGAACTGCGCCTGCGCCACGGCGATTTCGTGGTGGTGCCGCATGGCGTGTCGCGCCTGCCGAGCGCGGCCAGCAAGCAGGTCAGCGAGCAGGAGAAGAAACTCGCGATGCACGCCGGCCATTCCGAGACCGCGCTGATGCTCGCGCTCGCGCCCGAGACGGTGCACATGGAACATGCGGTCGCCAACTTTCCGCCGCCCTTCCCGATCAAGCTGCTGTCGGCCGACGGCCGCCCGGCCTGTGCATGGACCTCGCGCGACTTCGGCCCGAGCGGCGTGATCGGCGACCCGACCACCGCCACGCGCGAGCAGGGCGAAGCCATCCTCGACACGCTCTCCGACAGCTGGGTGCAGGCGCTGACCGAGCTGCACGCACTGCGCTGGGTGGTGCGCGAGGAAGCCACCTGGGAGCGCGGACACCAGCAGGGCTTCATCCAGCAGCGCTTCGAGCCGGCGGCCTGAGCCCGCTTCTTGCAACGGCCGCTTCTTCCTTTTCCTTCGTTTTCTTCTTCAACTCCCCTGCCCACGAGAGGTCCTCATCATGCGTTCCTTCGCACTGTCCATCGCCGGCGCCGCCGCCATCGCATTCCTCGCCGCCGCACCCGCGCAGGCCGAGGACAAGTTCACCTACATGACCAACTGGTACGCGCAGGCCGAGCACGGCGGCTTCTACCAGGCCGTGGCACAGGGCATCTACAAGAAGTACGGCCTGGACGTGACCATCAAGATGGGTGGCCCGCAGGTCAACATCACGCAGATGATGGCCGCCGGCCAGGCCGACTGCATCATGGGTTCGAGCGACATCCAGATGATGCAGGTGCGCGAAGGCGGCGTGCCGGTGGTCAACGTGGCGGCCTTCTTCCAGAAGGACCCGCAGGTGCTGATCGCGCACGAGGACGTGAAGAAGTTCGAGGACCTCAAGGGCAAGACGCTGCTGATCGGCGCGCAGGCCCAGCGCGGCTACTGGCCGTGGCTGAAGGCCAAGTTCGGCCTCACCGACGAGCAGACCCGCCCCTACACCTTCAACATCCAGCCCTTCGTGGCCGACAAGAACGCCGCGCAGCAGGGCTACCTGACCTCGGAGCCCTACGCCATCCAGAAGGCCGGCGTGAAGAGCACCGTGCTGATGTTCAGCGACCACGGCTTCCCGGCCTACGCGACCACCGTGTCGTGCATGGAGAAGACGGTGAAGGACCGCAGCAAGCAGGTCGCCGCCTTCGTGAAGGCCTCGGCCGAGGGCTGGAAGAGCTACCTCGCCGACCCCGCGCCCGCCAACGCGCTCATCAAGAAGGACAACCCCAACATGACCGACGACCAGCTGGCCTACAGCGTCGCCAAGCTCAAGGAGATGGGAATGATCACCGGCGGCGACGCGGCCAAGCTGGGCATCGGCGTGATGACGGATGCACGCGCGAAGGCGAGCTACGACTTTCTCGTGAGCGCGAAGCTGCTCGATCCGTCGAAGGTGGAGCTGGCGAAGACTTACACGACCGAGTTCGTGAAGGACGCCAAGGTCATCCCCTGAACCTTAACGACGCGCTGCGCATGAACCGAATCGACCCCCACACGTTGGCACCGCCCCCGGAGCACTCACCCGCCGTACCCGCGGTGGAAGTGCTCTCGGCCGAGAAGACCTATCCCAACGGCACGCAGGCGCTGCTGCCCGTGGACCTGTCCATCGCCGAAGGCGAGTTCGTCACCCTGCTCGGCCCCTCGGGCTGCGGCAAGAGCACGCTGCTGAAGATGGTGGCGGGCATGCTGGAGCCCAGCGACGGGCGCCTGCTGGTGTGGCGCCGGCCGGCGGCGCAGCTGCACGACTGCCCGCGCAAGATGTCCTTCGTGTTCCAGTCGCCCACGCTGATGCCGTGGGCCAGCGTGCGCACCAACGTGCGCCTGCCGCTGGACTTGGCCGGCGTGCCGCGCAAGGAGGCCGACGCGCGGGTGATGGAATCGCTCGCGCTCGTGGGTCTGGAGAAGTTCGCCGACGCGCTGCCGCGTGCGCTCTCGGGCGGCATGCAGATGCGCGTGTCGATCGCGCGCGGCCTCGTCACGCAGCCCGACCTGCTGCTGATGGACGAGCCCTTCGGCGCGCTCGACGAGATCACGCGCCACAAGCTCGACGCCGACCTGCTGGAGCTGTGGCGCAAGAAGAAGCTCACGGTGATCTTCGTGACGCACTCGATCCACGAGGCGGTGTTCCTGTCGAGCCGCGTGGTGATGATGGCCGCGCGGCCCGGCCGCGTGGTGGAGGAGTTCCGCATCGACGAGCCCTATCCGCGCAGCGCCGACTTCATGGTCACGCCCGAATTCGCGCGCTACGCGAAGCAGCTGCAGGACAGCCTGCTGCGCGCCAGCAGCACCGACGAGGAGGCCGCGCGATGACTGCCAAGACCCTTCCGCTGCTGGCTCAGCCGCGCGTGCAGCGCGTGCTCTACCCGGTGCTGATCGGCGTGGCGCTGGTCGCCCTCTGGCAATGGCTGGTGGTTGCGATGGAGCTGCCGCCCTACCTGGTGCCCTCGCCCTACCTGATGATGCAGACGCTGGTGACCGACTGGGCGCCGCTGGGCAACGCGCTGCTGGTCACGCTGAAGATCACGGTGCTGTCGTTCCTGCTGGCCACGGTCGCGGGCGTGCTGATCTCGTTCCTTTTCGTGCAAAGCAAGCGCATCGAGACCGCGCTCTTCCCGTACGCCGTGCTGCTGCAGGTCACGCCCATCGTGGCGGTGGCGCCGCTCATCATCATCTGGGTGAAGAACCCGGTGGCGGCTATGACGGTGTGCGCGGCGCTGGTGGCGCTGTTCCCGATCATCAGCAACACCACGCTGGGCCTGCGCAGCATCGACCCCGACCTGCAGAGCTACTTCAAGCTCAACCGCGCGACTCGCTGGCAGCAGCTGGTGCGGCTGCGCATTCCGAGCGCGCTGCCCTACTTCTTCGGCGGGCTGCGCATTTCCAGCGGCCTCGCGCTGATCGGCGCAGTGGTGGCCGAGTTCGTCGCGGGCACCGGCGGTTCGGGCGCGGGGCTGGCCTACCAGATCCTGCAGGCGGGCTTCCAGCTGAACATCCCGCGCATGTTCGCGGCGCTGCTGCTCATTTCCCTCACCGGTGTCGCGCTCTTCGTGCTGATGGCCTGGCTCACCAAGCTGGCGCTGGGCTCGTGGCATGCGAGCGAACTTTCCCAGGACTGACCTTGACCATGAACGCCCCTGTTTCCGCCATCGAGCAACTGCTGCTCGAACTGCCCGACCTCGACTGGATCACCGACGAGAGCCGCGTCACGCGGCTGTCCTCCGATTTCTCGTGGTTCAGCCCCGTGCTGGTGCGCCAGCTCAAGGACAAGCGCGCCGACGTGGTCGTGCGGCCGCGCACCGAGGAAGAGATCCGCGCGGTGGTCGGTGCTTGTGCGCGCCGCTGCGTGCCCATCACCATCCGCGGCAGCGGTACAGGCAACTACGGCCAGACCACGCCGCTGGCCGGCGGCGTGGTGCTCGACATGACGGGCTACAACAGCTGCCTGTGGGTGCACCCCGGCGTGGCGCGCGCGCAGGCCGGCATCCGTCTCGGCGAACTCGAGAAGCAGACGAAGCCCACGGGGCAGGAGCTGCGCTGTGTTCCATCGACCTACCGCAGCGCGACGCTGGGCGGCCTGTTCGGCGGCGGCTTCGGTGGCGTGGGCTCCATCAACTACGGACCGCTGGGCGCGCCCGGCAACGTGATCGGCATCCGCGCGATGACCATCGAGGCCGAGCCGCAAGTCGTGGAGCTGCGCGGCGCCGAGGCGATGCGCATGCACCACCTGTGGGGCACCAATGGACTGGTGCTGGAGCTGGAGATCGCGCTGGCACCCGCGCATCCGTGGCTCGAGACGCTGGTGACCTTCGGCGACTTCGAAAGCGCGCTGAACTTCGCCGACAAGCTTGCGCATGCGCCGGGCATCGTGAAGCGCGGTGTCACTTTCTTCGCGGCGCCCATCTCCGACCATCTGTCGCAACTCGCCGCGCACCTGCCCAAGGGCTGCCACACGGTGCTGTCGCTGGTGGCCGAGTCATGCGAGCCCGCGATGCTGCAGCTGGTGGAGGCCCTCGGCGGCACCGTCGGCTACCGCAAGACGGCGGCCGAGGTGCAGAAGAGCAATCGCACGCTGATGGAATTCACCTGGAACCACACGACGCTGCATGCGCTGAAGATCGATCCGAACCTCACCTACCTGCAGAGCGGCTTCGTTCCGGGCCGGCACGTCGAGCAGGTCATCGAGATGGAGAAGCTGCTGGGCGGCGAATCCGGCGAGGTGATGATGCACATCGAGTTCCTGCGCAACGTGGCCGGCCTCATGACCTGCAGCGGGCTGCAGTTGGTGCGCTTCAGCACCGAGGAGCGGCTGCAGGAGATCATGCGCATCCACCGCGAGCACAACGTGCACATCAACAACCCGCACGTGAACATCGTCGAAGACGGCAAGGCCGGCGGGCCGCTGCCGCCGGAGGTCATCGAGGTGAAGAAGCGCTTCGACCCGCTGGGCCTGCTGAACCCGGGCAAGCTGCGCGACTGGCCGGTGAAGGCGGCTCCGGCAGCCTGACCGGTTTCAGTTCTGGCGGCGGCCGTGCACCCAGGCCACCGCCACGATGGCCATGGCCAGCAGCCACAGCGGCCAGAGGCCGAACGGTGCCACCCAGCGCGCGAAGGGCGTGAGGCCGCGACGGCCTTCCACGCTCGCCTCGAGCACGCCGCGCGTGAGGCGCGGCAGCTCGTGCGCGACGCGGCCCTGGGCGTCGATCACCACGGTGGCGCCGGTGTTGGTCGAGCGCACCATCGGCCGCGCGAACTCCAGCGCGCGCATGCGCGAGATCGACAGGTGCTCGTCGATGGCCACCGTGTCGCCAAACCAGGCGATGTTGCTCACGTTGAGCAGGATGGTGGGCGCGCTGGCCTCGTCGCGGAAGTTCGCGCCGATCTCGTCGCCGAACAAGTCCTCGTAGCAGATGTTGGGCGCGATGCGCTGACCTTGCCAGACGAAGGGCGGCTGGGCAAGCCCGCCGCGCGCGAAGTCGCCGAGAGGGATGTTCATCATCTGGATGAACCAGCGGAAGCCCCAGGGAATGAATTCGCCGAAAGGCACGAGGTGGTGCTTGCTGTAGGCGTAGGGCTGCGCGTCGCCGGGGCGGAAGCCGAGCACCGCGTTGCTGTAGGTGCCCTGCCCGCCGAGCGGCAGGCCCACGATGGCGGCTTGATTGCCCTGGCTGTAGCGGGCCTTGATCGCTTCGAGATAGCCGGCTGGCAGTTGCTGAGGCAGCAGCGGCAAGGCGGTTTCGGGCGTGACGACGAGCGAAGCCTTGGCATCGCGCAGTTGCTCGCCGTACCAGCTCAGCGCGGTCTCGATGCCGCCGCCGGGAATGAACTTCTCGTCCTGCGGGATGTTGCCCTGCAGGAGCGCGACGCTCAGGTTGCCGGCCGCGCCTTTCGCGCCTCGCACATCGTCGCGCAGCGCGGGCACGAGGTTCGGCACGGCGAACACGAGCGCGATCAGCACCACGCCCTGCGCGGCTTCCACGATGCGCAGCGGACGATGCAGCGCGACCAGCGCAACAGCCAGTGCTCCTGCGGCGCCGATGCCGTAGACGCCCACCCATGGCGCAAGCGCCGAGAGCGGCCCCTCGACATGCGCGTAGCCGCCGGCGCCCCAAGGGAAACCGGTGAACCAGCTGCCGCGCACCAGCTCGGCCAGCGTCCAGAGCGCGGCGAAAACCAGCGCGCCCGTCACCCGGCCCCTCGGCCCCCGTACGACGAACCACGCCGCGGCGACTGCGTAATAAAGGCCCAGTGCAGCAGCCAGCGCGAGCACGGCGATGGCGGCCAGCGGCGCCGGCAGGCCGCCATAGGTGTGCATCGAGATGAAGAGCCACCAGAAGCTGCCGGTGAGCCAGGCGGTGGAGAACAGCCAGCCGTGCAGCCCGGCACGTCGCCAGCCTGCGCCCTGCGAACGCAGTCCGTCCAACAGCCAGACGAACGCGCCAAGCGACAGCAGCTGCAGCCACCACAGCGGCTTTCCGCCGGCCGGCGAAGCCATCGAGAGCGCCTGCGCGAGCCCGGCGGCGACGAAGCCCAGCGGACGAAGGAAGGAGGCGAAGAAGGAAGCCGGCGCGCGAGCCATCAGTCGGCCGCGTCGCCGCCGCGCGCCGGAGACACCTTGAACCAGCGCACCGCGCCGCCCTTGGTGTGCAGCACGACGAAGTCGAAGCCGCCGATCGCATGGTGCTCGCCGCGCTTGGGCACGTGGCCCATCTCGTGCGCGATCAGGCCGCCGATGGTGTCGAAGTCTTCGCTGAGTTGTTCCTCGTCGAACACGATGCCGAAGGCCTCGGCGACGCGCTCGATGGGCGTGTCGCCCGAGACGCGGTAGGTGTGGTCGGCCAGGCCGAAGATGTCGCCCTCGTCCTCGGCGATGTCGAACTCGTCCTCGA
>Ga0102591_1000494_pt1 | contig 74076 bp, 66 predicted proteins | sample AraplaCol_mCL_r2_2_FD_76860 | JGI IMG/M metagenome (GOLD analysis project Ga0102591, IMG submission 76860) | Arabidopsis root microbial communities from North Carolina, USA - plate scrape MF_Col_mCL_r2 (SPADES assembly) (version 2) | ecosystem: Host-associated > Plants > Roots > Endosphere... | reverse complement strand
CCTGCGTTGATCCATGAGTGACACTTCCTTCCACGGCATGGCAGGTCTCCCAAAAGACACTGCCAGCCAGTCTAGATGTGTTACCCATGTCTCCGAACAGGTGTTACCTATGTGTCCGGGCTATACAGGCGGGAGAGGGGCGGGGGAGAGGGCAAGCGGTTCAAGTTGCGATGTGGTCGGCAAGCAGACCCTCCGGCCCTCTCCCCCAACCCCTCTCCCACTGCGCGGGAGAGGGGAGCAAAACACCATCTCCCGCAACCCGGTGTACCATCGCCACCGAACCCGTTTACATGCTGGAGAGCAACCATGATCGTATTCGTCACTGGCGCCACCGCAGGATTTGGCGCTGCCATTGCCCGTCGATTTGCCGAGGCCGGCCATCGCGTGATTGCCGCGGGGCGGCGTGAAGACCGGCTCGAAGCGCTGGCCGATGCCCTGGGCCGCGACAAGGTGCTGCCGCTCGTGCTCGATGTGCGCGACCGTGATGCCGTGGCCGCTGCCGTAGCTGCGTTGCCGGCCGAATTCGCAGAAGTTGACCTGCTGGTGAACAACGCCGGTCTGGCGTGGGGTCTGGAATCGGCGCAGAACGCGGATCTCGACAAGTGGGACGCGATGGTCGACACCAATATCAAGGGCCTACTCTATATGACCCGCGCGGTGTTGCCGGGCATGGTGGCGCGCAATCGCGGCCACGTGATCAACATCGGTTCGGTGGCCGGTGAATACGCGTATCCGGGCGGCAATACGTATGGCGCGACGAAAGCCTTCGTGCGTCAGTTCTCGCTGAACCTGCGCGCCGACCTGACCGGCACGCGCGTCCGGGTGACGGACGTGGCGCCGGGCCTGGTGGGCGGCACCGAGTTTTCGGCGGTGCGTTTCGATGGCGACCAGTCGCGCGTGGCGAAGATCTACGAAGGCGCCGATGCGCTGACGCCCGAGGACATCGCCGAGACCGTGTTCTGGTCCGCGACGCTGCCCTCGCGCGTCAACATCAACTTCCTGGAAGTCATGCCCGTCTCGCAATCGTTCAGCGCGCTGTCGATTACCCGCGAGAAAGCCTGATGCTCCAGGCAATCCAGCCGATCAGGCCGGTACGAACTCGTCGGTGAACGCGGCGAGTTCGGTCACCAGGCTGCGCGCGGCCATTTCCACCAGCGCCTGGCCCTTCTCCGGCGTGGCCTGGTTCGGGTCCGAGCCCATGCGGCCATCGGGGAAGCGTCCCCGGAATTCCAGCGCCTCGCGGATCGGGCCCGACGGCGCGATCTTCGGCGCGTAGTCCGCGTGCTTGATTGCATCCGGAAACGCGAACTGCGTGACCGCGATTTCAGACGGCGTGGCGTGCGCACCGTGTCCCGTGGGGAACATCTCGCGGGCCAGTTCGTTCACCCCTTCCAGATCCCACCAGTTGCAGAGCTTCAATGCAAAGCCGGCGCGGCGCCCGGCGAAACTCGACTCGGCATAGATCTCCGAGAATGCGGCCTCGATCGAGGCGATATTGCCGCCGTGCCCGTTCAGGAACAGGATTTTCTCGAAGCCGTGGCGCGTCAGCGAGTGCACCCAGTCGATGATCGCCGCGATGAACGTGGTGGGCCGCAGCGAGATCGTGCCCGCGAAACCGAGGTGATGCTGCGCCATGCCGATGTTGAACGTGGGTGCCACGAGGATGTCGCCGTGTGCCTGCGCGGCGCGGGAGATGATCTCCGGGCACAGCCAGTCCGTGCCGAGCAGGCCCGTGGGGCCGTGCTGTTCATTGGAGCCGATCGGGATGACGATGGTCCGGCTGCGTTGCAGGTATTGCTCGATTTCGGACCAGGTGGAAAGGTGCAGCAACATGATGTTCTCCAGGAGTGGGGTCGCGCTTCAGTGGCGCTTGGGAAGTTTGTTGGCGAGGATGATCAGCGCGGCGGCCAGCGGCATCGCCGCCATCACCAATACGCCGGGATGCAGGCTGCCAGTGGCCGTCTTGGCCCAGCCGATGATGGCCGGACCCCAGAACCCGCCTGACAGGCCAATGGTGTTGATCAGCGCAATACCGCCTGCCGCAGCCGGGCCCTTGATGTACTCGGGCGGCATGGCCCAGAACACCGTGTAGGTCATCCACAGTGCGGTTGTGCCCAGCGTCAGCAGCGCCAGTGTGATGAACAGGTGCCCGTCGGCCAGTGTCGATCCGGCCAGCAGCGCGGCACCGGCCATCGCAGGAATGGCAGCATGGAAACGGCGCTCGCCCTTGCGATCTGAACGGCGGCCCATATAGACCATGCCGATGGCGCCACCCAGGTAGGGCAGGGCCGTGTACCAGCCCAGCCGCACGGTATCGGTCACGCCTTGCGCCTTGATCAGCGTCGGCAGCCAGAAGCTCAGCGCGTAGATGGCGGCGATCACGCAGAAGTAGGCGGTGGCCAGCACATAGACCTTGGGGTCGCGCGCCACGGCACCGAACGAATGCTTGTGTGCAGCGGGCACGGCCAGTTCCTGCTCCAGCAGGCGCTTTTCGTCGGCGGTCAGCCAGTTGGCGTCGGCGGGACGATCCGGCACCATCTTGAGCGCCAGCACGCCAAGCAGCAGGCACGGCAACCCTTCGACGAGGAACATCCACTGCCAGCCGGCCAGTCCGCCGTGACCTGCCAGCGACGTCATCAGCCAGGCCGAAGCCGGGCCGCCGATGATGCCGCCAATCGGACCCGCCAGGAACACAATGGCAATCGCACGCGCCATGCGCTGCGGGCCGTACCAGCACGACAGGTAATAGATCATGCCCGGCGCGAAGCCCGCTTCGAATACGCCCAGCAGGAAGCGCATCGCGTAGAACGTGGGCACGTCGCGCACGAACATCATGCAGGCCGAGGTGATGCCCCACAAGACAAGGATGCGACTGAATGTCTTGCGCGCGCCAACACGCGGCAGCATCAGGTTGCTCGGGATTTCGAACAGCACATAGCCGATGAAGAAGATGCCGGCGCCCACCCCGTATGCGGCATCGGAGAAGCCCAGGTCCGATTGCATCTGCAGCTTGGCAAAGCCGATGTTCACGCGATCCAGATAGGCAAACAGGTAACAGACCAGCAGGAAGGGCAGTAGTCGCAGGTTGATCTTGTTGTACAGGGCAGAGGTGCCGTCGAGGGCGCCAGTATTCGACATCACTAACATTGCCAGTCTCCAGAGCGTTGTGATGGTTGGGGGATTGGCTTGGATAGTGGCAGCGGCTTAGACTTGCACCAACAGCAACAAAGTCCACAGATCGTTCTTGCCAGAGCAACGCAGCCCCGCGTGCTCGCGAAAATGTGACTTAAGAAAGATAAAAGGGTAGAGGGATGCGAGAGATCAATCAGCAGCGGCTGCGCTATTTCCGCGAGGTGCTGGCGCACGGCACGATCCGGGGCGCGGCGGAAAGCCTCAACACGTCGCCGTCGGTGATCACGCGGCAGATCCGGCTGCTGGAGGAAGAACTCGGCATCACGCTGTTCGAGCGCCAGCCGCGCGGCGTGCGGCCCACCGAGGCCGCCGCACATCTGCTGGAGTTCTGGCGCGGGTATCGCGCGCATCAGGAAAAGCTCGAAGATCAACTGCATGCGCTGCAGGGATTGCAGCAGGGCATGGTGCGCATCGTCTTGAGCGAAGGCTATGTCGATGCGCTGGTCAACGAGGTCATCGCACCGTTCAGCGCGCAGTATCCGCGCGTGGATATCCGCATGGAAATCCTGCCCGTGGATGATGTGCTGGACGAGGTGGCCGAGAGCCGCGCGCATATCGGGCTGGCCTACAACCCGCCGCTGCATCCGCGCATCGAGTATCGCGCGAGTTCGCCGCAGCCCATCGTGATGCTGTCGCGCCAGGGCCATCCGCTGGCGGTGCGCGGCGGTTCGGCCACTATCCGTGAGGTACTGGAGTATCCGCTGGCCCTGATGCCCGAGTCGTACGGCATTGGCCATGCGGCCCGGATGCTCGAATTTTCCGAGAACCTGTCGATCCATCCCACGCTGGTGAGCAACTCGCTGGCGGCGCTCAAGCAGTTCGTGGCGAATAGCGATGCCGTGACGCTGATCGGCCAGTTCGCCGCCTATCGCGAAGTGGCCGCCGGGACGCTGGCGACCGTGCCCATCGATCATCCGCTGTTCCGTGGCACCCAGGCGAGACTGCTCGTGAAGGCAGGCAGGCCATTGCCTGCGGCGGTGCTGGAGGTGCTCGATTTCATCGAGCGGCGGATGGCGATATTCGCGCATGGGGCCTGATCGGGGGTGTCCTCTGGGGTGAGGCGATGATCGCGGCGTGGCGTATCTGTCATGTGTGGCGCAGGGCGGCTTTTGTATCGGCATGTATGCCACCGCACCGATCCCGCGCGCGCGATGCGTCAAGGTGGCCGATCTGCCGACATCGACGTTGACCATAGCCCCGGCAGACGCGAGGTGCCATGCTGGGAGACATGTTCCGCATCGAGACCGGGCCGGACGGTGCGCATCACATCTACGCACATACCGACAGCCTGCCGGTAGCCATCGTGATCGTGGCGGGGCTGCTGATCGCCATCGTGTTGGCGAGCGTGTTCTGCTACTACCTGACGCGCTGGATCATGCTGTGGGCGGTGCATCGCCTGGCGCGTGGCGAACATCGCAAATGGCTGCGGGCCGCCGCGCATCGACGCGTGTTCCATCGACTGGCGCCGATCGTGCCCGCGCTGATCGTCTACCTGTCGGCGCCGTTGCTCAAGGGCGTGACGTTTCCCGTGATCTCCATGCTGGGCACGCCGGTTGCGGTGCTGGCCGCGAGCTTCATGGTGGTGGCAGGGCTGCGCGCGGGGTTTGCGTTCCTCGCCAGCATCGAAGACCGCTACAACCATTTTCCGCATGCCGCCACGCGGCCGATCAAGAGCTTCCTGCAGGTCTCGACGATCGTGCTGTACCTCGTCGCTTTCATCGCGATCGTGTCGCTGCTGCTAGACCGCTCGCCCACGTACTTCCTGACCGGCGTCAGCGCGATGACGGCGCTGCTGATCATCGTGTTTCGCGATTCATTGCTGGGCTTCGTCGCCAGCATCCAGTTGGCCGCCTACGACATGCTGCGCATCGGTGACTGGATCGAGGTGCCCGGCTATGTGGCCGATGGCGTGGTGACCGACATCGCACTGAACACCATCAAGGTGCAGAACTTCGACAACACCATCATCACGCTGCCAAGCTATGTGCTGCTGACCAGCGGCGTGAAAAACTGGCGCGGCATGCTGGAGTCCGGCGCGCGGCGCGTGCGGCACAGCATTCCTGTGGATGCAGACAGTGTGCGGTTTTGCGATGACGACCTGCTGGCGCAACTGGCTGTCAATGCAGAGATGAAGGTGCCGCTCGCCATGCAGGCAGACGAGGCGCGGCTCACCAACCTGGGCCTGCTGCGCCGCTACATGCTGGACTACTTCCGCCAGCATCCCGCCATCCGTCAGGACCTGCCGCTCGTGGTGCGCCACGTGCAATCGACCAGTCAGGGACTGCCGCTCGAAGTCTTCCTGTTCGTCAACGACACGCGTTGGGAATCGTATGAACAGACGCAGTCGGACCTGTTCGATCACGTCTATGGCGTGCTGCCGCTGTTCGGGCTGAGGGTATGGCAGAAGCGGTAGGCCGCTGCGATGTGACGAATCGATGGTATAGGGCTTCAGCAGGTGGCATCCCGTGCATTTTCCGCGTGCTCAGGTGCGCGGCGGTGTGCGTGAAGATTTGCGTTCAGGCGCTTCTGCGACCTATGGTTATCCACGGGCCCCGGCACCGCGGCCATCGGTCGACTCCTTGGAGATGCCATGAGCAAGTCAAGTATCACGACCTGGATCCTGATAGCGATGGTTCTCGGCGCAGGGGTCGGCTACGCGTGCAATACGGCGTTCCCTGACCCCAAGGTGGCGAAGGACATCGCCGGTTATATCTCGATCATCACCGACGTGTTCCTGCGGCTGATCAAGATGATCATCGCACCACTGGTGTTCTCCACGCTCGTCATGGGCATTGCACACATGGGCGATGCCAGCACGGTAGGGCGCGTGGGCATCAAGGCGCTGGGATGGTTCATCACCGCATCGCTGGTGTCGCTGACGCTGGGGCTGATCATGGCCACGCTGCTGCAGCCGGGCGTCAATATCGGCCTGCCGTTGCCTGACGTGGGCGCTGCCACGAACCTGAAAACCAACGCGTTCACGCTCAAGGATTTTATCTCGCACCTGGTGCCGAAATCCGTGGCCGAGGCCATGGCCAACAACGAGATCCTGCAGATCGTGGTGTTCTCGATCTTCTTCGGTACGGCGCTCTCCACGCTGGGCGAGCGCGGACATCGCATGGCCGGTGTGATCGAGGATCTCGCGCAGATCATGCTGAAGATCACTGGCGCAGTCATGTGGATGGCGCCGCTGGCCGTGTTCGCGGCGATAGCGTCCACCGTGACCACGCAGGGGCTGGGCATCCTGATTACCTTCGCCAAGTTCATGGGCAGCTTCTATCTGGCGCTGTTCGTGCTGTGGGGGCTGCTGGCGCTGGCCGGGTTCGTGTTCCTCGGGCGGCGCATCTTCGACCTGATCCGACTGATCCGCGAACCGTTCCTGCTGTCGTTCTCGACGGCGAGCTCGGAAGCGGCGTATCCCAAGATGCTCGACTCGCTCGATCGCTTCGGCGTGAGTCGCAAGATTTCCAGCTTCGTGCTGCCGCTGGGCTACTCGTTCAATCTCGATGGGTCGATGATGTATTGCACGTTCGCCGTGCTGTTCATCGCGCAGGCGTACGACATCCACCTGCCGATGGCGACGCAGATCACGATGCTGCTGTTGCTGATGCTCACGTCGAAAGGGATGGCAGGGGTGCCGCGCGCGTCGCTGGTGGTGATTGCGGCCACGCTGAACCAGTTCGGCATTCCCGAGGCCGGACTGCTGCTGATCATGGGCGTGGACCAGTTCCTCGACATGGGACGCTCCGCGACCAATGCCGTCGGCAACTCGATTGCCGCTGCCGTGGTGGCCAAGTGGGAAGGGCAGTTGACCACGGGGCCGGTGCCAGAGACCGAGAAGGACATCCCCGGCACCAAGCCCGAATCGGCCGGAGCCTGACGCCATGCACTACGTCCTGGCTGCCGCGCTGGCCGCGTGGCTCGGCATCTTCGCGCCTTGTGTGACGGCGCAGACCACCGCACCCGAACCCGTGGTGCTGGCCGGCACGCTGAAGAAGGCGCGCGATACCGGCGTGCTGGTGATTGGCTACCGAGAGTCTTCGCTGCCGTTCTCCTATCTGAATCAGGCGAAGCGGCCGATTGGCTATTCGATCGATATCTGCCAGGCCATCGTCACGGCGGCGTCCGCCGAGATCAGCCGGGAACTGACGGTGCAGTGGGTGCCGGTGACATCGGAGAGCCGCTTCGATGCGATCACGTCCGGCAAGGTAGACCTCGAATGCGGCTCCACCACGCGCAACGCCGAGCGGATGCGGACCGTCGGATTCTCGCCCGTCATTTTCGTGGCGGGCACCAAGCTGATGGTGCCGCGTAATTCGTCCATCAAGACTTTCCGCGATCTCAAAGGGAAGACCGTGGTGGCGACGGCCGGCACGACCAATGCGGATGCCATCGAGCAATTGTCGCAGCGCTTCAACCTCGGCACAAAGCTGATCCGCGCAAGGGATCACGCCGATGCCTTCGAAGTGCTGCGCCACGGCGGCGCCGATGCGTACGCGGGCGACGACGTGCTGCTCTACGGCTTTCTCGCCCGCGCCGACGCCGGCAAGCAGTTCGTGGTCACGCGCGATTTTCTTTCCTACGACCCCTACGGCATCATGCTGCGCCGCGCCGACCCGCAGTTTGCCAGCATCGTCGACAAGGCCGTGCGCGACCTGATCACCTCCGGCGAACTGGAACGGCTCTACAAGCAGTGGTTCCTGAACAGGTTGCCAACTGGCGAACGGCTCGGCATCCCGATGAGCGCGCAGTTGGAGGACATCATTGCGGCGACGCCGAAGGAGCCGGAGTAGGGGCCTCGGCCTCACTCTTCCGATTGTTTTCTCCCCTCTCCCGCATGCGGGAGAGGGGCGGGGGAGAGGGCCAGCCGTGCAAATTGCGACATGGCCGGCAAGCAGACCCTCCCGCCCTCTCCCCCAACCCCTCTCCCACTGCGCGGGAGAGGGGAACGAAAACCCGAGCGGTTTGATGCTTCATAGGACTGAATCCAACACACCCATGCACAATTGACAAGCACAGTTTTCAGATTGTGCACTGCAACCGTGCAAACTGTACTCTTCGTGCTGCCCTGACACTGTACGTTTCCCGCATCACATTCCGGCAATAGTCTGCATCCATCGTTGCGGGCGCCTGGGCACACGGAAAACCGGGCCGGGCGCCCAGGTCTTTTGCTGGTTTTGCAGGAAGTCGCCCCCGATGAGTACCCCGACACCCGAAAAGGGACACGTTTCGCCCTATACGCACCCGGCCGCCGGCTGGGGCGCGCTCAAGCAGGTCGCCATCAACCTGGTCAAGGAAAAGGTTTCTGGCGGCAAGTACAAGACGCTGTTCAAGCAAAACCAGCCGGATGGCTTTGATTGTCCGGGCTGCGCCTGGCCGGATCGCCAGCACGCGTCGACCTTTGAATTCTGTGAAAACGGCGTCAAGGCCGTGGCGGCCGAAGCCACCAGCAAGCGCGTGACCAACGAGTTCTTCGGCCGCTACACGGTGGCGGAGCTGATGCAGCAGTCGGACTACGAACTGGAGCAGCACGGCCGCCTGACGCATCCGGTGCGCTACGACGCTGCCACGGACAAGTACGTGCCGGTGGACTGGGACGAGGCGTTCCGGCTGATCGCCGCGCATCTGCAGCGGCTGGACAATCCCGATGCGGCCACGTTCTACACGTCGGGCCGGGCCAGCAACGAAGCAGCATTCCTGTTCCAGTTGTTCGTCCGGATGTACGGTACGAACAATTTCCCCGATTGCTCGAACATGTGCCACGAGGCCACCAGCCGCGGCTTGCCGGTGACGGTGGGCGTGGGCAAGGCTACGGTGCTGCTCGACGATTTCCAGTTGGCGGACACCATCATGGTCTGGGGCCAGAACCCGGCCACGAACCATCCGCGCATGCTCAATGAGCTGCGCGACGCCGCCAAACGCGGCGCCACGATCATCTCGATCAATCCGCTGAAGGAACGCGGCCTGGAGCGCTTTGTCAGCCCGCAGCACGTGACCGAGATGCTGGGCGGCGGCGGCACCAAGATCGCCTCGATGTTCGTGCGTCCCAAGCTGGCTGGTGACCTGGCGCTGCTCAAGGGCATGGCCAAGCGTGTGATCGAACTCGACGATGAGGCCGTGGCCACGGGCGGCAAGCGCGTGATCGATGTCGATTTCATCGCCGAGCATACCGCTGACTACGAAGCCTTCGCCGCCGACCTGCGCGCCGAAAGCTGGGCCGATATCGTGGCCGAGTCCGGCGTGACGCGCGAGGATATCGACGCGCTGACCGACGTCTACGTGAAGAGCGAGCGCACGATCATGTGCTGGGGCATGGGCCTGACCCAGCACAAGGAGTCCGTGCGAACCATCCAGTTGCTGTCGAACGTGATGATGCTGCGCGGCAATATCGGCCGCCCCGGCGCGGGCCTGATGCCCGTGCGCGGCCATTCGAACGTGCAGGGCGACCGCACCATGGGCATCGAGGAACAACCCGATGCCGCGTTCCTGGACCGCCTGGGCCAGGTGTTCGACTTCCAGCCGCCGCGCGAGCACGGCCAGGACGTGGTGGCCGCCATCGCCGCCATGCTCGAAGGCAAGGTCAAGGTATTCGTGGGGCTGGGCGGCAACTTCTCGATCGCCACGCCTGACACGCCGCGTACCTGGGAAGCGCTGAGGCAGTGCGACCTGACGGTGAATATCGCCACCAAGCTGAATCGCAGCCACCTCGTGATCGGCCGTGACTCGCTGCTGCTGCCGACGATCGGCCGCACCGAGATCGACGAGCAGGATGGCGTGGCACAAGGCGTGACCGTGGAGGATTCGGTCTGCATGGTGCATATGTCCTACGGCATGAACAAGCCGGCCTCGCCGCATTTGTTGTCGGAAACGATGATCGTGGCGCGCATGGCCGAGGCCACGCTCGGTGCCGAGAAGGTGGACTGGCGCTGGTATGCGCAGGATTACGCGCGCATTCGCGATGCCATCGAAAAGGTCATTCCGGGATTCGAGCGCTTCAACGAACGCGTGGCAAAGCCGGGCGGCTTCCACCTGACACCGGCTTCGCGCAATCGCGTGTGGCGCACGGCGTCTGGCAAGGCGCAGTTCCTGGTGCACCCCATCGACCGCGACACGCCGATCCAGCGCGCCCGCGACCGCTATGGCGACGACCTGCTGGTGATGATGACCACGCGCTCGCACGACCAGTACAACACCACGATCTACGGTCCGGACGACCGCTATCGCGGCGTGTTCGGCCTGCGCCGCGTCATCTTCATCAACCGTGCCGATCGTGAGCGCCTCGGGTTTGCAGAGGGCGAACGCGTAAATGTCACGAGTGTCTGGGAAGACGGCATCACGCGCCATGTGAAAGACTTCCTGCTCGTGGACTACGACATTCCGGCCGGCTGCCTCGGCGCCTACTATCCGGAGACCAATCCGCTGGTGCCGCTGGAAAGCATCGGCGACCGGTCCGGTACGCCAACGTCGAAGTCGATCCCGGTACTGCTGCAACGCGCGGCGGTATCGGCGTAATAGCGCGGGTAGACGCGCCGGGATTCCATCCCCGGATTGCAGGAGGGCATCATGGCCGAACGAGGTTACGTCGCGCGGGATATCCGCCGCCACCAGGGCGACAACACGGCGCTGGAAATCGACATGGTGGCCGACGAGGTACCGGTGGCGCTGGTCTACAACGGCATCTCGCATGCCGTGATGATGGCCACGCCGCTCGATCTCGAGGTCTTTGCCGTGGGATTCTCCCTGACGGAAGGCATCGTCGACGGTATCGGCGAGATCTACGATATCGAGGTGGAGCCGGGCTGCGATGGCATCGAGGTCCGCATCGAGATTTCGCAACGCGCCTTCATGGCGATGAAGGCCCAGCGGCGCACGCTGGCCGGGCGCACGGGGTGCGGCGTGTGCGGGATTGAAAGTCTCGCGCTACTCGATCTGATTCCCGATCCGATTGGCCGCCCCGTGCATCGCATCACGCCAACCCCGGCCCTGATGCGCCGCGCTGCGGACGCCCTGCGGGCCCGCCAGCCGCTGATGGCCGCCACGGGCGGCGTTCATGCCGCGGCGTGGTGCGGTCCCGATGGCGAGGTGCGTGCCATCTTCGAGGACGTGGGGCGCCACAACGCACTCGATAAATTGATTGGCCACCTCGCGCGTGCGCGGGAATCGTTCGGCGATGGCTTCGTGTTTCTCTCCAGCCGCGCCAGCTACGAACTCGTCCGCAAGGCCGCGCGGATGCGCATCCAGATGCTGGCCACCATCTCCGCGCCCACTTCGCTCGCCATCCGCATCGCGGAACAGGCGGGGCTGCGCCTGCTCAGTTTCTGCCGCCAGGACGGCTACGTCGAATACACTTCGACAGATTCCGAGATCGCTACCGATCCGCCGGTGACCGCAGGCTGACCGCCCAGGGTTGCCCGGCGCGGCCGGATAACCTGAAAGGCGCCCCCGTTGGTCACCCTGTACGAAAAGCTTGCCGCCGATATCGAAGCGCTGGTGCAGCAGGGCGTGCTGCTGCCCGGCGAGAAGATCCCGTCCGTGCGGCAGGCCGCCCAGCATCATCGGCTCAGCATCACCACGGTCATCCGTGCCTATCTGCTGCTGGAGTCGCGCGGCATCCTCGAAAGCCGTCCGCAATCGGGCTACTTCGTGCGGGCACGCCCCGGCGAGCCAGCCATCGACCTGCAGCCCAGCCGCCCCGCCGCGCGGCCCTCGGCCGTCGATGTCAGCGCGCTGGTGCTCTCCACGCTGCGCTCGATCCGCGCGGACGATGCCGTTCCGCTCGGTTCGCCGTATCCGGACCCCAAGCTCTACCCATGGCAGCGGATCATCCAGTACGCCAATGCCATCGGCAAACGCTACGACACCTGGAGCGTGCTCGACGACCTGCCGCCCGGCTCGCCGCAACTGATCCGCCAGATCACGCGCCGCTATCTGGAAAACGGCTACACCGTGGATCCGAACGAGGTGATCGTCACCATCGGCGCCACCGAGGCCATCAACCTCTGCCTGCAGGCCGTAGCCAAACCGGGCGACACCATCGCCGTGGAATCTCCCACGTACTACGCCATGCTGCACGCCATCGAGCGGCTGGGCATGCAGGCCGTGGAGGTAGCGACCGATCCGGTGGAAGGCATCGACGTTGGAGCACTGGCCAGACTGCTCGACGAGCGCCCCGTGGCCGCGTGCATGGTGATGCCGAATTTCCAGAATCCGCTCGGCTTCCAAATGTCCGACGAACGCAAGCAGGCGCTGGTACAGCTGCTGACGGATCGCGATACCCCGGTTATCGAGAACGATGTCTATGGCGAGCTGTACTACGGCGACGTCCATCCCACGTCATTGAAATCCTATGACACGGCCGGCATCGTGCTGCACTGCTCGTCGTTCTCCAAGACGCTCACCAACGCGTACCGCATCGGCTGGGCGCTGCCGGGCCGCTACAAGGAGAAAGTGGAGCGGCTCAAGTTCCTGAACACGCTGACAACCTCGACGATTCCCCAGCTTGCCATCGCGGAATTTTTGCGAAAGGATGGCTACGACTTCCACCTGCGCCGCGTGCGCAAGGCCTACGCGCAGCAGGCCAACATCATGGCGGCTGCGGTGAGGCGCTTTTTCCCGGCGGGAACAAGGGTTTCGCGACCGGCGGGCGGCTACGTGCTGTGGGTGGAGTTGCCGGAAGAGGTAGACGCGATGTCGCTGTACCACGCCGCGCTGGAGCGGCAGATCACCGTGGCGCCCGGCCATATCTTCTCGCCGGTGCCGACCTATACGAACTGCATTCGCCTGAACTACAGCGGCGCCTGGACTGCGGAAGTGGAAGCTGCCGTGGTCACGCTGGGCAAGCTCGTGGCGACCTTGCAGCAACGGGAGACGATATGACAGACATGGCAGACGACGACAACAACCAGAGCGACGACAGCAACCGAAACGACGATGCCGACGATGACCTCGATCCGGTGCTCGGCGCGATCCTGCAGACGCTATGGGACCACACCCGCAGCGTCGCCGCGCAGCCCGAAGCCGCGGCGAAGGATCTCTCGCTGGCCCGCCTGAGCAAGCGCGCCAGCGTGCAGATGAGCGTGTTGCGACGCATGCTGACCCAACTATCCGAAGCCGATCTCGTGGTGACTGCCATGGAGGAAGACGGACGTGGTACGGCCCGGTTGACGGAGGAGGGCGAAGCGTTGTGCGGGCAGTTGTTTGGGGAGGGGGAAGAGGGGCAGGATAACCAGACGGTGCACTAGCCTTCGCCTTCGCCAATTGTGCAGCAGCCTGCTGCACAATTGCCGTCCTCACCAAACTGTCAGACCACCTTCCCAGGATTCATCAGACCCTGCGGGTCGAAGGCGTGCTTGATGGCGCGCATCATGGTCAGTTCCACAGGGCTCTTGTAGCGCTGGTTTTCCTCGACCTTCAGTTGCCCCAGGCCGTGTTCCGCCGAGATGGAGCCGTGGTGGGCATGGACGCTGTTGTGGACGATCAGGTTGATGGCGTCCTGATGCGTGAGGAAATGCTCGTGATCCACACCCACGGGTGGCGACACGTTGTAATGCAGATTGCCATCGCCGAGGTGGCCGAACGTGACCATGCGCGCGCCGGGATAGGCGTCCTGCAGCAGCGCGTCGGTGGTCTCGATGAAATCCGCTACGCGCGAAATCGGCACGGCGATATCGTGCTTGATGTTCTTGCCTTCCTCTACCTGCGCCAGCGGGATGTGTTCGCGCAGGTTCCAGAAATCGCGCGATTGCTGCACGGACTCCGCCACCACGGCGTCAGTGACCACGCCGGCGTCGAACGCGGCTTCCATCATCTTCTCGAAGATGCCGCGTGCATGCTCTTCGCTTTCGCTATCGGACAGTTCCAGCAGTACCAGTTGCGGATGCGGGGCGTCGAATGGATAGCGCAGTTGCGGGAAGTGCTTTGTCACCAGTTGCAGGCACATCGCGGACATCAGTTCGAAGCCGGTCAGCATGGCGCTGGCATGGGACTGGGCGATAGCCAGCAGCGCCAGCGCCGCGCGCGGGCTCTGCACGGCGGCCAGCGCCGTGACGCGGGCGCGCGGTGCCGGGAACAGCTTCATGACCGCCCCCGTGATGACGCCGAGCGTGCCTTCGGCGCCGATGAACAGGTCGCGCAGGTCGTAGCCGGTGTTGTCCTTGCGCAGGCCGCGCAAGCCGTCCCAGACCTCGCCCCGCACGTTGACCACTTCCAGCCCCAGGCACAACTCGCGGGTATTGCCATAGCGCAGCACTGCCGTGCCGCCGGCGTTCGTGGACAGGTTGCCGCCGATCGTGCAGCTGCCTTCGGCCGCCAGCGATAGCGGGAACAACCTGCCGTGCTGCTGGGCCACTTCCTGCAACTGCTGCAGGATCACGCCAGCCTCCACGGTAATCGTGTTGTTGAGCGGGTCTACCTGGCGTACGCGGTTCATGCGCTGCAACGACAGCACGACCGTGCCACGCGCCGCGCTCTCGCCAGCCTGCGGCGTGGCGCCGCCGCAAAGGCCGGTGTTGCCGCCCTGCGGCACGACGGCTAGCTTGTGCGCATGGCAGGCTCGCATCACCGCGGCCACTTCTTCCGTCGATCCGGGGCGCAGCACGGCCAGTGCATCGCCGGTATAGCGATGACGCCAGTCAGTCAGGTAGGGCGCCTTGTCGGCAGGCTCGGTCAGCACATTCTGCGGGCCCACGGCGGCGCGGCAGAGATCGAGGAAGGAATCGGTATGCGCAGCGGTCATGGCAGTCAGGGGCGACGAAATGAAAACGAATCAGGACGAAGATTGCGCGGAAGCCTTGGCGGTGGCGCGTGCCCGGCGCTTGTAGGGGCGCAGGTAGCAGACCGTCGCCACGAAGAACAGCACCGTCAGGGCCACTTCGCCCCAGGCCAGCCACGAGGAAGGCGCGCGGTCGCTGGTGGCGCGGACGATGCCCTCGGTGAAATACAGCAGGATCAGCATCGACGACCACTGCATCGTATAGCGATTGCGCTGCCAGACGCCGCGCAGCACGGGTAGCAGCAGCACGAACTTCAGGATCAGCCACGATCCGCCTGGCCGCAATGGGGCGAGGAACCACTCCCAGGCGATGCAGAGCACGATGAGCGCCACAAGGCTGGCCACGCTCAGGCGCCACAGCGCCGGGTTGTGCAGGGCGCCGTCGGACTCGACGGAAGCGGTGGCTTGGGATGGGTTCGTCATGCGGCGAGTTTCAGTGCGGATTCGGCCAGCCGGCGACCCATGGCGATGGCCAGCGACGCCTCGTGGTCGGTCAGCGGGCCGGAGTTGTCGACGTGGGCATGATGGCTAGGGCCATAGGGCGTGCCGCCCGCGGTGGTGGTCATCAGCCCGGCTTCGGAGTACGGCAGGCCGACAATCAGCATGCCGTGGTGCAGCAGCGGCAGCATCATCGACAGCAGCGTGGTTTCCTGTCCGCCATGCAGGCTGCCCGTCGACGTGAACACGCAGGCCGGCTTGCCCGACAGCGCGCCGGAGAGCCATTGCGCGATGGTGCCGTCGAGGAAGTACTTCATTGGCGCAGCCATGTTGCCGAACCGGGTAGGGCTGCCCAGCGCCAGGCCCGCGCATTCCTCCAGGTCACGGAGTTCGGCGTACGGCGCGCCTTCGGGCGGGATATCAGGCGCGGTGGCTTCGCAGACGGTGGAGACGGGCGGCACGGTACGCAACCGCGCCTGGGCGCCCGGCACGCGGTCGATGCCGGCGGCGATCAGTTCGGCCAGCTTGCGGGTGTTGCCGTGACGGCTGTAATAGAGAACGAGGATGTCGGTCATCGGGATCGGCGACGGGGTGATCGGCAAAATGGCACGTTCTACCGGGTCAAGGCCGTGAATTTGCAACGAAAAATGGCGAAAGGCGCCGCGAAACAATCCGCGTATTATAGTTGTGCCCCCGCGCCAGGTGCCGTATCGATGGCACGTCGGCTGCCATTTTGAGAATAGTCTTCATCGAGGAGTTCGCCCCCGCATGTCTGCTGCCGCTGCCCGTATCGCCCGCCTCCGCAGGGAATGGAATCTGCAGAAGGTGCGTGCGCTGGCACGTTACGCCTTGCGTCGCGCTGGGGAGGATCGTCTGCCGCAGGTCTCGGCCAGCCTGACCTTCACCACCTTCCTGTCCGTGGTGCCTGTGCTGACCGTGGCGTTCGCGCTGCTGGCCGCGTTCCCGGTGTTCCGCGATTTTCGCGGGCAGATCGAGATGTTCCTGTTCCAGAACCTGATTCCCGGTGGCAACGTCAGTGATTCGGTCTCGCGCTACATCGGCCAGTTCTCCAAGAGCGCGCGCGGCCTCACTGCACTGGGCCTGGGCGGATTGATGGTGACCTCGGTGCTGACCATGCTGACCGTGGAGGATGCGCTCAACGCCATCTGGCGCGTCAAACGGCGCCGGCCCCTGGCGCAGCGGGTACTGGTGTTCTGGGCCGTCCTGACGATGGGCCCGGTGCTGATCGGTGCCAGCCTCTCCGTGAGCTCCTACCTGCTGTCGATCTCGATGGGCTACGTCGGCAACCTCCCGTTCGGCGTGACGATGTTTGTCAGCGTGGTGCCAGTGCTGCTGTCGGCCGTTGCCTTCGCATTCCTGTACATGGCCGTGCCGTATGCCTACGTGGACTGGCGCGATGCGCTGACCGCCGGCATCGTGGCCGCCGTGGCCTTCGAGGTGGCCAAGCGCGCCTTTGGCTACTTCATCACCCATATCCCGACCTACACCGCTGTCTATGGCACGTTCGCCGTGCTGCCGCTGTTCCTGCTGTGGATGTATGTCAGCTGGCTGGTAACGTTGCTGGGCGCCACCATCGCGGCCAACCTGCCGGTGATCCGCGAAGGGCACTGGCGCCGGCGCACGTTCGCGGGCAGCGAGTTCTTTGACGCGCTGGGCGTGCTGTACGTGCTGTACCGCGCGCGGGAGGACGTGCCGCGCAGCGTGGGCGAGCTCGACCTGGGCCGCAAGCTGCGGGTCGAGGCCGATTATCTGGCCGTGCTGCTCGGCAAGCTCAAGGCGATGCATCTGGTGGGCAAGCTCCAGCAGGACCGGGGGCAGGCGCACTGGGCGCTGCTCTGCGATCCGTCTCAGGTGACGCTGCGCATGCTGCATGACCGGCTGGTGCTGAACATGGCGCGGTTGCCGCGAACCGCGCTGGCCCAGCAGATGCAGGGTGTGGAGGTACTGCGCGGCATCCTGGACAATCCCCAGCTCGACCAACCGCTAGAAGCCATTTTCCGCCAGCAGACGGCCAATGCAGCCGCCAACGAGGCGGGTGAAATGCCGGGACCTCAGGGCGATGCGCGCAAGCTCGTCGAGGTGGTCCCACCGGGTTGGCACGGCCAGGTTTGAGGCCCTGACCGCGCCGGGTCAGAAGGGAATCCGGCCGCGCCAGATATCCGCGTACATCACCCAATCTCCCATGAAGCTGTAGAACGGGTGCCGGAAGGTGGCGGGGCGGTTTTTCTCGAAGCCGAAATGGCCCACCCAGGCGAATGCGTAACCCGAAACGAACCCGGCCAGCAGCCACCACAGGCTGCCCGTTGCCACCAGTGCACCCAGGCAGAGCAGCGAAATCGTCGAGCCGATGAAATGCAGGCGGCGGCAGGTGCGATCACGGTGTTCGTTCAGATAGAACGGGTAGAACTCGGCGAAGCTGGCGAATTCCTTCGTGGGGGCGTGGGCCATGGCGGTCTCCTGTTTTTCTGGTGGGACTGCAATGCAGGCAGCCGGCTATCGGGCTGCCACAACCTTGCGCGCAAAGGCTGCCAGCGCGTCGAGTACCTCGTCCGGCTTCTCGCCCATCATCGCGTGCCCGCTCGGCACCGTCACGATGCTGGCCTGCCGCATCTTGCCGGCCAGCGCCTGCGCGGCCTTGGGCGACGTCATCATGTCCTTGCTGCCGACCACGAACAACGCCGGGCAGGTCACGGCCACCGCCGCTTCCTCGCCGTGCGCGTAGCCGTTGCAGGCCGAGAAGTCGTTGTGGAATACGCGCACGTCCGGATTGCGCGCGGCCACCCGTTCCATCAGCCGCTGGCTGCCGCCGTGCATCCAGGCACCCGGTCCCGGCGAGGATGGCTTGCTGGCGAGGCTGGAAATCGACCACTGGTTGACCATGGCGATGGCCTCCGGCTCGCGGTGCAGCGCGGCGTCGAGCAGGGCATCCGACACCTTCATCGGATAGGCCGTGGCCAGCAGGCCGATGCCGCGCACAGCGGCCGGATGGCGCGCCGCGCATTCGAGCGCGATCAGCGATCCCATGCTGTGCCCGAACACCAGCACGGGTGCCGTCACGCCGGCGGCAGCCACCAGCGCCATGACCCAGTCGGCCATGGCCTCGACGGTGTCCAGCGGCGCGCCTTCGCTGCGGTTGTGGCCGGGCAGGTCCACGGCCAGCACCGAAAAACCATGGTTGGCGAACCAGCGCGTCTGCAGCGCCCAGACGCTGTGATCGTTCTGCGCCCCATGCACGAAGACCGCGCAGGGCAGGGCGGCGTCGAAGGGTTTGCCGCCGGTGTAGGCGTAGGCCGGATTGCCGGAGAGGTCGAGCTTCATTGCTTGCCTCCCTTCTCCATGGCCTTCTCCGCCGCCTTCAGGCCGCGCTTGAGATCCTCGATCAGGTCGTCCGGGTCTTCCAGTCCCACTGACAGCCGGATCGTGCCTTCGCCGATGCCGGCGGCCTTGAGCGCGGTGGCGTCCATGCGGAAGTGCGTGGTCGAAGCGGGATGGATCACCAGCGACCGCGCATCGCCCACATTGGCCAGGTGCGAGAACAGCGACAGGCTCTCGATAAAGCGCTGGCCGGCCTGGCGATCGGCCTTGAGGTTGAAGCTGAACACCGCCCCCGCGCCCTTGGGCAGCAATCGCTTGGCCAGCTCGTAGTCCGGATGGGTTTCCAGTTCCGGATAGGCCACCGATTCCACCATCGGATGCCCGGCCAGGAACTGCACCACGCGGCGCGTGTTGTCCACGTGGCGGCTCATGCGCAGCGGCAGCGTCTCGATGCCCTGCAGCAACTGCCACGCCGCCATCGGATTCAGGCAGGCGCCGAAATCGCGCAGCCCTTCGCGGCGGGCGCGCAGCAGGAACGGCGCCACCGTGCTTTCCTCGGTGAACACCATGTTGTGGAAGCCTTCGTACGGCTCCGACAACTCCGGAAACTTGCCCGATGCCTCGAAATCGAACGTGCCGCCTTCACTCAGCACGCCGCCGATGGTGGTGCCGTGTCCGCCCAGGAACTTGGTGGCCGAGTGGTACAGCAGCCCAGCGCCATGGTCGAACGGACGCAGCAGGTAAGGCGTGGTGAACGTGGAATCGACCAGCAGCGGGATGCGGTGGTCCCGCCCGAGCTGCGCCACCGTGGCGATGTCCAGCACATCCAGCCCCGGATTGCCGAGCGTCTCGCCGAACAGCAGGCGGGTCTCGGGCCGGATGGCGGCGCGCCAGGCGTCGATATCACGCGGATTGACGAACGTGGTCTCGATGCCGAAGCGGCGCAACGTGTAGTGCAGCAGGTTGTGCGAGCCGCCGTAGAGCGCGGTGGACGCCACGATGTGCGATCCCGCGCCCATCAACGTGGCCACGGCCAGATGCAGCGCGGCCTGGCCGGAGGCGGTGCCGATGGCGCCGGCGCCGTTCTCCAGCGCGGCCACGCGTTCCTCGAACACGGCGACGGTGGGATTGCTGATGCGGGAATAGACGTGGCCGGCGCGCTCCATATTGAAGAGCGACGCGGCGTGCTCGCTATCGCGGAACACAAACGACGTGGTCAGGTGGATCGGGGTGGCGCGGGCCCCTGTGGCGGGGTCGGGTGCGGCGCCGGCGTGCAGCGCCAGCGTGTCGAATCGGGTACCGGACATTGGGCTTCTCTCGATCGATGGATTGTCTCTGCCCGGCATCCTAGCACCATGCGGCGCCAGCGCCATCGGGGGATACGCGGCGCCGGGAGGCCCGCTCGGGGGCTGTCTCGCCAGGCAGTCTGGCCCCGAGGTCGCCCTCGCTTTACTTGCGGCGTCAAATTGGGCTAGGATCGGCCATCATCGGGCCTGAGCCCCCCATCCCTATTTCAAGCCCGCCAACGGGCACATGCATCGAGGCAGCGGAGACACCACCATGAAAGTCAGCGACATCCTGCAAATCAAGGGCAATACGCTCTATACCGTTACGCCGGATACGCCGCTGCAGGAGGCCATCGACACCATGGCCAGCCACGACATCGGCTCGCTGGTGGTAATGGAATATGGCGATCTCGTCGGCATGCTGACCTTCCGCGAGATCATCGAGACGGTGGCCGCCAACAAGGGCACGCTGGGCACCCACAGCATCCGCAAGGTCATGGACGACGCGCCGCTGACCTGCACCCCCGAAACCGACGTCAACGAAGTGCGCCGCATGATGCTGGAGCGCCACACCCGCTACCTGCCGGTACTGGAGAAGCGCACGTTGATGGGCGTGATCTCGTTCTACGATGTGGCCAAGGCCGTGGTGGAAGAGCAGAGCTTCGAGAACCGCATGCTCAAGGCGTATATCCGCGACTGGCCGGAAGAGGGTGGCGAACGCAAGAGCGAGCCGGACCGCGTCGGCTGACGACTCCTGGCGTTTTCCCCGGCGCCCACGGCACTCACACGCGGCCCTCCACGGGCCGCGTCGTTTTTCTCTGAATTATCCGAATTGAGAATCGTCCCATAGCCGCAACCGCCGGCTGCTGGCATGATGGCGGCGAACTGATGCCCCGGCGGGTCACCGGGGCCCATTGCAGTTGCCATCCGATTGCCATTCATGAGCCAACAAAGCCAGTTTCGCCTGCTGGGTCTGCGCCGTTTCGCCCCGTTCTTCTGGACGCAGTTCCTGGGGGCAATGAACGACAACGTCTTCAAGGTCGCCTTTACGTCGCTGGTCACGTACCACGCGGCGCTCTTCGAGGGCGTAGATCCTCATAGTGCGGCTTTCCTGATTTCTGCGATTTTCATCGCGCCATTCGTGCTGTTCTCCGCAACCAGTGGACAGATCGCCGACAAGATCGAGAAATCGAAACTGATCCGGCTGGTCAAGACGCTGGAGATCGGCATCATGCTCCTTGGGCTGGCCGGCTTCTACCTGCACAGCGCGCCGCTGCTGTACCTGGGCACCTTCCTGATGGGCCTGCATTCCACGCTGTTCGGGCCGGTCAAGTTCGCTTACCTCCCTCAGCATCTGGACCAGACCGAACTCGTGGGCGGCAACGGACTGGTGGAAATGGGCACCTTCGTGGCCATCCTGCTCGGCACGCTGCTGGGCGGCGAGATGGCGGGGCTGACGCAGGGCGACGGCACCATCGTGGGCCCGCTCTATGTGGGCATCGCCTGCGTGGTGATTGCCGTGGCGGGCCGCGCGGTGTCGCAGGGCGTGCCGCTGTCCCCGGCGCCACAACCGGACCTGCGCATCAATTGGAATCCGATCACAGAAACGTGGCGCAACCTGATGCTGGCGCGCGAACGCCGCGTGGTGTTCCTGAGCCTGCTCGGTATCTCGTGGCTGTGGTTTCTGGGCGCCACGTTCCTGACCTCGTTCTTCAGCTTTGCCAAGGATGTGCTCGGCGGTGACCAGAACGTGGTCACGCTGCTGCTGGCGGTGTTCTCGATCGGCATCGGCATCGGGTCGCTGCTGTGCGAGCGGCTGTCGGGCCGGCATGTGGAAATCGGGCTGGTGCCATTCGGCTCCATCGGGATGACGGTCTTCGCGGTAGATCTCTACTTCGCCACGCATGGACAGTCGACTGGCGCCACACTGAGTGGCGTGAGCGGCTTCCTCGCCCAGCCGGGGCACTGGCGCGTGCTGTTCGACCTGTTCTTCCTGGCGATGTTCGGCGGCTTCTACAGCGTGCCGCTCTATGCGCTGATCCAGAGCCGCTCGGCGCCCACGCACCGCGCACGGATCATCGCCGCCAACAACATCCTGAACAGTTTCTTCATGATTGCCGCCTCGCTGCTTGGCGTGTACATGACGCAGGCCGGCTACACGATCCCGCAACTGTTCCTGGTGGTGGGGCTGCTCAATGCCGTGGTGGCGATCTATATCTACACGCTGGTGCCGGAGTTCCTGCTGCGCTTCATCGCCTGGCTGCTCGTGCATACCCTTTACCGGCTGCGCCGCATCGACGCCGAGCGCATTCCGGAGGAAGGCGCCGCCGTGCTGGTCTGCAACCACGTGAGCTTTGTCGATGCCGTGGTGCTGATGGCGGCCAGCCCCCGGCCGGTGCGCTTCCTGATGGATCACAACATCTTCAAGGTGCCGGGCCTGTCATGGTTCTTCCGCCAGGCCAAGGCGATTCCGATCGCCCCGGCGCGCGAGCATCCGGAAATGCTGGCGCGCGCCTACGACGCCGTGGCGGAGGCGCTTGCCGATGGCGAACTGGTCTGCATCTTCCCCGAAGGGAAGATCACGGCCACGGGGGAACTCAACCCGTTCAAGAACGGTGTGCACCAGATCATCCAGCGCACGCCGGTGCCCGTGGTGCCGATGGCGCTGCGCGGCCTGTGGGGCAGCTTCTTCTCGCGCAAGGGTGGGTCGGCGATGACCAAGCCATTCCGGCGCGGCATCCTGAATCGTCTGGAGCTGGTGGTGGGCGAGCCGGTGCCACCGCAAGCCGCCACACCCGAAACCCTGCAGCAAATGGTGCTCGCCCTGCGCGGCGACTGGAAATGAACGGAAACCCGCCCATGATCACGCTTTACACATTTGGCCCGGCATTCGGGCTGCCCGATGCCAGCCCGTTCGTGATGAAGGCCGAGATGCTGCTCAAGCTCGCCGGCCTGCCGTACCAGACGAAGCGTGGCGATGTGCGGCGCGCCCCCAAGGGCAAGTTGCCGTATCTGGACGACATGGGCCGGCTGGTAGCGGACTCCACGTTGATCCGCTGGCACCTGGAAAAGACCTACCACATCGATTTCGACGAAGGCCTGTCGCCCGCCGAGCGCGGTACGGCGTGGGCCGTGGAGAAGCTGCTGGAAGACAACCTGTACTGGGCCGTGGCGCGGGTGCGCTGGCTGGAGCGCGGCAACTTCGAACGCGGCCCCGCGCAGTTCTTCAACATCGTGCCCGCGCCAGTGCGAGGACTGGTCAAGACAATGGTGCGGCGAAAGGTTCGCCAAATGCTGTGGGCGCAGGGTTTGGGGCGCCATAGCGAGGCCGACATGACGACGATGGCTACCCATGGCGTGAAATCGGTGGCCGATATCCTGGGCGACAAACCGTACCTGATGGGTGATCGACCATGCGGTGCAGACGCCACTTTGTTTGCATTCGCGGCGAGCCTGCAGTCGCCCGTGTTCGAAACCCCGATCCGCGCAGCGGCTGAAACGCATGCGAACCTCCAGGCGTATCTGGCACGCATGCGCAAGCAGTACTACCCCGACTTCGCGGGCAGCGGGGTGTTTGCGCCGGCGCTGGTGGGGCAGGGCGGCGAGGTTGGTGTCGCCGCCTAAGCGGGTAATGGCCGTACAATGTAGGCCGTCCCCAATTCCTGCGCGGTTTCGATCATGTCTGGCAATACTCTCGGCCTGCTTTTCACAGTCACCACCTTCGGCGAATCGCATGGGCCCGCGATTGGCGCGGTCGTCGATGGTTGCCCGCCGGGAATGTCGCTGACCGAAGCCGATATCCAGATCGACCTGGATCGCCGCAAGCCCGGCACCTCGCGCCATGTGACGCAGCGCCAGGAAGCCGATCAGGTCGAAATTCTCTCCGGTGTGTTCGAAGGCAAGACCACGGGCACGCCGATCTGCCTGCTGATCCGCAATACGGACCAGCGCAGCAAGGACTACGGCAACATCGTCGAGACCTTCCGTCCCGGCCACGCCGACTACACCTACTGGCACAAGTACGGCATCCGCGACTATCGCGGCGGTGGCCGTTCGTCGGCCCGCCTCACCGCGCCCGTGGTGGCCGCGGCGGCAATTGCCAAGAAATGGCTGAAAGAGCAGTACGGCACCGAGATTCGCGGCTACATGTCGCAACTTGGTGAAGTGGAAGTGCCGTTCACCGACTGGAAGCACGTGCCGGAGAACCCGTTCTTCGCGGCGAATGCCGATATCGTGCCCGAGCTCGAAACCTATATGGACACGCTGCGCCACGATGGCGATTCCGTGGGCGCGCGCATCGAGGTGGTGGCCAGCGGCGTGCCCGTGGGGCTGGGCGAGCCGCTGTTCGACAAGCTCGATGCCGATATCGCGCACGCGATGATGGGCATCAACGCGGTCAAGGGCGTCGAGATTGGCGCGGGCTTCGACAGCGTGGCACAACGCGGCACGGTCCATGGTGACGAGCTGACGCCGCAGGGTTTCCGTACGAACAATGCAGGTGGCGTGCTGGGCGGGATTTCGACCGGTCAGGACGTCACGGTATCGCTGGCGATCAAGCCGACGTCCAGCATCCGCACCGCGCGCGAATCGATCGACAAGGGTGGCAATACGGCCAGCGTCGAGACGTTTGGCCGTCATGATCCGTGCGTGGGCATCCGTGCGACGCCTATCGCGGAGGCCATGCTCGCGCTGGTGCTGATGGACCACGCATTGCGCCATCGCGCGCAGTGTGGCGATGTCCACGTCGATACGCCGCGCATTCCGGCTCACGTCCCGGTTCAGGACACGCCCTGAGCCACCCCCTGGGCACGACGACGGCTCCGTCGGGTTCGATCGACAGAGCCACCTACCTTCGTTTCGGGCTGTTCTATCTCGGCTACTACGCCTACGTCGGCGTCATCTCGCCGTATGTGAGCCTGTTTTTCGCCGACCGGGGCTTCTCGCCCGTGCAGATCGGCGTACTGATGGCGTGCTTTCAGTTGAGTCGCATCGTCGGCCCCTATCTGTGGGGCTGGCTGTCCGATGTCATGCACACGCGCGTGAAGCTGTTGCGGCTCGCGGCCGTGACGGCGCTGCTCGCATTCCTGGCCGTACCGGGGATCACCAGCTACGGCGGCATGATGGCGATGATGATCGGCCTGAACCTGATCACGAGCGCCATGTCGCCGCTGGGCGATGCCCTGACCATTTCCACGCTGCGCCGCCATGGCGCTTTCGATCATCGCTACGGCCGCGTGCGCATGTTCGGCTCGGTCGGATTCATCGCGGCCGTGCTGACGGGCGGGGCATTGTTCGAGCACTTCGGCATGCCGGCCTTCCCGTGGTTGGCCAGCGCCACGCTGGCGCTGTTCGCGGTGGTGGTCTTCGGCATGCGCGATGCCACGGACGAAGGGCCACGCGTCAAGCCGCCGCCCGCGCTGCCTCTGCTGCGTCGCCCTGACGTGGCGTGGTTCCTTGCCTCGGCCTTCCTGATGATGTTCGCGCACGCAGCGCTCTACGTCTTCTATTCGCTCTATCTGGAACGGCTGGGCTACAGCAAGATCGCCATCGGCGCGATGTGGACCATCGGCGTGGTGGCGGAGATCGTGTTCTTCTTCTATCAGGGCCGGCTGTTCGGCGCACTGGCACTGCGCACGATCCTGGCCGGCACGTTCGTGCTGGCGGCGCTGCGCTTCGGCCTGACTGGCTACTTCGCGCAGTTCGCGTGGCTGATGGCGGCGGTGCAGATCCTGCACGCCGCCACGTTTGCCGCGCACCACAGCGCCAGCCTCAAGCGGCTGCAACGCTGGTTTGCCGGACCCCTGCAAGGCAGAGGACAGGCGCTGTACACCGGCATTTCCTACGGACTCGGCGGCACGCTGGGCGGGCTCGCAATGGGCTGGACGTGGAAGACGCTCGCGCCCATGCATACGTTCGGGCTCGCGGCTGTAGCGGCAATGCTGGGGGCGGGGTGTGCGGTGATGAGTTTTCGGGGGGAGGGGAGGGAGCGTTAACTCCTCCCGCGTGGTTTTCTCCCCTCTCCCGCGAGCGGGAGAGGGGCGGGGGAGAGGGCGGGCGGTGCAAACTGAGACAGGTCGGCAAGCAGAGCCTCCGCCCCTCTCCCCCAGCCCCTCTCCCGCCATGCGGGAGAGGGGAGCAAAGCCGAAAGGTCGAATTCAGCCCAACAACCCCACCACCTTCTCCCCAATCGCCAGCGACGACGTCAGCCCCGGCGACTCGATCCCAAACAGATTCACCAGCCCCGGCACACCATGCGTTTCCGGTCCATCGATCCTGAAATCAGCAGCCGTCTCGCCTGGGCCGCTGATTTTCGGGCGGATGCCCGCGTAGCCCGGCTGCAAGGCACCGTCCGCCAGCCCCGGCCAATAGCGGCGAACCTCGTCATAGAAACTATCCGCGTCGTGCGGCGGCACGCTGTATTCGATGTCGTCGATCCATCGCACATTCGGGCCGAAGCGCGCCTGGCCGCCCAGGTCCAGCGTCAGATGGACGCCAAGGCCGGCTGCTTCGGGCACCGGATAGATCAGACGCGAGAATGGCGCGCGGCCTGCCAGCGTGAAATAGCAGCCTTTGGCGTAGAACTGCGGTGGAATGTGCGCGGCGGGAATGCCGTCGATCCGACGGGCGAGATCGGGCGCGGTCAACCCGGCCGAATTGATCACCGTGCGGGCCAGCAGCGTGGTGGCGCCGTCCGGACTGTCGATGTCCAGGCGGATGCCATCGGGCGTCACCGCCCCCGATCGCACGGGCGACTGCACGGCCAGCATCGCACCGGCCTGTTCCGCATCGCCAAGCAGTGCGGTCATCAAGCCGTGGCTATCGATGATGCCGGTCGACGGCGACAGCAGCGCGGCGTGGCATTCGAGTTGCGGCTCCATGGCCCGCGCTTCGTCGCGCGTCAGTAGTTGCATGTCGTGCACGCCATTGGCCTCGGCCTTGGCGCGGATGCCGGCGAGCGTGGCGACCTGAGCCTCGCTGGTGGCCACGATCAACTTGCCGCAGCGCTGGTGCACCACGTGATGGCTGGCGCAGTAGTCATAGAGCATGGCCTTGCCGCGCACGCAAAGCTCGGCCTTCAGCGAGCCGGCCGGGTAGTAGATGCCGGCGTGGATCACCTCGCTGTTGCGCGCGCTCGTGATCGTGCCAAAGGCATTCTCCGCTTCGAGAATGATGACTTCGCGGCCTTGCAGCGCCATGGCGCGGGCTACGGCGAGCCCGACCACCCCAGCGCCGATCACGACGCAATCTACCTGTTCCATCTGTCTGCTCCTGATTCCTGATCCCTGGATGCTGATTTTTCCGAGTCGGTACTCGGGTCCGATGTCACGCCAGGCCCATGCGCGCCGCCGACGCGCCAAGGTGGGCGGTAGCCGCAGCGCGCGCAGCGATGGGATCGCCCTGGGCGATGGCATCGACGAGCGCCGCGTGTTCGGCATCGGCCGCCCGTGGCTGGCCGTCGGTGTCGCGCAGGCGCGCGGTGTTTTCCCAGGCCCGCTGCCGGGCGGCCAGCAGTTGCTGGCTGACGAAATCGGTCAGGCCCGTGAAGCACGGGTTGTGCGCGGCCTGGGCGATGGCGTGGTGAAAGGCAATATCGGCGGCTGCGGCGCTCGGAAAATCATCGGCCTGACGCTGCATGGCGTCGAGCGCCTGACGCATGGCGGCGATATCCGCATCGGTGCGGCGCAACGCAGCCATCTCCGCACACGCCGTTTCCACCACACGGCGCAGTTCGAACAGTTGCGCCAGCGTCGGCCCGCCTTCGGGCGCGCTGGCCACACGCCAGACCTGCCCGCCGGGCGTTTCGGAAACATAAGCCCCCGATCCCTTGCGCGTCACCAGCACGCCGTCGGCCTTGAGTAGCGCAATCGCCTCGCGCACGATCGGACGGCTGACGTCGAAGGTGCCCGCCAGTGTGGCCTCGGCCGGCAGCCGCGCACCGGTGGCAAAGCGGCCGGCGGCAATGTCGTCGCGCAGGGTCTGGGCGATGCGGGAGGCGAGGGTGGCAGGGCGGGACAGTCGGTCCATGGGGAGTGGGCGTGAGGGCGAGAGGGGCTCGGTCGGCAGTTTTAAGATGTCAGGCTGTCTGACAGCATTCGGCGTTTTGGAGATTTTGCGATGTTGTTTGTGCCGCGTCAAGCCAGCCGTCCAAGACTGATGCGTTTTCGGATGCCTGCCCGGTAACCTCTGTTGCGCCCGCATGCCCCCTGCGAGGGGTGTCAAGGTTCGTTCGCAACTGTCGATAGCTGACTCATCCGGGGTTGCACGCCACGCAGGAAATGTGGCGGGGCGGGCCCATCGTCTTCGATTTACCCTCGCACTGGCGGCTGACGCGTACCGGTGCATTGCTTCATGGGGAGCCATCGCGCCATGATTCCATTGACCCCACAGGATCTGCCGGTCGGGCAACCCTTGCCGTGGGCGCTGCTCGACGGCCAGGGCAATCTCATGCTCGGCAGCGGCAGCATCATCCCTGACGCGCGCGACCTCGCGCTCATGTTCCGACACGGTACGGTCTGCCGGCCCGACGACATGCCCGAAGCCGGCAACGAGCCTGACGCGCATGGTGGGTCGAGGCTGAGTTCGGGGCCGCTCGGTCTCCAGGTCGGGACGCTGCTGCACGTGAAGACGCCCGGCGACACGGCCCGGGCGGCTGCCAGCCGGCTGATCGGTTTCATCGAACATGGCCTGTTCGTGACGTGGCCCACGCTGGGTGGCCGCGAATTGTCGATCAATGCGGGCGAAACGTTGCTGCTGCGCGGCTTCTCGGGGCACGCGATCCACAGCTTCACATCGACGGTCACGGCGGTCTGCCGCAGCCCGTTCCGCTATCTGGTGCTGTCGGCGCCGGCACAGACCGAGCAGATGCCGGTACGGCGCGCCGCCCGCGTGCCCACGCGGATGGCTGCCTATCTGGTGGAGGCTGCCAGCGAGAGCGGAGACGAAGGGAGTGCCGAATCGACGCAGCAGGGTGCCGATGTCAGTCTCGATGACCAGATGGGCGAAGGGCTTGCGCGGCTTGGGCTGCTATCGGACCTCAGCACGGGCGGTGCGTTGGTGCAAACCTCCACCCCGGCGCCAGCGGTAGGCCAGCGCGTGAGGCTGCGCTTCCAGTTGCGCACGGCATCGCTCGATACGGAGGTGACGGTCGATGGCACGGTGCGCAGCGCGCCGTCGCAGGACGACGAGGAATTCCCCGCGTTCGGCGTGGCGTTCGAAGCGTTGGGCGAGCGTGAACTGACGCTGCTGCAGTGCTTCATCTACGAGCAGTTGCTGGCATCCACCTGCATGCCGGTCTCGGGCAATTGATGTCGTAGCAAGTTGTATCGGGACGGTTTGCGTTAGCCCCGTCCCGACCGATGCGAGGGTTGCCTCGCATCAATAACCACCTCGGCAGTCAGGCATACGGTTACGAGCAATCACGGATTGCTCAACGAGGTAACCGCATGACAACGAGAAGAAGGTCCCTGATCGTCACCGCCGCCGTTGCGGTGATCGGCATCGTCGCATTCCTGGTGCTCACCGCACCATCCACCTGGCGACTCCTCCATCCCGCGCGGGACGTACCCGATACGTCCATGCCCGATCTGGTAAACGGGCGCACGCAGTTTCTTGCTGGCGACTGCGCCACGTGCCACGCATCGCCAGGCAAGAACGACGAGACAGAGCTTGGAGGTGGCCGCTCGCTGGAGACCGCGTTCGGCAAGTTCCATATGCCCAATGTCTCGTCACACAAGACCGATGGCATTGGTGGATGGACGCTCGAGCAGTTCATCATGGCGATGCGCGAGGGCGTGATTCCGGGCAAGGGCAACGCTTATCCGGCCTTCCCATACACGTCCTACCAGCGCATGTCGGCAAACGATCTGCGCGATCTGTTCGCCTACATGCAGACGCTGCCGGCCATACCCGGCAAGGTGGCAGACCACGAACTGAAATTTCCGTATTCCATCCGGCGCGGCGTGGGCCTGTGGCGACTGGCGTTCCTGGACGGCAAGCCTGTTGCCGATGATCCGACGCAGACCGAGCAGTGGAATCGCGGGCGCTATCTCGTGGAAAGCTCGGCGCATTGCGTGGAATGCCATTCACCGCGCAACCTGATGGGTGCCGTGCCATTCGCCAGGCGCTTCTCGGGCGGACCGAACCCCGAGGGCACGGGCTACATCCCCAATATCACGCAGGACGAGACGGGTATCGGCTACTGGTCCGTGAACGATATCGCCCGATATCTTGAGGACGGCCTCAACCCGATTGGCATCAAGGCCGGCGGGGACATGAAGGAGGTCGTGATGAACACGTCGCGGCTGTCCGAAGCGGACCGGCTGGCGATGGCGGTCTACCTGAAATCCGTCCCCGCAGTGGAAGCGCCGAACGCAGGCGCGCCCAGGCCGAACCGCACCGAGGAAGTGGTGATGCTGCCGGAGGACCAGCGACACGTCGGGCCATCGCGCCTGACGTCGCTGGCGGCGCCGCCGGCCGAACTGGCGCGCCGCGACGAACTCTTCGTCGTATCCCCGACGCCGTTCCAGCTCGATACCAGCGGAGCGGGCGAGGACGGCAAGCTGCTTGGCGCCACGCGTCTGAAGGTGCTGACACGCGAGGGCGACCGCCTCCAGGTGCGCGTCGATGGCTGGCAGCAGGATGGTTCCGAGAGCGCGATGTATGCGCTCAAGGGCCAGCGGATCATGCAGGCGGTGTTGTCTCCGGATGCCATTGCACGGGTGCAGCGCAAGCAGACGGTGCGCGACGAGGAGACAGGCCTGGATTGGCATGAAGGCAGTCTCACGGTCTGGATCCCCTCCGCCGGGCTGTCGGCCGATGTGGCGCAACTCTGGCGGCATGCGGACGAGACGTATCGCCAGTCCTGCGCGTCGTGCCATGCGCTACCGCATGCCAACGAGTACCTGGCCAACCAGTGGATCGGCACGTTGGGAGCGATGAAGCGCTACACCTCGCTCGACGATGCCGAATACCGCCTGATGCTGTCCTGGCTGCAGAACCACTCCAAGGATGTGGGCGGCGGACATGATACGCCCGGCAACCCTGCCGGCACTGCACACGGCGGTGGTCCGCAATGAGCCCGGCTGGCACCGCTGCCTGCACGCCACCTCAGATCCGTGCCTCGACAATCGATTGGATTGGCGGATGGCTCGCGATGCCGCCCACGGAGGCGGTGGTTGCGCAACTGCAGTCGCCGGAAGGACAGGCACTGCTGGATGCCATTGGCGGGGAGTTCGATTGCCTGGATGCAGTCGCGCAGTTGCGCACGGCACTGTCGGCGGCACCGGCCCCGCAACTGGCGCTCGACATCGCCGTGACCTGGACGCGTCTGTTCGAAGGCGTCATGGGCACGCCGCCCATATCGCTCTACGAAAGCGCCTATGCGGTCGATGACGAGCACCCGGGTCTGCGCCCGTTCGGCTGTGCGGTCGACGAGGTTAACGAACTGCTGATGCGGTTCGACGTATCGATCGCTTCGCCGGGCGAGCCGGCCGATCACGTGGCGGTGGAGTTGGCGCTGTACGCCTCGCTGCTGCGCCGCGATGACGCCGATGGCATCGCACTGATGCACGCGAGGCTGGTCGCGTGGGTTCCCGGCTTGATCGCACTGTGCCGGTCCAACGATCCCAGCGGCTTCTACGGCGCCACCGCCAGCCTGCTCGGCGTGCTGCTGGAATTCCAGCCATGCCTGGCACCACAAGAATCGCAGGAAACACAGGAATGGAGTCACCATGCCGAATGACAACAATCACCGCGACACGCGCGTGTCGCGCCGTCGTTTCATCCAGGGCGCCCTCGCTACGGGTGCGCTGGGCTCCGCGAGTCCCGCACTGCTGGCAACCGGCGCCAGCCGACAAGGTTCGGTCGGAACGTCCGAGGTGCTGACCGGTTCGCACTGGGGCGCGTTCTACGCCAAGGTGGAAAACGGCCGCGTCACGGGGCTGCGTCCGTGGGAGAAGGACCCGCGGCCTTCGCACATGCTGCCCGGTGTGCTCGATTCGATCTATTCGCCCACGCGGATTCGCTATCCGATGGTGCGCCGCGCGTGGCTCGAGCACGGGCCGGGCGCCGATCCGGCAGGGCGGGGCAAGGGTGACTTCGTGCGAGTGAGTTGGGAGAAGGCGCTGGATCTCGTGGCAAAGGAACTTGACCGGGTGCGGCGCAAGCACGGGCCGACCTCGATCTTCGGCGGTTCCTACGGCTGGAAGAGTCCCGGAAAGCTCCACAACTGCCAGACGCTGCTGTCGCGCGCGTTGACAGTCAACGGCGGCTTCGTGAGCCGCAGCGGCGACTATTCGACCGGGGCTGCACAGGTCATTCTGCCGTACGTGGTGGGGTCGATCGATGTGTACGAGCAGCCTACGACGTGGCCCGTGCTCGAAGCCCATACCGAGTTGATGGTGTTCTGGGGTGCCGATCCGATTGTCACGAACCAGATCGGCTGGCAGGTTCCGGACCACGGCGCGTTTCCCGGGATGGAGGCGTTGAAGAAGAAGGGCATCAAGGTCATCTGCATCGACCCGGTGCGCACGGAAACCTGCGAGTACTTCGGCGCCGAGTGGCTTGCACCCCGGCCGCAGACCGATGTGGCGATGATGCTGGGTATCGCCCATACGCTCTATACCGAAAACCTGCATGACGCGAAGTTCCTGTCGCGTTACACGACGGGCTTCGAACGATTCGTCCCATACCTGACCGGCAAATCCGATGGTGTGCCCAAGGACGCCAACTGGGCATCGGGCATCTGCGGGCTGCCCGCAGACGTGATTCGCGGACTGGCCCGGCGCTTTGCCGGAAACCGGACGATGCTGGCTGGTGGGTGGTCGATCCAGCGGCAGCATCATGGCGAACAGGCCCACTGGATGATGGTCACCCTGGCGTCGATGCTCGGCCAGATCGGCTTGCCCGGTGGGGGCTATGGGTTCACGTATCACTACGCCAATGGCGGCAGCCCCACGGCCACGGGTCCGGTGCTGCCGGGCATCGTCGGGGGGGCCAAGCCGCCACCGGGGTCGGAATGGCTGGAGGCAGGCGGCACCGAGACGATTCCCGTCTCACGCATCGTCGAGGCTCTGGAGAGCCCCGGCAAGCCCTACGATTTCAACGGACGGCGTTCGACGTATCCCGATCTCAAGCTGGCGTACTGGGTGGGCGGCAATCCATTCATGCACCACCAGGACCGCAACCGCATGCTCAAGGCATGGCAGAAGCTCGACACCTTCATCGTGCATGATTTCCAGTGGACCGCCACCGCGCGGCACGCCGATATCGTGCTGCCGTGCACGACGAGCTATGAGCGCAACGATATCGAGGGCATTGGCGACTATGCGATGAGCCATATCCTGGCCATGCGCAAGGTCATCGATCCGGTCTACGAGGCGCGCAACGACTACGACATCTTTGCCGACATCTGCGATCGCATGGGCACCGGGAAGGCTTTCACGGACGGGCGCGACGAGATGGGCTGGATTCGTTCGTTCTACGAGGCGGCGCGCGTGCAGGCGCGCGGCAAGCGCATGGAAATGCCGGTCTTCGATGTGTTCTGGAACAGCAACAAGCCGCTGGCGTTCCCGATCAGCGAGGAGGCCAGGGGTTACATCCGGCACAAGTCGTTTCGCGACGATCCGTTGCTGAATGCGCTGGGTACGGCGTCGGGCCGCATCGAGATCTACTCGTCGAATATCGCCCGGATGAAGTACGACGATTGCCCGCCGCACCCGACATGGATGGAGCCGGTCGAGCGGCTCGATGGGCCGACCACGAAGTATCCGCTCCATATCGTGACAAGCCATCCGAAGAGCCGGCTGCACTCCCAGCTATGCGGGACGGTACTGCGCGAGTCCTATGCGATAAAGGACAGGGAACCTTGCCTGATGCATCCGGAGGACGCCCGCGCGCGTGGCATCGCCGACGGAGACATCGTGCGGGTGTTCAACGACCGGGGCCAGATGCTCGTTGGCGTGAAGCTGACGGACGGCATCCGGCGCGGTGCGATCCGGGTTTGCGAGGGGGCGTGGTACGACCCGGCCGAGGGTGGCAAGCCAGGCACGCTTTGCCGCTATGGAGACGTGAACAACCTGACGACCGGCATCGGCACGTCAAAACTCGCGCAAGCCAATTGCGGCCATACGGCCATGGCCGATGTGGAGAAGTTCAAGGGCGTGCCGCCGCCCGTGGAGGTGTTCAAGGCACCGCTCGGCGCGGAGTCCTGAGCCATGCAGCCATGAAAAACGCCGGTAAAGTACCGGCGTTTTTTCGTCATGCAGTAGCAGCCTTGCGGCGTACTACTTACATCCCCACGTAGTTCGGACCGCCGCCGCCTTCCGGCGTCACCCAGACGATGTTCTGGGTCGGGTCCTTGATATCGCAGGTCTTGCAGTGCACACAGTTCTGCGCGTTGATCTGCAGGCGTTCCTTGCCGTCATCGTTCTGCACGAATTCGTACACACCGGCCGGGCAGTAGCGCGACTCGGGGCCGGCGTACTTTTCCCAGTTGATGTTCACCGGCACGCTGGCGTCCTTGAGCGTCAGGTGCGCCGGCTGGTTTTCCTCGTGGTTCGTGTTGCTGATGAAGACCGACGACAGTCGGTCGAAGGTCAGCTTGCCGTCCGGTTTCGGATACTCGATCTTCTGGCATTCGGCAGCCGGCTTCAGGTACACGTGGTCCGGCTTCTCGCGGTGGATCGTCCAGGGCGGGTTGCGGATGCCCAGCTTCGGCAGCAGCCATTGCTCGATACCGGTCATCAGCGTGGCGGTGGTGCGGCCCTTCTTGAACCACTGCTTGAAGTTCTTGGCCTGCAGCAGTTCCTTGTGCAGCCAGCTCTTTTCGAAAGCAGCGGGGTAGTCGGACAGTTCGTCGTGCTGACGGCCCGCCTGCAGCGCGTCGTACGCGGCTTCGGCGGCCATCATGCCGGTCTTGATCGCGGCGTGGCTGCCCTTGATGCGAGAGGCGTTCAGGTAGCCCGCGTCGCAGCCCACCAGTGCACCGCCCGGGAATACCGTCTTCGGCAGCGACAGCAGACCACCGGCGGTGATGGCGCGCGCGCCGTAGCCAATGCGCTTGCCGCCTTCAAAGTACTGGCGGATTTCCGGGTGCGTCTTGAAGCGCTGGAATTCCTCGAACGGCGACAGCCACGGATTCGTGTAGTCGAGACCGACCACGAAGCCCACGGCCACCTTGTTGTCTTCCATGTGATAGAGGAACGAGCCGCCGTAGGTGGCCGGGTCCAGCGGCCAGCCGGCCGTGTGGACGACCAGGCCAGGCTGGTGCTTGGCCGGATCGATTTCCCACAGTTCCTTCAGGCCGATACCGTAGCTTTGCGGATCCTTCCCGGCATCGAGCTTGTATTTGGCGATCAGTTGCTTGCCCAGGTGGCCACGTGCGCCTTCGGCAAAGATCGTGTACTTGGCGTGCAGCTCCATGCCGAGCTGGAAGTTCTCGGTGGGTTCGCCTTCCTTGTTGATGCCGAGGTTGCCGGTGGCCACGCCCTTGACGGAGCCATCCTCGTTGTAGAGGACTTCGGCGGCGGGGAAGCCCGGGAAGATTTCCACGCCCAGCGCTTCGGCCTGCTGGCCCAGCCAGCGCACGAAGTTCGACAGGCTGACGATGTAGTTGCCTTCGTTGTGGAAGCACTCGGGCAGCAACGGGGCACCCTTGGAGCCATTGGCGTCGAGGAACAGGAACTTGTCTTCGGTGACCGGCTGGTTCAGCGGTGCGCCCAGTTCCTTCCAGTTCGGGATCAGCTCGTTCAGCGCAATCGGGTCCATGATGGCGCCCGACAGGATGTGCGCGCCCGGCTCGGAGCCCTTTTCCAGCACGCAGACATTGACGTCGCCGCCTTTCTCCGCGGCCAGCTGCTTCAGGCGGATGGCCGTGGCCAGACCGCCGGGGCCACCGCCGACGATGACGACGTCGTACTCCATGGCTTCGCGCGGGCCGAACTGCTCGACGAGCTGTTGCTGATCCATTGTCTCTAACCCTCTGTTTCTTCTGGGCGGCAATACTGCCGCATGGTTGCAGCGCGTGACTGGTTGCGTGACGCGTGACTGCGGTTTGTGGGATGCGGTGATCGTGCTCTGCGGAACCGGGAACGGGCGGGGCGAGGCGGGCACTGCGCGCGGCCCGGGGTGGCCGGGGTGTCGTCCGCGTGCGGACATGGCGCGGGAACAGGCTCTCCGGCGGATGACCGGGCCTGAACTAGGCGTTTTTCCTCTTTCCCTTTGGGGACCAAGTTCTTAGAATCTTCGGCATTGTCCGGGACTCGCCAACCTCAGGCAAGCAATTTTTTGGAACGACCGTTCTTTTTTTTGGGCGATAGCCGGAACGCATGTCCGGCTCCCGCAGAGCGGAACTGGAACCGCACCGTCCGGCAGGGCCGGATGCTTCAACGCCGAGGTAAACAATGGGTTTGTCGATCAATCTGGAAGGCAAGGTCGCGCTGGTGACCGGTGCCTCGAGCGGACTGGGCACGCGTTTCGCCCATGTGCTGGCGGCTGCGGGCGCCAAGGTGGTGCTGGCCTCGCGCCGGGTGGAACTGCTCAAGGAACTGCGTGCGGCCATCGAGGCCGACGGCGGCAGCGCCCACGTGGTGCGACTCGATGTCACCGACCCCGACAGCATCCGTTCGGCCGTGGCACACGCGGAAACCGAAGCCGGTTCCATCGATATCCTGGTCAACAATTCGGGCGTGTCCACCACGCAGAAGCTGACCGACGTGACCGCCGACGACTTTGATTTCGTGTTCGATACCAACACGCGCGGCGCGTTCTTCGTGGCTCAGGAAGTGGCCAAGCGCATGATCGCGCGGGCCAAGGGCGCCGAGAAACAGGGCAATCCGTTGCCCCAGGCACGCATCGTCAATATTGCGTCGGTAGCCGGTCTCAAGGTACTGTCGCAGATTGGTGTGTATTGCATGAGCAAGGCGGCCGTGGTCCACATGACCAAGGCCATGGCCCTGGAGTGGGCGCGTCACGGTATCAACACGAACGCGATCTGCCCGGGCTACATCGATACCGACATCAACCACCACCACTGGGATACCGATGCGGGGCAGAAGCTGATCCAGATGCTGCCGCGCAAGCGCCTGGGCCAACCCGAAGACCTCGATGGCCTGTTGCTGCTGCTGGCGTCCGATGCATCGCGCTTTATCAATGGCGCGGTGATCACAGCCGACGATGGCATGGTCTGACTTCCACCCGCCCCCGGGAGGAGACAGGCCGACAAGTACATAAGAAGAGAGACGCCCCGGCGGCCGGCAAGGCCCCCGGGCGGCCCGGGACCGGAGGCCGGGTAGCAAAAAATGGATCAAGACAATCAGGCACGGCGCGACGCCGGGCCGCAGCATATCGTCGATTCGGCGATCATTCCCGAAGCGTCCGACGAGGCACGCGACAGCGAATTCCGCATTTCCCCACGTATCGAGGACTGGATCGGCGTCATCGTCATGGTGCTGCTGGTCGCCATCACGTTTGCCAACGTGGTGGTGCGCTATTTCACCGACGAATCGTTCGCCTGGACCGAGGAGTTCTCGGTCTTCCTGATGATCGTGCTGGCGCTCGTGGCGGGCAGCGCGGCCGTGGCGCGCGACCGGAATATCCGCATCGAGTATTTCTTCGAGCGCGGCAGCCCCACCCGGCAGAAGCGGCTGGCCATCCTGTCCGCGCTGGCCGTGGCCGTGATGTTCCTGGCCTTGGCCGTACTCGGCGTACGGATTACCTGGGATGAGTACGCGTTTGGCGAAACCTCGCCCGGTATTGGCGTGCCCGCCTGGTGGTATTCGATCTGGCTGCCGGTGTTGTCGGTAGCCATCGGGCTGCGCGCGCTGGCGCTGGCCTGGCGCAATGTCCGTGCGCTGAAGGCATTGACGACTTCGAAGCAGGGCGGGGAGGGCGCGCAATGACGCTCGTCGCCATCACTCTTTTCGTGGTCTTTATCGGCCTGATGCTGCTGGGCGTGCCGATTGGCGTGTCGCTGGGGCTGGGCGGGCTGGTGGCCATCGGCCTGTCGAATCTCGACACGCAGATGTTCGGCCTGCTGGCCGTGCCGCAGAACTTCTATGCGGGGCTGGCCAAGTACCCGCTGCTGGCCATTCCGATGTTCGTGCTCGTAGGGTCGATCTTCGACCGCTCGGGCGTGGCGGCGCGGCTGGTCACGTTTGCCATTGCCGTGGTGGGGCGTGGGCCGGGCATGCTGCCGCTGGTGGCCATTCTCGTGGCCATGTTCCTCGGCGGTATCTCGGGCTCGGGCCCCGCCAACGCGGCAGCGGTGGGCGGCGTGATGATCGCGGCGATGTCGCGGGCCGGTTATCCGGGCTCGTACAGTGCCGCCGTGGTGGGCGCGGCAGCCGCCACCGACATCCTGATCCCGCCATCGGTCGCGTTCATCATCTACAGCGTACTGGTGCCGGGCGCCTCGGTGCCGGCGCTGTTCGCGGCCGGCCTGATCCCGGGCATCCTGGCCGGCGTGGCGCTGATCGTCCCGGCCGTCTGGCTGGCGCGCAAGCACAACATGGGTGCCGTGGAGGCCGCGCTGCCGCGTCCGCCGTTCTGGAAGAGCCTGCGCGAAGCCGCGTGGGGTCTGGTCGCGCCGTTCCTGATTCTCGGTGGCATGCGCGCGGGCTGGTTCACGCCGACCGAGGCCGCCGTGGTGGCGGTGGTGTACGGGCTGTTCGTCGGCATGGTGATCTACCGCAGCATCGGCATGCGCGACCTGTTCACGATTTTCCAGGAAGCCGCGGAGACTTCGGCGGTGATCCTGCTTGTGGTCGCGCTGGCCGGTATCTTTGCTTATGCGCTGTCCACGCTCGGCGTGATCGATCCGCTGGCTCACGCCATTGCCAACTCCGGCCTGGGCGAGTACGGCGTGCTGGCGCTGATCGTGCTTTTGCTGATGACGGTAGGCATGTTCCTCGACGGCATCTCGATCTTCCTGATCTTCGTGCCGCTGCTGCTGCCTATCGCCAATGCCTTCCACTGGAATCCGGTATGGTTCGGCGTGGTACTGACGCTGAAGGTGGCGCTGGGCCAGTTCACGCCGCCGCTGGCCGTGAACCTGATGGTGTCGTGCCGCATCGCCAAGGTACGGATGGAGGAAACCGTGCCCTGGGTGATCTGGATGCTGCTGGCGATGTTCATCGCCATGCTGATGGTGCTGGCCTACCCGCCGCTGGCGACATGGCTGCCAGACTATCTGGGCTACTGATTTGCTGAAGACGTTGAAGACATCGACAAGATTGAAAAGAGGAGATTCCCGCATGAAACGCCGTGCCCTGATGCTGTCCGTTGCCGCTTCGATCGCCGCCGCCGCCCTGTTGCCGGCTGCCGCATCGGCCCAGACGTACAAGTCCGAATACAAGATGTCGCTGGTGCTCGGCCCCGCGTTCCCGTGGGGCAAGGGCGGCGAGATCTGGGCCGACCTGGTGCGCCAGCGGACCAGTGGCCGCATCAACATCAAGCTGTATCCGGGTACGTCGCTGGTGGCCGGCGACCAGACGCGCGAGTTCTCGGCCATCCGCCAGGGTGTGATCGACATGGCCATTGGCTCGACCATCAACTGGTCGCCGCAGGTCAAGGAACTGAACCTGTTCTCGCTGCCGTTCCTGATGCCCGACTACAAGGCGCTGGATTCGCTGACGCAGGGTGAAGTGGGCAAGCAACTGTTCACGACGCTGGACAAGGCCGGCGTGGTGCCACTGGCCTGGGGCGAGAACGGTTTCCGCGAAGTGTCGAATTCGAAGCGTGAGATCCGCAAGCCGGAAGACCTCAAGGGCATGAAGCTGCGTGTGGTGGGTTCGCCGCTTTATATCGAAACCTTCAACGCGCTCGGCGCCAACCCGACGCAGATGAGCTGGGCCGACGCCCAGCCCGCCATGGCGTCGGGCGCCGTGGATGGCCAGGAAAATCCGCAGAGCGTGTTCGCGGCCGCCAAGCTGTACACGGTGGGCCAGAAGTACGTGACGACCTGGGGCTACGTGGCGGATCCGTTGATCTTCGTGGTCAACAAGCAGATCTGGGAAAGCTGGACCCCGGCGGATCGCGAGATCGTGAAGCAGGCGGCCATCGACGCCGGCAAGCAGGAAATCGCACTGGCCCGCAAGGGCCTGGTCGAGGCTGGCGCCCCGGCGTGGAAGGACATGGAGCAGCACGGCGTGAAGGTCACGTCGCTGACGCCGGCCGAGCACGACGCCTTCAAGAAGGCCACGGCCAAGGTCTACGACAAGTGGAAGAAGCAGATCGGCGCCGACCTCGTGACCAAGGCCGAAGCATCAATCGCCAAGCGCTGATGAAGCACGTCTTCACCTGCGTGATGCCGATCCGGTGGGGTGACATGGATGCCATGGGCCATGTCAACAACACCGTTTACTTCCGCTATCTGGAGCAGGCGCGGATCGAATGGTTCGAGTCGATCGGCCGCAATGGCCGAGACGCCAATGGTCACGGCCCCGTGCTGATCAACGCCCACATGACGTTCCTGAAGCAACTGCGCTATCCCGGCGACATCGAGTGCCGGGTGTACGCGGGAGAGTTGGGGCGTTCGAGCTTTGAGACGCGCATCGAGGTGCGGCGCACCGATCTGCCTGACGTGGTCTGGGCGGAAGGCGGGGCAAAGGTGGTGTGGTGCGACTATGCGGTGGAGAAGAGCGTGCCGGTGCCGGAGGCGATTCGGCAACTGATCGAAGCGTAAGCGTCTGATCATCGCCGGCAGGTCCCCTCTCCCGTGCAACGGGAGAGGGGAGTAAGACAACACCTCAGTGGTTCACCAGCCGCTGCACCAGGTCCACTGCCGTATGGGCCCCGTATTTCTTCATCAGCCGCGCCCGGTAGATATCCACGGTGCGCGGACTGATTGCCAGCAGCTTCCCGATCTGCTTGCTAGTCTTGCCTTCCACAAGTTGCGCGGCGATGTCGCGCTCCCGCGCGGTCAGTTCGGCCGTGACCGGCCGCTTCTGCGACAGATCCTCGAACGTCCAGATGCCGGCGCCCAACGGGTCCTTGCGATCCAGTGAGCGTCCGGTAACGTGGCACCAGAACAGCTCGCCGCTGGCGCGCTTCATGATTCGCTCGTCCGAATACAGGCCCTTGGTGTTCATCACCGGCACGATGCGCGCGCCCGTGCGCTCGAACTCGTCGGCGGTGGGATAGAGCACCTGGAACGATTGGCCCATCAGGGCCTCGCGGGTGGTGCCGAAGATCCGGCAGACCTCGTCGTTGCAATCCTCGATCACCCGGGCGCGCGATAGCACCAGGCCAACCGGGGCCAACTGGAAAGCGGTCTGGTAGTCGATGGACGGCATTATCCCTTATGTACTTTTACGTAATGGCGCTCGCGGCATCCCTTGACGTATGCTCTGGGGCGTCAACGGCGGCGCCTGACCGCCGATTGTACCGTTACAATTTCCGCGCGGGGCTACCCGGCCGCGTAGCGGGACTACCGAGGAAGGAGCAAACATGAACAAGGTCTACGCCAGCGCCGCCGAGGCGCTCGCGGGCGTCGTGCGCGACGGCCAGACGATCGCCGTAGGCGGCTTCGGCCTGTGCGGCATCCCTGAAGCACTGATCGCCGCGCTGCGCGACAGTGGCGCCAAGCAGCTCACCTGCATTTCGAACAACGCGGGCGTCGATGGCTTCGGCCTGGGCCTGCTGCTGGCCACCCGCCAGATCAGCAAGATGATCTCGTCATACGTCGGTGAAAACAAGGAGTTCGAGCGCCAGTACCTGGCCGGCGAACTCCAGCTCGATTTCACGCCGCAGGGCACGCTGGCCGAAAAGCTGCGCGCTGGCGGCTCGGGCATCCCGGCATTCTTCACCAAGACCGGTGTCGGCACGATCGTCGCCGAAGGCAAGGAAGTACGCGAGTTCAATGGCGAGAAGTACGTCATGGAGCAGGCGCTGGTCTCTGACGTGGCACTGGTCAAGGCACACAAGGCTGACAAGGCCGGCAATCTGGTCTTCCGCCGTACTGCACGCAACTTCAATCCGGTGTGCGCGATGTCGGGCAAGATCACCGTGGCCGAGGTCGAGGAAATCGTCGAGACCGGCGAGATCGATCCGGACGACGTCCACCTGCCGGGCATCTTCGTTCACCGTATCGTGCTGAACAAGACCCCCGAGAAACGCATCGAACAGCGCACCGTGCGTGCCAAGTAAGGAGACAGATCATGGCATGGACACGTGATGAAATGGCCGCGCGCGCGGCCGCGGAACTGCAGGACGGTTTCTATGTGAACCTGGGCATCGGCCTGCCGACGCTGGTGGCCAACCACGTGCCGCAAGGCATGGAAGTGTGGCTCCAATCGGAAAACGGCCTGCTCGGCATCGGCCCGTTCCCGACCGAGGAAGAAGTGGACGCCGACATGATCAATGCCGGCAAGCAGACCGTGACCACGCTGCGTGGCTCGTCGATCTTCTCATCGGCCGATTCGTTCGCGATGATTCGCGGCGGCAAGATCAACCTGGCCATCCTCGGCGCCATGCAGGTCAGCCAGCGAGGCGACCTGGCCAACTGGATGATTCCGGGCAAGATGGTCAAGGGTATGGGCGGCGCGATGGACCTCGTGGCCGGCGTGGGCCGTGTGGTCGTGCTGATGGAGCATACCGCCAAGAAGAAGGACGGCACGGAGGACATCAAGATCCTCAAGGACTGCAACCTGCCGCTGACCGGTGTAGGCGTGGTGAATCGCATCATCACCGACCTGGCCGTGATCGACGTCACGCCGCAAGGCCTGAAACTTGTGGAAACGGCGCCCGGCGTCACCCGCGAGGAAGTCCAGGCCAAGACTGGCGCGGAGCTGGTTTAAGCCGGGTTTTCTCCCCTCTCCCGCATGGCGGGAGAGGGGAGTAACAACAAACCTCACGCCTTTTTGTTGTAACTCGAAAACACCGAAGCCGCTCCATCCGCCTTCACCAGCAGCACATCAAACGGGTCCTTGCGCGGCCCCATTTCCATGCCCGGCGATCCGACCGGCATACCTGGCACAGCAAGACCCGTCGCCTTCGGCTTCGTCGCCACCAGCTTCTTGATATCTGCCGCAGGCACATGCCCTTCGATGCCATACCCCGCGATCACACCGGTATGGCACGAACCGAAGCGCTCCGGAATCCCGTATTTCTGGCGATACGGACCCGTGTCTTCCACATCATGCGTGGTGACCGTAAAGCCGTTGTCCTGCAGATGCTTGACCCAATCCCCGCAGCAGCCGCAGGTCGGTGTCTTGTAGACGACGATAGCCAGCGGCTTGGCGGACTGCGCTGTCGCCACTAGCGGCGACAGCATCAAGGCTCCGGCGCCCAGCGTTCGCAATGCATCGCGACGCGTTTTCATGATTACCGCTCCTTACTGGGCCACCCAGCCGCCGTCCATGTTCCAGATCGCGCCGCGCACCTGACGCGCAGCCTCGCCCGACAGGAAGACGGCCAGCGCACCGAGTTCTTCAGGCGTGACGAATTGGCCCGAAGGCTGCTTCTCGAGTACCAGCTCGCGCTTGGCCTGCTCCACCGGGATGCCTTCCTTCTGGGCACGCGCCTCGACCTGTTTCTGCACAAGCGGCGTCAGCACCCAGCCCGGGCAGATCGCGTTGGCGGTGATGCCGGTCTGCGCGGTTTCCAGCGCGGTGACCTTGGTGAATCCGACGATGCCGTGTTTCGCCGCCACGTAGGCAGATTTGTTTGCCGAGGCGACTAGGCCATGGGTCGAGGCCACATTGATGATGCGGCCCCAGTTCTTCGCCTTCATCGACGGCAGGGCGAGACGGGTGGTGTGGAATGCGGAGGTCAGGTTGATGGCGATGATCGCGTCCCAGCGGTCGGCCGGGAACTCGTCGATGGGTGCCACGAACTGGATGCCGGCGTTGTTGACCAGGATGTCCACGCCGCCGAAGTCCTTCTCGGCGTAGCGCATCATGTCTTCGATCTCGGCGGACTTGCTCATGTCGGCGCCGTGATAGCCGACCTGGATGCCGCTGCCGGCGGCGGCGATTTCCGCCTTTGCGCCGTCGGCGTCACCGAATCCGTTGACGATGATATTGGCGCCTTGCGCGGCCAGTGCCTGCGCGATGCCAAGTCCGATACCGCTGGTCGAGCCCGTGACCAGTGCCGTCTTGCCTTTGAGCATGTAAGCCTCCGTCGGGAGTGTCAGGATGTGCTGGGGCATTGTACTCGCAGGGCGTACAATCCGGCTTTGGTCTTTGGCAGCAGCTGCTCTGCTTTTTGCGCGGCGTTTGACTGCCATTGGCTTTCCGATTTTCGCAGCCATTCCCAAAACTCTACGCCGCAGGGGATGCGGCGGCCTCGCACAGGAGTTCCGATGTCCTCCAGTCCGCGCCTCGGCTTTGTTCAATGCATCAGTCCCGCCGGCCTGCATCGCATGGCCTATCACGAATGGGGCGACCCGGCCAATCCGCGCGTCCTGATGTGCGTGCATGGACTGACGCGAACCGGGCGTGATTTCGACACGCTGGCGCATACGATGTCCGACGAGTACCGCGTCGTTTGTCCCGATGTGGTGGGCCGGGGTCGTTCGGAATGGCTGGCTGATCCGAAGCAGTACATCCTGCCGCAGTACGTGGCCGACATGGTCACACTGATTGCGCGGCTCAATGTGGAGCAGGTGGACTGGTTTGGCACGTCGATGGGCGGCCTGATCGGCATGGGACTGGCAGGCTTGCCAAAGTCGCCGGTGCGCAAGCTGTTGCTCAACGATGTGGGGCCGCGCATCACGGCGCAGGCCATCGAGCGTATCGGCGCCTACCTGGGGCTGCCTGTCCGCTTCAAGACGTTCGAGGAAGGACTGGCGTACCTGCAGACAATCAGTGCATCGTTTGGCCGCCACACGCCGGAGCAGTGGCGCGAACTGAATGGCGCGATCCTGAAGCCCGTACAGGGTGACGAGGGCCTGGAGTGGGGCCTCCACTACGATCCGGCGCTGGCCGTGCCGTTCCGCAACACGACACCTGAAGTCGTGCAGGCTGGCGAAGCCGCCCTGTGGCACCTGTTCGAAGCCGCACCGGGCCCCACGCTGGTGGTGCGCGGTGCGCAATCCGACCTGCTGCTTCGCGAGACAGCCGCCGAGATGGTGGCGCGCGGCAAGCAGGTCGAGACCATCGATGTGCCCGACGTGGGGCACGCCCCGACGTTCGTCAACGCGGAGCAGATCGATATTGCCCGGCGCTTTTTCCTGGGCACCTGAACCACCGAACAACCTGAATTCACAACGTAGACATTGTCATGAGCACCAATACCCTGAAGCGCGCCCACGTGGGCAAGCGCCTGTCCGAATATGCGGTCTACAACGGCGTGGTCTACCTGGCTGGCCAGGTGCCCGAGGTCGATCCCAAGGCCGACCTGCGCGGCCAGACTCGCGAGGTGCTGGGCCATATCGACCGCCTGCTGGCCGAGGCCGGTAGCGACAAGACGCGCATCCTGATGTGCCAGATCTTCCTGACCGATGTCACGCGCATCGGCGAGATGAATGAAGTCTGGGACGCATGGGTGCCGCAGGGCAATACGCCCCCACGTGCCACGGTGGAGGCGGCCCTGGCCAACCCCGACTACCTGATCGAAGTGGTGGTGACCGCCGCGCTCAACTGATGGCAGGTGCAGTGACATGGTGACGTCCACGGAGTTGACGGGACAGACGGCTGGCGTTCCGGACGCCGGACTCGTCGAGCGCGCACTCGCCTACGTGCGCGAAGTGGCCGGTGGAGACAACCCGGCACTGTTGCCTACGGGCGAGAGCGTGTTGTCGCACGCCGAAGGCATGCTGCGCATCCTCGATGGCCTGCGCGTGGACGATGCCGCACGCGCAGCTGCCTGCCTGTTCGCGGTAGCGGCTTTCGTGCCTGGCACCGAGGCCGGTATTGCCGAACGATTCGGCGAGGAAGTGTGCCGGCTCGAACGTGGCGTGCGCCAGTTGTTGCGGATCGGCGCCATTGCCGTGACGCAGGCAGATGTATCGGAATCGTCGAAGTCGCAGGCGGCTGCACGGCACGAGCAGGTCGAGGCGCTGCGCAAGATGCTGCTGGCCTTCGCGCAGGATATTCGCGTGGTGCTGGTACGCCTGGCATCGCGTCTGCAGACGCTGCGCTGGCTGGCGCAGACCAAGTCGCTCCCGCTGCCCGGCGTGGCGCGCGAAACGCTCGATATTTATGCGCCGCTCGCCAATCGGCTCGGGATCTGGCAGGTGAAGTGGGAACTCGAAGATCTGGCCTTCCGCTTCGAGCAGCCGGAGACCTACAAGCGCATCGCCAAATTGCTCGACGAAAAGCGCATCGAGCGCGAGAGCTTCATCTCGGGCGCAATCGAGCGACTGCGTTCGGAACTGGATACGGCAGGCATCCGCGCGGAAGTCACAGGGCGTCCCAAGCATATCTACAGCATCTGGAAGAAGATGCGCGGCAAGGAGCTCGACTTTGCCGATCTCTACGACGTGCGCGCGTTCCGCGTGATCGTCAATGACATCAAGGATTGCTACACGGTGCTCGGCATCGTGCATCACATCTGGCAGCCGATTCCACGCGAGTTCGACGACTACATCTCGCGGCCCAAGGCCAACGGCTATATGTCGCTGCACACCGTGGTGATCGGTGACGATGGCCGCGCGTTCGAGGTGCAGATCCGCACGCAGGAGATGCACCACTTCGCCGAATACGGCGTGGCCGCGCACTGGCGCTACAAGGAGGCTGGCGGCAAGGGCTATACCGGGCAGTTCGCGGCCGATAACAGCTACGACGAGAAGATCGCATGGCTGCGACAACTGCTGGCATGGAAGGACGAGGCCGACCATACCGTAGCCCACGAAGATTCTCCGTGGGAGCAATTGAAGCATGCGGCCATCGACGACCATATCTACGTGCTGACGCCCCAGGCGCGCGTGGTGGCGCTGCCGCAGGGCGCCACGCCGGTGGACTTTGCGTACTACCTGCATAGCGATCTGGGCCACCGTTGCCGCGGCGCGCGTGTGGACGGTGCCATGGTGCCGCTCAATACGCCGCTCAAGAACGGGCAGACCGTGGAGATCGTCGCGGTCAAGCAGGGCGGCCCGTCGCGCGACTGGCTCAACGCGGATCTCGGTTACCTGGCCAGCAACCGAGCCCGTTCCAAGGTGCGCGCATGGTTCAATGCATTGGATTCGCAGGAAACCATCGCGCAGGGCCGTGCGCTGATCGAAAAGACGCTGCAGCGCGAGGGCAAGACCGCAGTCAATCTCGATGATCTGGCGACGCGGCTCAACTTCAAGTCCACGGACGAGCTTTACGCCGCGGTGGCCAAGGAAGAGTTCAGCCTGCGTCATGTAGAGCAGGCGCTGCGACATCCGGAAGGTGAGGCCCAGCCGCAAATCAACGAAGAAGAGGCCGTCACCAAGAAGAGTCGCGCGACCAGTGTGGCGCGCGGCGCCAAGAGCGGTGTGCTCGTGGTAGGCGTCGATTCACTGATGACCCAGATGTCGCGCTGCTGCAAGCCGGCGCCGCCCGACGATATCGTCGGCTTTGTCACGCGCGGACGTGGCGTGTCTATCCATCGCCGCAACTGCAATACGTTCCAGCAACTGTCGTCGCGCGCACCAGAGCGGGTGATCCAGACCGAATGGGGCAAGCGCAGCGACTCGGTGTATCCGGTGGATATTCACGTCGAGGCGATCGACCGCCAGGGCTTGTTGCGCGATATTTCCGAAGTACTCTCGCGCGAGAAGATCAACGTGACGGGCGTGAAGACCTTGTCGAGCAAGGGCGTGGCGCGCATGCAGTTCACGGCCGAGGTCGCGGAAGCCACACAGTTGCAGCGCGCGGTATCGTTGATCGAGGAAGTGCAGGGGGTGTTGCACGCGCGGCGAAAATAAGGTTATACTCTGCGCTTCGCTAGGCTCGTAGCTCAGCTGGTTAGAGCACCACCTTGACATGGTGGGGGTCGTTGGTTCGAGTCCAATCGAGCCTACCAACGCACAATGCAGTACAACGCCGGAAGCGCATCATGAACATGACAACTCGAACTACTACCGCTGGTTAGCGACAGTAGTCGAGGTGCGCCTTCGACCCGCAGCGGATGCGGGGGATTCACAGAAAAACGCGGCCTTGGCCGCGTTTTTTTTCGTCTGTCGCTTGCCAGCGTGCTGCTATGCTGCCGCGTCGCCCGTATCCGCCCATGTTTTCGCGGGAGTGCGGTAGCCAGAAGAATGCCATTGCCGGTTTCGTCCGATGTGCGTCTGATCGCATCTGACGGGCTGGCGCTACAAAAGTTGCTATGCTCCGCTCGCCAAGGCACCAGATGCCAGCGCGGAGGAATCCACAAAAGGTGCAATGATGATCGCAATCACGCTGCCGGACGGTTCCCGTCGCGAGTACCCCGGCCCCGTCACGGTGGCAGAAGTGGCGCAGAGCATTGGCTCGGGCCTGGCCAAGGCCGCGCTGGCTGGCAAGGTCGATGGCCGCCTGGTCGACACGAGCTTCCAGATCGATGGTGACGCCTCGCTGGCCATCATCACGGACAAGGATGCCGATGGCGTCGACGTGATCCGCCACTCCACGGCTCACTTGCTGGCCTACGCCGTCAAGGAGCTATACCCGGATGCCCAGGTCACGATTGGCCCGGTTATCGAGAACGGCTTCTACTACGACTTCGCCTACAAGCGCCCCTTCACGCCGGAAGACCTCGCCGCCATCGAGAAGAAGATGACGGAACTCGCCCGCAAGGACGAAAAGGTCACGCGCGAGGTGTTGAGTCGCGACGAGGCTGTGGCGCTGTTCGAGTCGATGGGCGAGAAATACAAGGCCGAGATCATCGGCTCGATTCCCGCAGATCAGGAAATCGGTCTCTATCGCGAAGGTAACTTCGTCGATTTGTGCCGTGGCCCGCACGTGCCGTCAACGGGCAAGCTCAAGGTTTTCAAGCTGATGAAGGTGGCGGGCGCCTACTGGCGCGGCGACTCGAATAACGAGATGCTCCAGCGCATCTACGGCACGGCCTGGGCGAAGAAGGAAGACCAGGAAGCGTACCTCACGATGCTGGAAGAAGCCGAGAAGCGCGACCATCGCCGTCTCGGCAAGACGCTCGACCTGTTCCACCTGCAGGAAGAAGCGCCGGGCATGGTGTTCTGGCATCCGAAGGGCTGGAGCGTCTGGCAAGCCGTGGAGCAATACATGCGCGGCCGCCTGACGGACGGCGGTTACCAGGAAGTGCGTACGCCGCAGGTGATGGATCGTACGCTCTGGGAAAAGTCGGGCCACTGGGAGAACTACAAGGAGAACATGTTCGTCACGGAGTCGGAGAAGCGCGATTACGCGATCAAGCCGATGAACTGCCCGGGCCATGTCCAGATCTTCAATCATGGTCTGCGTTCGTACCGCGACCTGCCGCTGCGCCTCGCAGAATTTGGCGCCTGCCATCGCAACGAGCCGTCGGGCGCGCTGCACGGGCTGATGCGCGTGCGCGGCTTCGTCCAGGACGATGCGCACATTTTCTGCACGGAAGAGCAGATCGTTGCCGAGGCGAAGGCGTTCAACGAACTCGCTTTCTCGGTGTATGACGATTTCGGCTTCAAGGATGTGAAGGTCAAGCTGTCGCTGCGTCCGGAAAAGCGTGCCGGCTCGGACGAGATCTGGGATCACGCCGAAGACGGTTTGCGCACGGCCCTGCGCGCCTGCGGCGTGGAATGGGAAGAGCTGCCGGGCGAGGGTGCCTTCTACGGCCCGAAAGTCGAATATCACATCAAGGATGCGATCGGCCGCTCCTGGCAGTGCGGTACGCTGCAACTGGATCTGGTGCTGCCGGAACGCCTGGATGCCGAGTACGTCTCCGAGGACAATTCGCGGAAACGTCCGGTCATGCTGCATCGCGCAATCCTGGGTTCCTTCGAGCGCTTCCTGGGCATCCTGCTGGAAAATCACGCGGGTGCATTGCCTGCCTGGCTGGCTCCAGAGCAGGTCGTGGTGATGAACATCGCCGAATCGCAGTCGGAATATGCCGAGAGCGTTGTGCAACTCTTGCAAAAACAAGGGTTTAGGGCCAAGGCGGATTTGCGTAACGAGAAAATTACGTATAAAATCCGCGAGCACTCGCTTCAGAAGATCCCTTACCTGTTGGTTGTGGGGGACAAGGAGCGGGACGCCAATCAAGTGGCCGTGCGTGCCCGTGGCAATGTGGATCTGGGTGTCATGCCTGTTTCCGCGTTTGTCGAACGTCTCGAGAAAGACGTTTCCGACAAGGCCTGAGGGTGTGAAGCACGGCTTGTTTTTTTGTCTTCTTGAGGTAACGGAACATCGCTACAGACAAAGGTCACCGTATCAACCGTGAGATCAGCGCGCCTGAGCTGCGCCTGGTAGGGGTTGATAACGAGCAGCTCGGCATCGTCAAGTTCATGGACGCACTGCGCATGGCCGAGGACAAGGACTTGGATCTCGTGGAGATCGCGCCTAACGCGGCTCCGCCCGTAGCCCGGATCATGGACTACGGCAAGTTCAAGTACGAGGAAGCCAAGCGCGCCCATGAGGCCAAGCTCAAGCAGAAGATCATCCAGGTCAAGGAAGTGAAGTTCCGTCCTGGCACGGATGATGGCGACTACAACGTCAAGCTGCGCAACCTGAAGCGCTTCCTGGAAGAAGGGGATAAGACCAAGATCACGCTGCGGTTCCGCGGCCGTGAGATGGCCCACCAGGAAATCGGCGCGCGCGTGCTGGAGCGTCTGAAGACGGACCTGGACGAACTGGGTCAGGTCGAGCAGATGCCGAAGATGGAAGGTCGCCAGATGGTGATGGTCATCGCGCCCAAGAAGAAGAAGTAATTCCTGTGCGGGGTCGACGGCCGGGATGCCATGCATCCCGGCGTTGCCTTGTGCGGAAGCCGTGCGGAGCCACCTTCGGGAGGCTGCGTACAAAAACAAGTGGATGCGGGTCTTGCAAGCGATGGCGTCAGCCGTCCACCTGCATGCATGTCATAGAGCTGGAGTTATTCATGCCTAAGATGAAGACCAAAAAAAGCGCCTCCAAGCGCTTTACGGCACGCCCGAACGGTTCGTTCAAGCGTGGCCAGGCCTTCAAGCGTCACATCTTGACCAAGAAGACCACCAAGAACAAGCGTCAGCTGCGCGGCACCCAGGACGTCCATGAGACGAACCTGAAGTCGGTTCGCGCCATGATGCCCTACGCATAACCTCAACGATAACGAAAGGAGCTTCATATGCCTCGAGTAAAACGTGGGGTCACTGCACGGGCCCGTCACAAGAAAGTCATCGACGCTGCCAAGGGTTACCGCGGCCGTCGCAATAATGTCTACCGTATCGCCAAGCAGGCGGTCATGCGTGCTGGCCAGTACGCATACCGCGATCGTCGCAACAAGAAGCGCGTGTTCCGCGCGCTCTGGATTGCACGTATCAACGCCGCGACGCGTGAGCATGGCATGACCTACAGCGTGTTCATGAACGGTCTGAAGCGCGCTTCGATCGAACTGGACCGCAAGGTGCTGTCGGACATGGCTATCCATGACAAGCCTGCCTTTGCTGCCATCGTCAACCAGGTGAAAGCCACCGTTGCCTGATGCCGGCTGCTGGAAGCGCTGAAAGGCGTTTCCGGGCAAGCACCGACCGCAAGGTTCGCTGAAACGGGGCTCCTTACCGAGCCCCGTTTTCATTGCAGATGCCATTGCGATCCATTGCGAATGCCGTGTCGATCTTCGAAACGCCATTCGCAATGCCGAAGCCAGCCCGCGCGTGATCTGCCGCACGGGATTGGCAACTCTTCCACGTACTGTCCACGTATTGCCGTCATGTCCCTGGATCTGGAACAAATCGTCGCTGACGCACAGGCCGCCTTCGCCGGCGCCAACGACAACGCCACGCTGGAAAACGAAAAAGCCCGCTTCCTGGGCAAGACGGGCGCGTTGACCGAACTGCTCAAGGGCCTGGGCAAGCTGGACCCCGAGGCACGCAAGACCGAGGGCGCCCGCATCAATCAGGTCAAGCAGCAGGTGGAAGCCGCGCTGCAGGCGCGCCGCCAGGCGCTGGCCGACGCGCTGATGAACGCACGTCTGGCCGCCGAGGCCATCGACGTGACGCTGCCTGGCCGTGCCGTGGCACGCGGAAGCGTCCACCCCGTGATGCGTACCTGGGAGCGTGTGGAACAGATCTTCGGCTCGATCGGTTTCGATGTGGCCGACGGCCCGGAGATCGAAACCGACTGGATGAACTTCACGGCGCTGAACAACCCGGACAACCATCCGGCACGTTCCATGCAGGATACGTTCTACGTGGACGGCCGCGACAGCGACGACAAGCTGCTGCTCCTGCGCACCCACACCAGCCCCATGCAGGTCCGCTACGCACGCATGCATGTGCAAAAGTACGCGGGCAAGCCGATGCCGCCGATCAAGGTGATCTGCCCCGGCCGCACGTACCGCGTGGATAGCGACGCCACCCACTCGCCGATGTTCAACCAGGTGGAAGGGCTGTGGATCAGCGAGGACGTGAGCTTCGCCGACCTCAAGGGCGTCTATACCGATTTCCTGCGCAAGTTCTTCGAGCGCGACGATATCCAGGTGCGTTTCCGCCCCTCGTACTTCCCGTTCACCGAGCCGTCGGCGGAAATCGACATGGCATTCGGCAATGGCAAGTGGCTCGAGATTTCGGGCTCGGGTCAGGTGCATCCGAACGTGCTGCGCAATATGGGTCTGGACCCGGAGCGTTATATCGGCTTCGCGTTCGGCTCGGGCCTGGAGCGCCTGACGATGCTGCGCTACGGCATCAACGATCTGCGTCTGTTCTTCGAAGGCGACGTGCGCTTCCTGCGCCAGTTCGCCTGAGCCTGCAAGACAGGCCCCAAGACCGACCGCATCGTCAAAGACATCACAGAATACCTACCGGATCAGAAGCGCCATGCAATTCTCGGAATCCTGGCTTCGTACTTTCGCCAATCCTGAAAAGATTTCCACCGACGCGCTTTCGCACGCCCTGACCATGGCCGGGCTCGAAGTGGAAGAGGTGGGCCCAGTTGCGCCACCGTTCAACAAGATCGTTGTGGCCAATGTACTGGCCACCGAGCGCCATCCAGATGCCGATCGTCTCAACGTTTGCCGTGTCGACGTCGGCACGGGTGAACCGCTGCAGATCGTGTGCGGCGCGCCCAACGTCAAGCCCGGCATCAAGGTGCCGTGCGCGCTGGTGGGCGCGGTGCTGCCGCCGGCCGAGACCGGCGGCAAGCCTTTCGAAATCAAGGTGGGCAAGCTGCGTGGCGTGGAAAGCTACGGCATGCTGTGCTCGGCGCGCGAACTGAAGCTGTCGGAAGATGCTGGTGGCCTTCTGGTGCTGCCCGAGGATGCGCCGGTCGGCCAGGACATCCGCCAGTACCTCGATCTGGACGATCAGGTTTTCACGATCAAGCTGACGCCGAACAAGGCCGACTGCCTGTCGATCCATGGCGTGGCGCGTGAAGTGTCGGCGCTGACCGGCGCGGAACTGACGCTGCCGTCGATGACGCCGGTTGCAGTGACCCTGCAGGACAAGCTGCCGGTCAAGATTTCGGCGCCGGACCTCTGCGGCCGCTTCTCCGGTCGCGTGATCCGTGGTGTGAACGCACATGCGGCCACGCCGGCGTGGATGGTTCAGCGCCTGGAGCGCTCGGGCCAGCGCAGCATCTCGGCACTGGTCGACATCTCGAACTACGTGATGCTTGAGCTGGGCCGTCCGTCGCACGTGTTCGATCTGGACAAGATTCACGGCGGCCTCGACGTGCGTTGGGGTCGCAAGGGCGAGCAGATCAAGCTTCTGAATGGCAACACAGTCGAAGTGGACGAACAGGTGGGTGTGATCGCCGACGACAAGGAGATCGAGAGCCTGGCCGGCATCATGGGTGGCGACAGCACCGCTGTCACGCTCGACACCACGAACATCTATCTGGAAGCCGCGTTCTGGTGGCCGAACGCCATCCAGGGTCGCGCGCGTCGCTACAACTTCTCGACGGATGCCGCGCATCGTTTCGAGCGTGGTGTGGATTACGCCACGACCGTCGAACATATCGAGCGGATCACATCGCTGATTCTCGATATCTGCGGTGGCCAGGCTGGCCCGGTGGATGACCAGATCGTCAACCTGCCGCAGCGCAAGCCGGTGCAATTGCGTGTGGCGCGTGCCGAGCGCGTGTTGGGCATCGAGCTGTCGTCGGCGGAAATTGCCGACGTGTTCCTGCGTCTCAAACTCCCGTTCACGCGCGTGCAGGGTGCCGAGGGCGAAGTGTTCGAGGTCACGCCGCCGAGCTATCGCTTCGACATCGAGATCGAGGAAGACCTGATCGAGGAAGTGGCGCGTATCTATGGCTTCGAGCGTATCCAGGCACGTCCGCCGATCGCCGAGAGCGAGATGCGTCCGACCAACGAAGCCCGTCGTTCGCAGCACGTGGTGCGCCATGCGCTGGCCGCGCGTGACCTGAACGAAGTCATCAATTTCGCGTTTGTCGAAGAGAAGTGGGAGCTTGATTTCGCTGCCAACGACAACCCGATCCGCCTGCTGAATCCGATTGCCAGCCAACTGGCCGTGATGCGTTCGACGCTGATCGGCGGACTGGTCGACAAGGTGCGCTACAACCTCAACCGCAAGGCTTCGCGCGTACGTCTGTTCGAGGTGGGGCGCGTGTTCCACCGTGACGCCAACGTGGCCGACGGCGGCCTCACCGTGGCTGGCTACCATCAACCGATGATGGCGGCGGGCATTGCCTATGGTCCGGCGTTCGAAGAGCAGTGGGGCGTGTCCACGCGCCAGGTCGATTTCTTCGACATCAAGGGCGATGTCGAGGCGCTGTTCCATCCGCGCACGCCGCGCTTCGAACCGGTCGCGCATCCGGCGCTGCATCCGGGCCGTGCTGCGCGCGTCCTCGTGGATGGCAAGCCGGTGGGCGTGGTGGGTGAGTTGCATCCGCGATGGCTGCAGGAGTATGAACTGACGAACGCGCCAGTGGTGTTCGAACTGGAACTGGACGCGCTGCGTGACGTGGGCATGCCCGTCTATACCGAAGTGTCGAAATTCCCTGCTGCCGTGCGGGATCTGGCCGTCGTGGTCAAGCAGTCCGTCCGCGTTCAGGACATGGCGGACGCGATGCGTACGGCGCTGGACAAGGCCGGTCTTGGTCACTTCGTGCAAGCGCTGGTGCTGTTCGACGAGTTCCGTCCCAAGGCCGCTTCGGCGTCGATTGGGGCCGACGAGAAAAGCCTTGCGTTCCGCGTGACGTTGCAAGATACTGGGGCGACCCTCCAGGACGAGACCGTCGACAACGCGGTGCGCTGCATGGTCGATGCGCTGACGGCAGGCTTTGATGCCCGTCTGCGCGGTTGAGCGGTAGCCCGCATCAGGAGCGCCCGGACACAGCTTCCGGGCGGATCGCCAGACAGTACTAAGAGAGCGATCAAGGATGAACGATCGAGACGCGATTTCCATGAATGCTGCAGACCTTGGCGAGGCGAGCGACCGGCACGCTGCCTCCCTCGACGACGCATCGCCGGAAGCCCGCGCGACCGAGGTGCCCACGCTGACGAAGGCCGAACTCGCAGAGATGCTGTTCGATCAGGTCGGCCTGAACAAGCGCGAATCGAAAGACATGGTCGAAGCGTTTTTCGACGTCATTCGCGAAGCGCTGGAGCAGGGCGACAGCGTCAAGCTGTCCGGCTTCGGTAACTTCCAGTTGCGCGACAAGGCACAACGCCCCGGCCGTAACCCCAAGACAGGCGAAATCATCCCCATCACCGCAAGACGGGTGGTGACGTTCCACGCCAGCCAGAAGCTCAAGAGCCTGGTCGAGGAGCGCGCGGACGCGGCTGTCCCCGGCTAAGCGGATCCGTTGCCTGCGCATGCATGGTCGGAGCAAATTCCGGCGATGCATGCGAGACATCGGCACAGTCCGTCGCGGTTGCCACACACTTGCCACACCTGCCCCATACGGGTGGATTGCCCGAGGGGGTGGCAGTCTGTATCCTGCAATGCCGCGCGTACGTTGCGCCAACAGCATGGGCCGACGGCCTGATACCAGCACCTCCATCGCATGACGGACAAAGCCAGCGAGCGCATCGCGTTGCCGCCGATTCCCGCAAAGCGCTACTTCACCATCGGTGAGGTGAGCGAGCTGTGCGCCGTCAAGCCGCATGTGCTGCGGTATTGGGAGCAGGAGTTCACCCAACTCAAGCCCGTCAAGCGACGCGGGAATCGTCGCTACTACCAGCACCACGAAGTCTTGCTGATCCGCCGCATCCGCGAGCTGCTCTACGAACAAGGCTTCACGATCAACGGTGCTCGCAACCGCCTCGACGAAGGGCGTCACCATGCAGCGATGCATGCAGAGATTGACGAAGTGCAAACGACAGACGCGACACCGGCGCCACTGCTATCGGTCGACCTCAATACACTGCGCAACGAACTCGTCGATGTGCAGCATCTCCTCGCGCAACTCAAGCAGATTGCACGCATCGAATAAATTGCGCGCAAACCACTAGCCATTCACGATGGCTCTGATATACTCTCGTTCTTCTTCGGGGCGTAGCGCAGCCTGGTAGCGTACCTGCATGGGGTGCAGGTGGTCGGAGGTTCAAATCCTCTCGCCCCGACCAGAATTAAAAACCCGCTTGGTGTGAGCCAAGCGGGTTTTTTCATTTGCGCGAATTGCTACGTATCACCTGCATCAAACCGCAACCTTTCCTTACATCTCCGACATTGTTCCGTGCGGGAGATCGTCTAGCCTTAACCCCATTCATTGAACCGGACAGGCGCCGCACGCGAAGGGTATCGTCGTGCGGCCGGGTGTTAGCTGATGAGTTGGCGTGACGTTTTTGTAATCGGTGTTGGCTGGGTAGGAGCTTGCGTGCTGGTGGGATGGATCATGACGATGGCGGTCAGATTCTCCAGTTGAATCCCGGGCGATTAGCTGCCTTTGGCATTCACCAGTACTGGGTCCTTCCGATATACCTCGGGGAACATCGTCTTCAGGTTGCCGACCTTGGGCAGGTCATTAAAGACGATGTACGGATAATTCGGGTTCTTGACCAGAAAATCCTGATGGTAGTTCTCCGCGGCATAGAACTTCTTGTCGGTTTCCACGCGCGTCACGATCGGTGACGACCATGCTTTAGCGCTGCCGAGTTGGGCGATATAGGCATCCGCAATCGATCGTTGGTCCGGCGTGCGCGGGAAAATGGCCGAGCGATATTGCGTGCCGTGGTCGGGGCCCTGGTAATTCAGTTGGGTCGGATTATGGGCGACCGAGAAGAAAATCTGCAGCAGCTTGCCGTACGTGACTTGTGTGGGGTCGTAACGGACCTCCACGGCTTCGGCGTGGCCGGTGTTGCCGGTGCCGACTTTCTCGTATTGCGCCGTATTGGCCGCGCCGCCGGCGTAACCGGATGTGACAAGTGTCACGCCACGTACATGCTGGAACACGCCCTGCACACCCCAGAAGCATCCGCCTGCGAACACGGCTGTTTCGGCGTGGCTGGTGCCGGGTTTCTCATCGACGAGGGGCGCGGGAATCTTCACGGCCTGCTCGGCGGATATTGCGGGGATGCGCCACGTGGTGGCGACTGCGGCGAGCATTGCGAGGCCCATCATCTTGAGCGTGGTGGGGCGCATCCAGCGTTGCAGCGTGGTCATGGTGGCGGTATCGGTCTTCATGATCGGTTTCCTGTTTGACGTCTGGCAGATTCAAGAAAGAAGGCGGTGGGCGTGGCCGGCATCAACCGAAGGTGAAGGCATAAGCCTGTACGCCGGGGTCGAGAAATTCGATATCGAACGTGCGGTCGCGGATATCACCTTTCTGGCGAACGAGTTGATAGAGGCGTTGCGCGGTGACGGTGCCGCTGCCATCGGCGGCGACGTCAGTGCCATGCGAATCGCCAGGGGCCTGACCGTCTATCGTCACGCGGAATCGCACCGGTTTGCCGTCCGCGCCGGGGCCAAGCACGAGGTGCAGGTCGCGTGCGTGGAAGCGGTAGACGATGCGACCATCGGGCTGGGTCAGCGTGGCGTGTTCCTCGCCGACCTTCCAGTCGCCGGCCAGCCCCCACTGGTTCAGCGCGGGCTTTGCCGGCGCGCTGTAATCCTGGGTGGCGTCGGGCTTCAGGCCGCCGGGCGAGGCGAAGTTGTCGGCGCGGCCATAGCCGACGTAGGTTTCGGGCGAGCGCAGCGCTTCGCTATCGGCGGCCATTTCCACACCCTTCGAGACTTCAGGGCCAGTCATCGCCACCTTGTCCACGCCGGTGTGTCCGGCCTCGGCCAGCAATGCGCGGATGACCTGTTCGGACTTGGCGTATTCACCCTCGCCAAAATGGTGGAAGCGGATGCGTCCCTGTGCGTCGATGAAGTAGTGCGCGGGCCAGTAGTTGTTGTTGAACGCGCGCCAGATCGCGTAGTTGTTGTCGACGGCAACGGGGTAGGTGATTCCGAGGTCCTTGACGGCCTTGCGCACGTTGTCGAGATTGCGTTCGAACGCAAACTCGGGAGCATGCACGCCGATCACGACGAGTCCCTGGTCGCGGTACTTGTCGGCCCATGCCTTGACGTAGGGCAGGGTGCGCAGGCAGTTGATGCACGAGTACGTCCAGAAATCGACGAGCACGACCTTGCCGCGCAGTTCCGCGGCGGTCAGCGGGGGCGAGTTGATCCAGGCCACGGCGCCGTCGAGGCCGGGGAACTTGCCCTCGACCGGCAGGTTCGCGGCAGGGTCCGAGCCTGCGGCGCGCATCATCATCGAGTTCCCGGCTTCGGGCTTGGCCGACATCGCCATGGACGTGGGGTTGGCCTGCATCATCATCGCGCCGCCGACATCATTCTTCTGGCCGGCGAACTCGTCGACAAGGCGTTGCTCAAGACCGCCCGTGGCGACCGTGGAGATGCGCGTCAGGATGCCGGTGTCGAGTCCGAGCGCAATGGCGCCTACGCCGACCAGCATGGCCGCGCCGATGCCGCGCCGCACCCATTCGCCTGCACCCAGCGAACGCTTCATCGCCGCAAAGACCTTGCCGCCGATCAGCAGTGCCACGGCCAACGAGGTGGCTGCTCCCAGCGCATAAGCCAGCAGCAGCAATGTCGTCCCCACGCTGGCGCCTTGCAGCGCGGCACCAGTCAGCACCAGGCCCAGGATCGGCCCGGCGCAGGGCGCCCAGAGCAGCCCCGTGGCGATGCCAAGCAGGAAGGACGAGGCGGGGCTGGCGGGCTTGCCATCGGCCTGCGCGAAGTTGGTCAGGCGACTGCCGGCGCGCACGAGCGGTTGGGTGAGGCGCTCGGCCACGCTGGGAAACAGCAGCGTGATACCGAACACGGCCAGCAGCGCGATGGCCAGCCAGCGGCCATACTCGTTAGCCTGCGCCACCCAGCCGCCACCGACGGCGGCCAACGTCGCGACACCTGCGAAGGTCAACGCCATGCCGGCCAGCAGTGGCAGGCCGCTTCGCACGAACGGCTGGTCAGCGCGGGCAAAGACGAATGGCAGCACGGGCAAGATGCAGGGGCTCAGGATCGTGAGCACGCCGCCCAGGTAGGAAAGAATCAGCAGCAACATGGCGAAGCCTCGGCAGGGTTTGTCAGGACGTGGGATCAGGCCGATGTGGCGCGGAATGTCATCGCCACGCCGTTCATGCAGTAGCGCAGGCCGGTGGGCTTCGGGCCGTCATCGAATACGTGGCCGAGGTGCCCGCCGCAGCGGTGGCAATGCACGGCGGTGCGGACCATGCCGAAGGTGCGGTCGGAGGTTGTGCCGACAGCGCCGGTCAGCGGCGCCCAGAAGCTGGGCCAGCCCGTGCCGCTTTCGAACTTGGTATTCGAGGAGAACAGGTCGAGCGCGCAGCCGGCGCAGGCAAATATGCCTTTGCGGTGCTCGCCGTTCAGCGGGCTGCTGTAGGGGCGTTCGGTGCCCTCCCGGCGCAGCACGTCGTACTGGGCGGGCGTCAGCTTCTTGCGCCATTCGGCGTCGGTCATCGTGACCTCGAACGTCTGTGGGGCCGGTGCGCCGGGCGTTGCCGAGGCGGCGCTGGCGAGGTTGTCGGTCAGCAGCCGCCAGCCGCCCACGGCGGCCACTGCGGCGGTCAGGGTGCCGCCGGACAGCAGGAAGCGTCGGGTGATGCGCATGATGGACTCCGAATCGAATGCGGGATGAAACGAATGCTAGGCAACGACCGGTATCGGAGTCTTCGCCAAACCTTAAACAATTCGTGAACACCCGGTCGCGCGGATTTCTGCACAATAGCGGCATGCCGGGGCGCACCGGACGCCACCCGGGCGAGAGAACATGGAACAAGCCAAACGGATCCTGCTGGTCGAAGACGATGTCGGCATCGCCAACGTGCTGGCCATGCACCTGCGCGACGAGCGATACGAGGTGGTACACAGCGCCGACGGCGCCGAAGGGTTGCGCCTGCTGGAGCAGGGCGGCTGGGATGCGCTGGTGCTGGACCTGATGCTCCCCGGCGTCGATGGCCTGGAGATTTGCCGGCGCGCGCGCGCCATGACGCGCTACACCCCGATCATCATCACGAGCGCCCGTTCCAGCGAGGTGCACCGCATCCTGGGTTTGGAGCTGGGTGCCGACGACTACCTGGCCAAGCCGTTTTCGGTGCTCGAACTTGTGGCGCGCGTCAAGGCGCTGCTGCGCCGCGTGGAAGCGATGGCGCGCGACGTGCGTTCCGACGCCGGCACGCTCGACCTGGCTGGCCTGACCATCGACCCACTGGCACGCGTGGTGACGCTCGATGGCAAGCGGCTGGACCTGACGCCGCGCGAGTTCGACCTGCTTTACTACTTCGCTCGCCATCCCGGCAAGGTGTTCTCGCGCATGGACCTGCTCAACGCGGTCTGGGGCTACCAGCACGAAGGCTACGAACACACGGTCAACACGCACATCAACCGGCTACGCACCAAGATCGAGGTCGATCCGGCCGCGCCGCAGCGCATCCTGACGGTCTGGCGCCGCGGCTACCGCTTCGTGGCCGATCCGCAGGCTGAAAGCGCGTCGGATACTTCCGAGCCGGGAGCCTTGTCATGAATCTCTCGCTGACCCAGCGGCTTTCCGTCGTCTTCGCCGCGCTGTTGCTGGCTTGCTGTGGCGCTTCCGCATGGCTCCAGGTGCGTGCCAATGCGATGCACGAGAAAGAGGTCATCCAGGATATTTCGCGCGGACTGGCTGCTTACATCGCCCGCAACGCGCTGCTGGAAGACCAGAGCGCGATTGCACCCCAGGCGCTGCGACAATTGTTCGGGCAGCTCATGGTGGTCAATCCCAGTGTGGAGGTCTACTTGCTCGACGACGAGGGCCGCATCCGGGGCCACGATGCACCGAGCGGGCATCTGGTGCGTGACCGTGTGGATCTGGCACCGGTGAAGAAGCTGCTCGATGGCGGGGCACTACCGATTCTTGGTGACGATCCGCGCAGTGCCACGGGGCGCAAGGTGTTCAGCGCCGCGCCGTTGCGTCAGGGGGGCTACATCTACGTGGTGCTGATGGGCGAAGCGCACGACAAGCTGGCCGCGCAGGCGTCGGAAGATTCCGTGATGCGCACCACGCTGTGGTCGATGGCGCTGGTGGCCACGCTGTGTCTTGTGGCGGGTCTGGTGGCCTTCGCGTTGATCACGCGCCCGCTGCGTCGGCTGACCGATGACATCCGCCGTTTTGATTCTGGCGAGGACCAGACCGCCGCTTCGGACAAGCTGGCCGACCCGCTGCCTCGCAACGAGATTGCCGCGCTGCAGACGGCCTTCCGGCAGATGGCCGGGCGCATTGAATCGCAATGGCGGACGCTGCGGCAGCAGGATCAGGAACGCCGCGAAATGGTGGCCAATATCTCGCACGACCTGCGTACGCCGCTGACCTCGCTGCACGGTTATCTGGAGACGCTGTCGGTCAAGGCCGATACCCTGAGCACCGCCGACCGCCAGCGTTATCTGGCCATCGCACTGGCACAGAGTGCCAAGGTGGGCGGGTTGGCGCAGTCGTTGTTCGAACTGGCCAGGCTGGAACACGGCATGGTGCAGGCGACGCCCGAAGAGTTTTCGATGGTCGATCTCACGCAGGATGTCCTCGAAAAATTCGCACTGTCCGCCGAAGCCAAGCAGCTTCACCTGCGAGCCGGCGTGCCGCCCGCGCTGCCCACCGTGTCAGCCGATCTCGGCATGATCGAACGTGTGCTGACGAACCTGCTCGACAACGCGATCCGGCACACGCCAACTGGCGGCACCGTGGAAATCGACCTCGCCAGCCAGGATGGCAAGGTGGCCGTGACGGTCAGCGACACCGGGCCGGGTATTCCGGCTACGTTGAGGGAGTCGATCTTCCAGCGGCCGTTTCCATCCGGCGGCGCGCATCGCGGCGGCGGGCTGGGCCTGCTGATCGTGCAGCGGATGCTGCAGTTGAACGGGAGTCAGGTAAAGCTGGTGGAGAAGGGGGTGGGGACGACGCTGACGTTTGCGTTACGGGCGGCGCGGTAGTTTCCTGTTGCACCCGGTGACCTCACAACATCGCAAACCGCGCCGCTTGTGGCCCGACCAAAGCGGGGCGGCCGACCGGATAGCGATGATGATCGCTGCCCGCCTGGAAGGACAGGTAGTCCGGCGTCCAGCGCAGGCCGCGCAGGTGGCGGACTTCCACACCTTCGACGAGGATGGCGCCGCCTTGCACCGTCACGCTGTCACAGGGCAGTTGCAGGAGTTCGGCGTCGTCGCCGAAGTAGTGGGCTTCCAGCAGGATCGAGGCAGCTTGATAGGCGGGCATGGGGCAGGGGCGGTCGTTGATCGATACTGTATAAACGTACAGTAGTATAGCGACCTTCCAGTGCCTGTGCTATCCACCCGGTCCACGTGTTAGGATGCCCCGCTTCATCGGAGTCCACGAATGTTTGTCTGTCAGAACCAGCCTTGCGGCGCCCGTTGGGCGGATGACGAGGTAGAAATCCGGAACGAGGGCCAGGGCCCGCTGTTCCGCTGCCCGCAATGTGGCGCGCGCAACCTGCTCGAAGTCAGGCCGGGATCGGGCGACACGCCAACGTATCGCCAGATAGCCAAGGTGCACAAAGCCGCCCCGGCGCCACGTGCCAAGGCATCCGGCAAGCCACCCGCCGAAGAAGCCCCCGGCGACACCGCGAAGAAAGGCTCGCGTCCGCCGGCCGGCGCGCGGCGCGGCGGCAAGCGCGCCTGATTTCCCCCCCTCTCAAGAGGGGCGACGCCAAAAACGACAGCCCCTGTCGCCTAAGTTCGCTCAAGGCGGTGGGAGGCCGGACCGTTAAGGCTAGACATGGATATCAGCGATTTTTCCCACGATTCCGCCTCCAATGCCGAAGTCATTGGATGGTCGGGTGCTTCCCCGCAGGTGATTGCGCGCGTACTGAACACGGCGCTGGCGGCCCAGGATCTCTCGGGCTTTGCCGCGTTGCTGTCCGATATCGCGCGCGACCGCGGGCTGAAGGGCGCGCGGGGTACGCATCAGTCCATCTACGACATGCCCTACGCGAGCCTGCTGCCTCGCCAGAAACATCTCCTGGCCGATGCCTTCGAACTTTTCCTGCGTCTTGATATCGAGTTCCGCGCGCGCGGCGATGGCGACGACGACCTGACGGCAGACGGCGACGACCCGCCGCCGCTGCGCGACATGGATGACGACGACGTCATCGACGAGGATTGAAACGCGCGTTCCGGCGTGCCTTCCACCTCAGGCCCGCTCCAGCAGTCCGATTTCCCTGACCGCCACCGACAGCATCGAAAGCGCTGCCGCGCCCGATACCCCGGACGCGCGTTGATCCGTCAGCATCTGCGCATAGCGTTCCAACGCCACCTGTCGATGGCCGCGCCAGCGTTCGATCATGGATGGCGCTTCTTCGCCATCCGCTGACTGCGCCAGCACGCTTGTGGTCAGCGCGCGCTTGAGCCGGCCCAGGTCTTCGAGCGTGGTGGTGCGGGCGAGCAGATCCCAGTGCGTATCCGATGGCAAGGACAACGTGCGCTCCCGCAGCCATGCGAAGTTCATCTCGGTGTCGAGCGCGAAGTACACCGCCGCCACGGCGCCAAGACTGCGTTGGCACGTGCCGGCCACCTCCGCGATATCGAGTGCGGCTGCGGCGATATCGCTGGCCGCCACACGCAACGCCAGGTCCTCGTCCACGCCAGCCTCGGTCAGCGCCGCAGCGCGCTCGGCCAGTTGGTTCGAGGCCTCCTCGGGCAGCAGCGTCGCCAGTTGCGGCGTCAGCCACCGGGCGGCGTCCACAAAGCGCGTGGCGCCGGGCTCCACGGTGCCACCGCCGCGCAGGAAGCGGATGAACCAGAGCGTGCCGCGCTCCAGCAGCCGTGACAGCGCGCCGAACATGCGCGCCTGCACGGCATCGTCCACATGGTTGTCGAGCTTGTCGATACGCGCCCAGAGATCGCTGAGGCCGAACACGTCGCGCGCGTGCAGGCAGGCGCGCACGATGTCTGCAGGCCGTGCATCGGTTTCTTCCATGAGCCGATGCACAAATGTGGCGCCGATGCGGTTCACGAGCAGATTGGTCAGGTGCGTGGCCAGGATCTCGCGCCGCAGCGGATGGCGCGTCATGGCGTCGGCGTGGCGCTGCTGAAGCGGCTCGGGAAAATAGTCGACGAGCAGGTTCGCGACGAGCGCGTCTTCCGGAATGTCCGACGCCAGCAGTTCTTCATAGAGCCACATCTTGCTGTACGCCAGCAGCACGGCGCGTTCGGGCGAGGTCAGCCCCTGGCCCAGCGCCTTGCGTTCGGCAATCTCAGTCTCGGATGGCAGGAATTCCAGTGGCCGGTTAAGCCGTCCCGCGCGTTCGAGCCAGCGGATCAGCCGGCCCTCGCCGTCGACCAGCGCCACTGCCTCGCGCCCGGCCACCGACAGCGCCTGCGTCTGGTAGTAGTTGTCCTGCAGCACCAGCAGGCCCACTTCGTCGGTCATCTCGGCCAGCAGCTTGTTGCGCTGTTTCTCGGTCATCTCGCCTTCGGCCACCACCAGTCCCAGCAGGATCTTGATGTTGACCTCGTGGTCGGAGCAATCCACGCCGGCCGAGTTGTCGATGGCATCGGTGTTGATGCGCCCGCCGTTGCGCGCGAACTCGATGCGGCCCAGTTGCGTGAAGCCGAGATTGCCGCCTTCGCCCACCACCTTGCAGCGCAGTTCGTTGCCGTTCACGCGGATGGCATCGTTGGAGCGGTCGCCGGCCTGCAGATGCGTCTCGGTGCTGGCCTTCACGTAGGTGCCGATGCCGCCGTTGTAGAGCAGGTCCACCGGCGCGGTCAGGATCGCATGCATCAGTTCGTTGGGCGATAGCGTGACCGCCTCCACGCCGAGCACGGCACGTATTTCGGGCGAGAGCGGAATCGTCTTGGCCGTGCGCGGATATACGCCGCCGCCTGCGGAGATCAGCGTGGTGTTGTAGTCGGCCCAGCTGGAGCGGGGCAGATCGAACAGGCGCTGGCGCTCGGCCAGGCTCTTCGCGCAATCCGGATCGGGGTCGAGGAAGATATGTCGATGGTCGAACGCCGCATGCAGCCGGATATGCGGGGACAGCAGCATGCCATTGCCGAACACGTCGCCCGACATGTCGCCCACGCCCACCACGGAGAAAGGTGTGGTCTGGATGTTGATGCCCATCTCCCGGAAATGGCGCTTGACGCTTTCCCAGGCGCCGCGCGCCGTGATCCCCATCTTCTTGTGGTCGTAGCCGACCGAACCACCCGAGGCGAAGGCATCGTCAAGCCAGAAGCCGTACTCCGCGGAGATCGCGTTGGCGTAGTCCGAGAACGTGGCCGTGCCCTTGTCGGCGGCCACGACAAGGTAGGGGTCGTTGTCGTCGAGACGAACCACGTCGGGCGGCGGCACCAGCGTGCCGGAGACGAGGTTGTCCGTCAGGTCGAGCAGGCCGCGCAGGAAGGTCTGGTAGCACGCCACGCCTTCGGCCAGGAACGCATCGCGATCCGTGGCGGGTGGCGGCCGCTTGACCACGAATCCACCCTTGGAACCCACGGGAACGATAACCGTATTCTTGACCATCTGCGCCTTCATCAGGCCCAGCACCTCCGTGCGGAAATCCTCGCGCCGGTCAGACCAGCGCAGGCCGCCGCGTGCCACGCGACCGCCGCGCAGGTGCACCCCTTCCACACGTGGGGAATACACCCAGATCTCGAACATCGGACGCGGTTCGGGCAGGCCCTGCACCAGCGCCGGATTGAACTTGAAGGAGACGTAGGGGCGCGGTTGCCCGTCCGGGCCCCGATGGAAATAATTGGTGCGCACCGTCGCATTGATGACATTGAGGAACAGCCGCAGGATGCGGTCCTCGTCGAGGTTGGGCACCTTGTCGAGCGCGGCGTCGATCTCGTCGAGCCATTTGCGGCTGCGCGCCTCGGTGGCAGCGGCTGTAGCGTCCGGCGCGGCCAGGGCCGGATCGAAGCGCGCCACGAACAGCGAGACCAGCATCGATGCGATATCGGGATTCGCGGTCAGGGCGCGTTCGATATAGGCGTTGCTGAAGGTGGAGCCCACCTGGCGCAGGTACTTGGCATAGGCGCGCAGGATGGTCACGTCGCGCGCGGCCAGCCCGGCGCGCAGCACCAGCCGGTTGAAATCGTCGTTCTCGATCTCGCCATGCCAGGCACGGCCATAGGCATCTTCGAACAGCGGCTTGATCTTCTCCAGATCCACGTCGACCGGTTTGCCGTCGGGGTCGGCGGCAATCTCCAGGCCGAAGTCGTGGATCCACACCGGCTCGCCGGCATCGGGTTCGATCAGGTAGGGACGCTCCTCGTCCACGCGCACGCCGAGGTGTTCGAGCATCGGCAGGCTCAGGGACAGCGCAATGGGCTGGCCGGCGCGATAGACCTTGAAGCGGAACGCGCCCGGCGCGGCCTCGATGGGCCGGTACAGGTTCATCGCTAGTCCGCCCGGATGCTGGCGTGCATGCTCCATCAATTCGATATCGCGCACGGCGGTACGCGCCGCGTAATCCTCGCGATACCCGGCCGGGAACGAATCGCCGTAGCGGCGCAGCAGCCGGTTGCCGAGTTCCTCGCCACGGTTTTCGTGCAGCGCTTGCGAGAGATCGTCCTGCCAGCGCCGGGTGGCCTGCACGATGCGCGCTTCCAGTTCGCGCGTATCCACTTCGGGCATCGTGCCGGGCTCGCCGCGCACGGTCAGGTGAATGCGGGCAAGCGGAGATTCGGACAACTGCGGGGTGAACTCGCAACTGGTGCCGTTGAACGCCTGCACCAGCAGCTTCTGGATGCGCTGGCGCAGGTCGGTGTTGTACTTGTCGCGTGGCACGAAGACCAGGCACGAGATAAAGCGGTCGAAGCGGTCGCGCCGTACGAACAGGCGCGTGCGCTGATGCTCCTGCAACCGCAGGATGCCCAGCGTAATGTCGAAGAGTTCATCCTCGTCGGCCTGCAGCATCTCGTCGCGCGGATACTGTTCGAGGATGGTCACCAGCGATTTGTAGAGGTGTCCCTTGGTCAGGAAGCCCGCGCGCTCCAGGATGTTGGCGCACTTGCGCCGCACAATTGGAATCTCGCTCGTGCTGACCATGTACGCCGTGGAGGTGTAAAGCCCCACGAAACGGCGCTCGCCGAAGATCTTGCCATCGGCATCGAGCAGCTTCACGCCGACATAGTCCAGATAGCCCGGCCGATGCACCGTGGCGCGCGAATTGGCCTTGGTGATGAAGATCGGCGAAGCCCCTTCGATGATGGCGCGCGCGGCGGCGGGCAGTGGCGTGAGATCGTCGGAGCCCGGATCGCGCAGCGCCTCGCGCAGGATGCCCGCGCCGGACCCTGCCACGCCGCGCAGGAAGAACTGCCCGTCACGCGCGATCAGTTCGTAGTCGCGATGACCGAGGAACGTGAAATGGTCATCCAGCATCCATTCGAGGAAGGCGCGCGCTTCCTTCGCATCGGGAGAGCCAGCGTCGCGCGATTGCGCCATGCCGGCCACGGTCTCCTGGGCAATCTGGCGCATGCGCGGCCAGTCCTCCACGGCAGCGCGCACATCGCCCAGCGCACTGGCGATGCCGAAGCGCAGCGCGTCGAGTCGCGTACTCTCGCCCGTGCGATCCACCTCGAAGTGGATGAATGACTCCAGCCGACAGCTATCGGTGGCGGTCTCGCTGCCGCCGAGTCCCAGGCTCTCGATGGCGCCCCGGCCATCGCGGCAGACGCGAAACACGGGGTGGATGGCCGAATGCAGTGTCATGCCGTGCCGGTTGATCTCCATAGCCACCGAGTCGACGAGGAACGGCATGTCGTCGTTCACGATCTCGATGATCGTATGGTCGGAGTGCCAGCCGTGTTCTTCGAAATTCGGGTTATAGACGCGCAGCCGCGCCGTGCCAGGCACAAACTTCTGCGCGGTCTGCCAGTGCGCCATCACGGCACCGTACAGATCGGCCACGTTGCGCGCGAGGAGATCCTCGGCATCGGCCAGGTCGTAGTAATGACGCAGCAATGGCTCGACAATCTCGAAGGTGGCCGCTGGCAGGCGCTCCCGCGCAAAGGCGACCAGATCATCGAGCAGTTGCGCAACCTTTTCTTCGTTTTCCGGGGGCATGAATTTCTCCACGGTAGTGCCCGGTCATGTGCCGGTGCTCTCACACTGTAGGAAAGATTTACGTCCGCCGGGCGACAAAACGGCGACGCCCCGCACAGTGGCGGGGCGTCGCGGTGCAGCAGGAAGCCGTGAAGTCAGGCAGCCAGTGCGTGGCGGCTACCGTGGGCAGGCTCGTCGGGCACGACGATCGACATCGGATGGTGATCCCATGCCGCATGGCGCGCGTGCCGGGCTGCGTGATCGTCCAGCGTGCCGGTCATGCGATGCAGCAGGCTGCTGAGCGCCGCGCGCTCGGCTGCGCTCAGATCACAGACCGATACGGAATGCAGCGCACGCACAGCACGCGCCGCACGTTCAATCTGCGGTTTGGCTGCGGGGGAGATCTGCGGGGCATCGTCGATCGGAAATTCGATCCAGCCGTCGGCATGCAATTCGCGCAGCAGGCGCTCGGTTTGCGGCACATCCAGGAAGATGGCGCCGGCGCAAGGCTGTCCACGCGTGAATTCGTTCTGGCGGATGGCGCGGAGCAGCAGCCATTTCGGATAGCTCAGCCCCGAGACGTTCAGGGTGCGATCCAGCGCGGTCTGCCATGCGGTGACCGCATCCACCAGCGACATCACCACAGGTTCGTGAATTTCGAGTGCTTTTGGCTGCATTGGCTCAGGTCTCCCGTATTAGGGTTTGCCGCCTGACACTTCTTGGGCCGGTGCATTGGCCGGCCCGGGCGGCATGGGCGCCAGCCTCATCCGGGCCGGTCGCGGAACGACAAAAAAATCAGTAGGCGCAACACTAGCAGTAATGTCGAGACAATTGCATGACAGATCGGGTATGTCCTAGTCAATCTTTTGGACGAGGTGACGAAAGGTGCCTGACGGTGCGCTGCATCGATCGCATGCAAAAAGAAATGGCCCCGGCGCGAGCGCAGGGGCCATTCGATCGATGCAGCGATCCGGGCGGTTGCCCGGCGTGTGCTTATTGCTTCTTGGCGCCGTCCGTATAGGGGTCAGCCTTGCCGGTCTTGGCACCGTCCGTGTACGGATCAGGCTTGCCCGTGCGCGCGCCGTCGAGGTACGGGTCGCGGGTGCCGCCCCTGGCGCCATCGGTGTACGGATCGGCCTTGCGCGGCGTCAGGTCCGAGCGCGTCGATTTCTTGGCGCCGTCGGTGTACGGGTCGAACTTGCCGGACTTGGCCGGGTTCTGGTTCGGATTGGCTTTGTCCTTGGAACGGCTGCCGCTGTAAAGATCGCCGCCTTCGGTGTAGTTCTTCTGCGCGTGGGCCAGTTGCACGGCGCCGACGGCAGTCAGGGCCGCAACGATCAGGGCCGGTACAGTCTTCTTCAGCATCATCATCCTCACAGGTGACGGCCGGGATGTTTTCCGGCCTATAGAAACGCGGGAAACCGATACCGATACTGTACCGGGGTTCGTGGCGGTCCGCCGACCGAATGTTGTAGTGGGGATACTCAGGCGGCGCGGACACCACGTAACCGGTTAAGCGGACATCACTCCAGCGTGATGTTCTGGTCCGTTGCAATCTTCTTGCGCAGTTCCAGCTCGCGCTTGATCTGGGCGGCGTACTGCTGCGAGGTGTTGCCGTCCGGGTAAGCGCCCGCGTCATGCAGGCGTTTCTTCACGGCCGGGTCCTGCAGCGCCTTGATGGCCGCATCGTGGACCTTGGCGACGATAGCCGGCGGCGTACCTGCCGGTGCCACCAGGCCGTACCAGGCCATGTTGTTCATGTCCTTCATGCCTTCCTCGGCGAAGGTCGGTACGTTGGGCAGGCCTTCGACGCGCTTGGGCGCGGCCACGGCCAGCGCGCGCAGCTTGTCGCTCTGGATGAAGGGCATCGACGACGGCAGGTTGTCGAACTGCGCGTTGACCTGGCCGGCCAGCGTGTCGTTCAGCGCCGGACCCGATCCGCGGTACGGGATGTGGACCATATCGGACTTGGTGATGAACTTGAACAGTTCGCCATCCAGATGCGAAATGCTGCCCTTGCCGGCTGAGGCGTAGCTGTACTTGCCCGGATTCGCCTTCAACAGCGCGATGAACTCCTTGAGGTTCTTGGCCGGTACCTTCGGGTTGACCGTCAGCACATTCGGCACGTTCACAAGGTTCGTGATCGGCGCGAAGTCCTTCAATGGGTCGTAAGGATTCTTGGCGTTGGTAGCCGGGTTCGTGGCCATGGTGCTGACCGTAGCGATGCCCAGCGTGTAGCCGTCCGGTGCGGACTTGGCCAGTGCATCCGCGCCAATCGCACCGCCGCCACCGCCGCGGTTCTCCACGACGACGGGCTGGCCCAGTTCACGGCCAAGCGCGTCGGATACGGCGCGGCCAACGATATCGGTGGTGCCGCCTGCGGCAAATGGCACGATCAGGCGGATAGGCTTGTTCGGATATGACTGTGCGTGGACCAGGCTGGCCTGCATCAGGCCGAGCGCCGCGAGGGCGCCCAGGGCGCCCGCTTTCAGAACTGCTTTCAAGAGATGCTCCTCCGAGGGTGTTGCTCTTCTAAGTTCCGCAATACGGAACTTCGTTCCGTCATGTGCGTCGATGAGCATTCAACCCCGAAAGGGTGGCGCCGCGAAATTGGGGGGAACCCGTGGAGGTCCGACGACCAGTGGAAGCGGGTGCGGAAAGGACGGCAGAGGCGTGCGCCGCAATGAGAAAAGCCCGAAGCTTTTGAGGGCTTCGGGCTTTCTGGAATTCACTGGTGGGGCGTGAGTGACTCGAACACTCGACCTACGGATTAAGAGTCCGCTGCTCTACCAACTGAGCTAACGCCCCAACGAAGAAAGAGATTCTAGCAAGGCAAAGAGTATCGCGCAAGCCCCTTTTGCGTTTTTCTCGAAAAAGGGTCGTGCGGCTTACAATGCGCGCGTCCCGAACTGACCCGATACCTGCTGCCATGCATGCGCGCGTGCTTCGCTATCTCGACGAGGTTGTCCGGCGCGGATCGATCCGGCGCGCGGCGGAAATCCTCCATGTTGCGCCCACGGCTATCAACCGGCAGATCCTTGATCTGGAGGCATCGCTCGGTGCGCCGCTGTTCGATCGCATCAACCGACGCCTGCAACTGACGCCGCTCGGCGAGATGGTGCTGGCGCATGTGCGGCAGACCTTGCGCGAGCACGACGCCCTCCAGGCGCGCGTGGCCGAAATCAAGGGTGCGCGGCGCGGCATGGTCACGGTGGCCACCACCTCGGGTCTCGCCGGCGCGCTGATGCCTTCGCTGGTTCACGATTTTCGGCAGCATCATCCGGGCATCGTCGTGCGCGTGGCGGACCTGCCAGTGGGCGGCATCGTCGCAGCGGTGGAGCAGGGCGATGCCGATCTCGGACTTGGCTACGATCTTCCCGAAATGGCGGCTTTCCGCGTGCTGGCCAGTCGCGAATGGTCGATCGGTGCCGTGGTGGCGCCTGGGCATCCGCTGGCGGCGCAGCCTTCCGCTCGGCTGGCCGAGTGCGCCGGCTATCCGCTGATTCTGCCCGCACCGTCGCTGTCGATCCGGGCTTTGGTGGATGACGCATTCGCGCGGGAATCGATCGAGGTGGCACCGGCGGTGGAATCCACGTCGGTCGTGCTGATCCAGCGACTTGTGGCGGCGGGCGCCGGCGTGGCGCTGCTCAATCCCCTCGATGTGATGGACGACCGCGCGCGTGGCGCGGTGGTGTTCGTGCCGCTGCAAGAGGCTGGCCTGCAGCGGCAGACGCTGCGGCTCGTGGCACGTGGCAAGGGTCCGCTAACGCCTGCCGCCGAGTTGATGGCTGAGGCGATGTCGTCGACGCTGGCCAACCTGTTCCGGTAGGCGAATGAAGTTTTGGGTGTGCACATTTTGCGCACACCTCACGCGAAATTCTGCGCTTGGGGTGCTGCGCAAGCGGCAAGTAGACTTGGCCTCGTTCACAACCGATACGCGAGACGACCCGCCATGACCCTGATCCTCCAGCACGCCGACGTACTGGTCACCATGGACGCCCAGCGCCGCGAAATTACTGATGGCGCGCTGGTCGCCAACGGTCCGGCCATCGAGTGGGTGGGGCCAACCGCCGAACTGCCCGAACAATATCGTCGCCTGATCGACGACGGCAGTGCCGAAGTCATCGACATGCGTGGCCATGTGGTCACGCCGGGCCTGGTCAACACGCACCATCACATGTACCAGAGCCTGACGCGTGCAGTGCCGGCCGCGCAGGATGCCGAGTTGTTCGGGTGGCTGACCAACCTCTACATGATCTGGTCGCACCTGACGCCGGAGATGATCCGCGTGTCCACACAGACCGCGATGGCCGAACTGATGCTGTCCGGCTGCACGACCACGAGCGATCATCTTTATCTCTTTCCGAACGGCTCTCGGCTCGACGATTCGATCGAGGCCGCCCAACAGATCGGGATGCGTTTTCATGCGGCGCGCGGATCGATGAGCGTGGGCCGCAGTCAGGGTGGCCTGCCGCCGGACGTGGTGGTGGAGACCGAGCCGGCGATCCTGCGCGACAGCCAGCGGCTGGTCGAGCAATATCACGATGCCTCGCGTCACGCCATGCTGCGCGTGGTGCTGGCGCCGTGCTCGCCGTTCTCGGTGTCGCGAGACCTGATGCGCGAGTCGGCGGTGCTGGCGCGGCACCATGGCGTATCTCTGCACACGCACCTGGCCGAGAACGACAACGATATCGCCTACTCGCGCGAGAAGTTCGGCATGACGCCCGCGCAGTATGCGGAAGACCTGGGCTGGGTCGGGCACGATGTCTGGCATGCGCACTGCGTGAAGCTGGACGACGAGGGTGTGGCGCTGTTCGCGCGCACCGGTACGGGCGTGGCGCATTGCCCGTGCTCGAACATGCGGCTGGCTTCGGGCATTGCGCCGATCCGTCGGATGCGCGATGTCGGCGTACCGGTGGGGCTGGGTGTCGATGGCAGTGCGTCGAACGATGGCGCACATATGCTTGGCGAGGCGCGGCAGGCCATGCTGCTTCAGCGGGTGGGGTTCGGGCCCGCGGCGATGAGCGCACGCGAGGCGCTGGAGATTGCCACGCTGGGCGGTGCCCGTGTGCTGAACCGTGACGATATCGGCGCGCTGGCGCCGGGCATGTCGGCGGACATCGTTGCGTTCGATATGTCGGGCGTGGGGTTTGCCGGTGCAGGTCATGACCCCGTGGCGGCGCTTGTGTTCTGCACGCCGGCCAACGTGTCGACGAGCATCATCAACGGACGTCCCGTGGTGCGCGATGGTGTGCTGCTGACCGCCGACCTGCCGAATGTACTGGCCGATCACCGGCGTCTGGCGCGCATGTTGTTCGAGCGCGCGCAGCAGGCAGGGGTTTGATCGGGTTTTGATGAGCGGGGCGCATGAGCGCGCGCCTCGCGAAGGCCGCGCTGGAATGCGGCGCAAAAGCGGAGTGCGGCGCAAAAGCAAAAGGCCGGAAGCATCGCTGCTTCCGGCCTTTCTTGTGTCTGGTGGGGCGTGAGTGACTCGAACACTCGACCTACGGATTAAGAGTCCGCTGCTCTACCAACTGAGCTAACGCCCCGACGA
>Ga0102591_1000491_pt1 | contig 74473 bp, 70 predicted proteins | sample AraplaCol_mCL_r2_2_FD_76860 | JGI IMG/M metagenome (GOLD analysis project Ga0102591, IMG submission 76860) | Arabidopsis root microbial communities from North Carolina, USA - plate scrape MF_Col_mCL_r2 (SPADES assembly) (version 2) | ecosystem: Host-associated > Plants > Roots > Endosphere... | reverse complement strand
GCCTGACAGGCTATTGCTGTCTGCATAAAGAACAATGCGCGCATCGCCTGATGCGCGCATTGTTCTTTATGCAGACTTCGCGATCCATCCCCGAATGATTGCTGGCACGGATTCTGGCGGAAGCAGCTCGACCAGCATGCGCAGAGAATAGAGCCCGGTGAGAGCCACAGCGACGGAGCCCATCACGGTCGCCGGCCAAAGTGGCAGGACAGAGAATGCCAGGAAAACCAGCCCCGAGACAGGCAGGAAAAGCAAAGCGTGCCTGCGATTGGCGGGAGACCAGCGGAAGCCGGTAAGCTGCCGCACGATCACGTAGATCAGGATGCTGTGCCACACATAGAGCCCGAAAAAGGCCATGCCGGCTCCGGGGGTGCCGAGCAGTGATACGAAGAGCCAGGCGAGCCCTACATGCACGACTGCGGCCGCTACCTCAGTCCAGAAGAAAATCGCCTGGGTACGCTTCGCGACGACAATGAAACCCATTGGCCACGAGATGATCCGCAGCATCATGCCGAGGCAGATCCAGCGCAAGAGATCCACGGCCCCGTGAAATTCCGCGGAATAGAACAAGCTCATCATGAGCGGCGCCAGGGTCAGTGTGGCGAGCAGACCGGGACCGGCCAGCAGCATGCTGATTTCCGCCTGCTCGTTGACCAGGCGATTGCATTCGGCATTGTTGTCCGCCGCCGCTGTCAGGCGCGGATAGAAGTCCGTTCCCATCGCCTGCAGGATGAAGCCGGCGTAAAGACCACCAAGGCCCCAGGCCGCCTGATACAATCCCGCCGCCATGACGCCGCCTTCCTTCAGCACGATGAGGCGGATGGCATAGGCTGCGCCAAAGGTCAGAAGCCCGCTTGCCATGAAGACGAAGCCGAGCCTGAGCAGCGCCGACACTTCGCCGCCGAACTGGCGTACAGGCATGGGCGTGGGGTGTGAATAAATCCGCCGGCTGTACCACCAGGTCGGCAGGATTGAGGCGGCCGCGATTACCACAAGAGACGGTGCGATCGCCTGTAAGCCGAACAGATAGATCAGCGGAATGCTGATCGCCGTGCCTAGAAGCCCGGCATACACGTTGATGCGTGCTAGATCGGCAATGCCTCGTAGGCCTTGGATCAAGGCAGTCTGCCCTGCGGAGACCAGTCGAAAGAAGATTGCCAGAGACAGCAACGCAATGCCGCCTGCATGCTGGTAGTCGCCGAAGGTGAAATTCGAGACCGGGAATGCCAGCGCGGCGAGAAGGAGCGCGCCAAGCAATCCGAGCACAAGCGATATGCGTCTAAGTACTGTCGCGGATCGTGCGATCCTTTCAGCGTCATCAGTGCCCGCAGCTTCGGCAATCTGGCGCACGCCGCTGCTGCCGACGCCGAGCCCGGCGACCGCCTGCGCGATATCGAGGATCGACCCGTAAAGGCCCATGAGCCCCACGCCTTCCGGGCCGAGAAGAACAGCCATGGCTTTGTTTCTGATAATGCTCAGGGCGACGTTGACGAGCGAGGAACCGCCCATCAGCATGGTCGACTTCAGAATCTGGGTGTAGGTTTGGCTGCTGCTCGGGGTCATGCGCAAAGTCATCGGACGCCCCTGGTCTGTATCTCGTGATGGCGCTCAACCTTCCGCAGAAGACAGCTTGGCTGCGGCACATGCTTCTCGCGCATCACCGGCTTACCTGGCTGATATGCGCCTCTGTCTGGACAGGCAGCCCAGCGGCGTCTTCGGATGCCGCTTCTGCCATACGTGCCTGGGTTACCTTGACCACGTCACCCGGTGCCAGTTCGGTCGTTTCGGATGCCTGGAATTCTTCGACCTGTCCGTTATCGCGACGGCTCACGGTGAAGGTCAGCGGAAGTTCTTCGCCGCGCTCATTCATGTTGCCGCTGCTGGCGAGTTCTTCGAGGAGCAGTTGCTGCGTCGTGTCGCGCTTGAGTTTCAGCTGATCGAGATTGGCCTTCTCCAACTGTACTTCGGAAGCGACTTCACTCCGGCGCGTGTCGGAAAGACCCTCGAGATTGCGCGTCGTCTCGTTGATCGCCTGACGCCCCCGCATGATCGCTGTGACAAGATCCAGCTTGTCTGACCGGTAGGTGGTGAGCAACCGTTCCAGGTCCATCTGGCGGGCGGTGATCGTGAGGCCTTTCTCGACCAGCGTCTTGACGCTGGTCAGCTGTTCCTCGACTGACTGGATATTGTCATCCGAACCCTTCAGCTTTTCCTCCAGCGTATCGATTTCCGCCTTCAGGAGATCGCGCAATTCGACGAGTGCCGTCGACTGCCTTTCCAGTGCACTTGCGCGAGCCTGAAATATGACCCGCTCTTCGTCATGGATACTGGCGGCATATTGCTGGTCGGTGACGGGCGGCTGATCGAAGGTTATCTCCTTTGCTCCAGCCATCTCCGCTTGCAGCCGCGCGAGCTTTGCGGAGCTGCGCAGCAGTGAATGATCGATTTCCCGCAGGTCGCCGGCAAGCGTGATCGTCTGCGATCTTTGCCGTGCCGCCGGCCGCAGCGGGCCGCCGCTCATGGCCAGGGATTGCAGGACGCTGAGACCAGACCGGAACTTGTATTCCCCCGGGGTCGTTACGTCTCCCACGACGTAAACGGACGGATAGTCGAGAACGTCGATCGTGACTGCAGGTGTCTGGGCCAAACCCATTTTATCCTGCAGGCGCTTGGCGATTTCCCTTGTCAGTCCGGCGTTGTCGAGATTTCCGACGGACAGCGAACCCAGAAAAGGCAAGGAGACTGCGCCCTCATTCGAAATTGTATATTCGCCGCCGATCGCATCCCATCGCTCAAACGCGCCTTTGGATGGCATCCATTGGACGACCGTCAGGCGGATTTTTGTTTGCGGAGCAAAGGGCGCGCTGTCGGCGAGAGCGGGCGACGCCACGCCGGTGAGGAGGACGAGTGCGCTAACGGCAAACGTCGCACGAAAGAACATGCGAGGAACGCGGTACGAGAGCTTCATATACATGTCCAGCCTGCAAAGCATCCTTAAGCGGATACAGGTTCAATGCCTTAGACGCTGCGCGCACGCCGGACACCGGGTCCGAGGCCGCAGCACCAGTTTGCAGCCTGGGGAAGGCTTGAGGAAGATGAAGGCCGGATGTTTAGCTTCATCACTATTGATGAGATAGGGTAGGTTGCTTCAACCCAAATCGAGCCGGGACATAAGTTGCCGGCTCGCGAAAATTGGTTGGAGGCGTGACTTCCTCGCGGGTGTCCTGAACGAATTGCAATCAGGTCGCGTCGCGCTCGGTACGCAGGTTGGCGACGACGCGCCGGTTCTGCACCTTGCAGGAACGTTCCGTGCAGTCGCGGACCTCGCGATCTGCGCCGTAACCCTTGGCCCACATGCGTCCGGCGTCGACGCCCTTGGAAACGAGATAGGTCATGACGGCATCGGCGCGCTGCTGCGACAAGGTCTTCATTTTCGCCTCCGAACCGGAATCGTCGGCAAATCCCTGCAGCTTGATCTGCCAGCTGGGATTCCGGCTCAGCCAGGCAGCCTGGTTGTCGAGCGTGGTCATGGCGACGGTATCGAGCTTGGCGGAATCTTGGGTGAAGTAGACCCGTCGCCCGACATTGAGGATGAAATCCTCCTCGCTGCCGGCCTTGACGTTCTCAAAACCGGGCGCAGGATCGTTAGTCTGACCGGTCAACGGCGCCGCCGGAGGTTCTTCCACGGAGGCGATATCTGTGGTGCTGCAGGCTGCGAGTGCCAAAAGCAAGGCCGCGGCGGCGAGACGCTTCGTATATCCAGACATCAAGGTAATTTCCTCATTCGGCCGGAGTTGCCTGGCTGACTTCGGCGGGTGGCGCCTGGTCGGCAATATGCGGCAGGACCTGCACGGCGGTGCCGATCGGACAACGCTGGTAAAGATCAATGGCGTCTTCGTTGAACATGCGAATGCAGCCGCTGGAGGCATCCTTGCCGATGCTCCAGGGCTCAAGCGTGCCGTGGAAGCGATAGCCGGTATCGACACCGTCACGATGCAGGTACATGGCCCGGGGGCCGAGCGGGTTCTTTGGTGAGCCCCCGGCCACGAATTCGGGCAATTCAGGATGGCGCTTGCGCATCTCTGGTGGCGGTGTCCAGCGTGGCCAGAGCGATTTGCTGTCGATAGTAGCGCGGCCAAACCATTTGAAGCCCTCCCGGCCGACGCCGACGCCGTAGCGGATGGCTGTCTTGTTCTCCATGATCAAGTAGAGAAAATGGTGGCGCGTATCGACAACGACCGTGCCGATCGGCTCGCTACTGAAATATCTGACAACCTGGCGATGCCACTGTTTGTCGATCTTGGCGAAGTTGGTCGCTCGGAACGTTACGCCATTATCGACTGCAGTCCCAGCAAAATAGGAAGCCGCCTGGGCAAAGGCCGGCTTCTGTACGGCGGCGGTGCCAAGTAATGTCAATCCGCCAAGCAAGATATCCCTGCGTGTCCACACCATCGGCCGTATCCCCCTCAAAGCCAAGAAGCGCGGTGCCAGTAAAACAGATTTTTCATTTGCGACAACACAAAACTCTTCTCATCCCCTGTTGCTTGAGGCTGAGTTGCTTGTGTTCAGGCTATAAATCGTTCCAATCGTTACTCGATAGAGGTGTCCCTATAGCCATCTGCATAACAGGACCAGGGGCGGGTAACGGTCGGAAAGACACGGATCGCTTCCGCGCATACAGCGTGCAGAACATCGACATCTCTGTGGTCGACGCCCAAAGGCTGATCGACGCCTGAATTTAACGGAAGTCCGGTTGTCGATATTTACCAGGCCGTCCGGGCGGTGCTGAGTGCGAATGTGTGGGAGGAGGTAACCAGGGCGACATGAGCCTTGACGGAAACGGCACAATTTCCCGGATAGGAGAGGTTGTGCTGGATCAGGTGTTTGAGCAACTCATCGGCGTTGCGCTTTTCAGTCAGCGGAAATGTCACAGTCATATGCGTTCCTCCTGGGGAGCAAATTGACCTTCAGAAGAGAAGTTAGGCCTGATTTCTTTTGCGCTGCAACAAGAAAATTTTAACTGTAAAATTAAAATCGATTAGCTTTTGAAGTCACTATTTTAAAATCGTTTTAAATCCCGCAGCGTCTTTTGGTGCGGGGGAGCGCAGCGCTGCGACAAAATGCACGCAGCCGGATAAGGCCTTGTTAACCATCCAGGCTTCAGATGGAGGGAAGTTTAAACGTTCTACCAGAGCCGTGTGAATCTGTTCCGCCGCGTAGGGCTTTAAATCCGCACATACCCTCGAGAGTCGATGCCGACGGGCGGGTTATGCGCTGGTGCGTTCTGTTCTTGGTGTGTGTCAATGTCGATCATTCATAATATCAGCGTGAGAAGTGGTCGGTTGGTGAAGCTCACATTCGAATCTGCTCCCTTTACGCGGGCCGCCCGAAAGACGGCCGGAACGGCACGTCAGGCGCGAAGCCGTATCGTCACTCTCGCGACCGTTCTCGGCATCGTCTACGTCGGAATGTTTGGCAAGCTGATCTATTATGGCGTTGCCGTCGACACGACCACATCGAGCATTCCGCCAAATCCGATCATGGCCTCCAGACCTGATATTCTCGACCGCAACGGCGAGCTTCTGGCGACGGATATCCGCACCGTGTCGATGTTTGCCGAGCCGAGCCATATGGTCGATGTCGACGAAGCGGTTGAGAAGCTCACGCAACTCTTCCCGGAGCTCGACCGAAAGACACTCTATCAAAAGCTGTCGGACAAACGTTCACAATTCACCTGGCTGCGTCGCCAGCTGACGCCGAAACAGCAAAACGAGGTTCTGGCTCTCGGCCTTCCCGCGATCGGTTTCCGCCCGGAAGTGAAGCGCTTCTATCCTGGCGGGCGAACGGCGGCTCACATTCTCGGCTATGTCGATATCGACAACAAAGGCATGGCGGGCATGGAGAAATATCTCGACTTGCAGGGCCTTTCCGATCTGGAATCGACGGGGCTCGCAGTGCGCGAAAACCTGGAGCCGGTGAAGCTGTCGATTGATATTCGCGCGCAAAATGTCGTTCATGACGTCGTCACCGACGCAATCACCACTTACAAGGGCAAAGCCGCCGGCGCCGTCATCCTCGATGTCCATACCGGTGAGGTGCTCGCCATGGCGTCGGCCCCCGATTTCGATCCGAATGACCCGCAGGCGACAGGCAGCGAAGGCTGGCTGAACCGCATGTCGAACGGCACTTTCGAAATGGGCTCGACCTTCAAGACCTTCTCGATGGCATTGGCGCTCGACAGCGGCACGGTGAAACTCTCCGACAGCTTCGACGCCACGGGGCCGCTGCACTACGGCGGCTTCACCATTCACGATGACCATGACGTGCCGCGCCGCTGGCTGACCATTCCGGAAATCTTCCGCTATTCCTCCAATATCGGCACGGCGAGGATGATGGATCTGGTCGGCATGGATCGGCAGAAGGATTATCTGACCCGCTTCGGCCTCCTGAGCAAGATGCAGACGGAGTTGCCGGAAGTGAAGACGCCGACGCAGCCGAAGGTCTGGAAGAAGATCAACTCGATCACGATCTCCTTCGGCCATGGTGTCGCGACCACGCCGCTGCAGACAGCTGTTGCCGGTGCCGCGCTCGTGGATGGTGGCGAGCTCATAGAGCCGACTTTCCTGCCGCGCTCGGCCGAGGAGGCGGCGAAAACCGAGCAGCAGATCGTCAAGAAAAGTACCAGCGACACGATCCGCTATCTCTTCAAGCTCAACGGTGAACAGGGCTCGGGGCGCACCGCCGACGTGCCCGGCTTCCATGTCGGCGGCAAGACGGGCACGGCAAACAAGGTCGTGAACGGCCATTATTCGCATACGCTGAGTTTCAACGCCTATCTGGCGGCCTTCCCGATCGATGCCCCGAAATATGTCGTGCTGTCCTTCATCGACGAACCATTGACCGGCCAGCACGGGCTTACCTTCGCGACGAATACGGCAGCCCCGATGGTGCATGACATCATCAGTCGCGTCGCACCGATCCTGGGTGTCGAACCGGATTTCGGGCAGAACCTGCTGGCCTCATATTGAGGCCGTACCAGACGCTATCCGGTAACGCAGGTTATTCGACTTTCATCACTTTGCGTCATCCGGGCTACATACTTGCAGTCTAGGTCATTGGCTGGAGGTGCGCGCCTCATGTCCAATCGAACGAACGTCACTGCAAAACGCCTGATGGACGCCTGCGAGCTGCTGCTTTGCGAGGCACATGCCCTCGAAGAGCTGACGGCGCGCCGGATCGCGATCCGGGCTGAGGCGACGCCTTCGGCGATCGCTTATCATTTCGGATCCCAGGAAGAATTGATCACCGCGGTTGCGGAACGTGTCTATCGCCGACTGAACGCCGAGCGCCTGAGCCTGCTGCAGAAAGCTATCGACCGGCGGGCGCCAAATCCGCCTGACATCGACGAGGTGATAGCAGCCCTTGTCGGCCCTTCGATCCGATGGGCGACCGATCCGACGTCGAGTTATCCCGTGCTGTCTCACTTCACCTCGATGGCGCACAGCCACCGTGACGGCGCGCCTTTCTACCGTCGCATCATCGAGGACGTCGAACATCACCGGGCCTTCATTCCGCAATTGAAGCGGATCGCGCCCTGCTCGACGAAGTGGATATCGGCTGGCGGCTGAACTGCGCACTCGGCATCCGTTCGCAGGTCACCCGCAGCCGACAGCGCACCGAGGTTCTGACCAATCATCAGATGGACCTCGACAATCCGGACCTTGTCATCGCGCGCATGGTGGAAGTCATTGCGCCGATGTTCCGCAGGGTCTCCTGACGTCGGCGGACCAAGTTCGGGCGGCTTTCGAACAGCATTCGAAATCCGTCACGCCTGCGAAACACGCTCCCTCTATCGGTTCTTGCGAGAACTGTCAGGGAGCCATCCGATGCGCCGCGAAACCACTTTCATTCATCTGACCGACCTGCACATCGGCACCGCCGATGACGATCATCTTTATAGCGATACGACTGAGACGCTGAGCCAAGTGCTCGATCTGGTCGCAACGGTGACGCCTAGGCCGCAATTCGTGGTCGCCAGCGGCGACCTCACCAACCGCGGCGATGCGGACAGTTTCCGCCGGCTGAAGGAGATCATGGATGCGCGGATCGACGTGCCGGTTATCTATGCGCTCGGCAATCACGATACCCGCGCCGGCTTCTACGAGGGCATGGGCATTGCAACTGAAGATCAGGACGCTCCTTACGATCACGATGTCGTCGTCGACGGCATTCACATCGTCACGATCGATTCCTCCACGCCGGGGCTGATCGGCGGCACGATCGATCCGGAGCAGTTTGACTGGATAGCCTCGACGCTGGACACGCATCCCGACCTGCCGAAGCTGATCGTCGTTCATCATCCGCCGGCTCTGGGTGAAGAACCTGACGCAACTCACTGGCGTACCATTCATTTTCCGCAGTCTGAGCGCTTCCGCACGCTGCTCATGGGCCGCAACATCATCGGCATCCTCAGCGGACACATCCATCACGACCGTGTTTCGGTCTGGCACGGCATCCCCGTGGTCGTCGGCACCGGCCAGCATGCGGCGACCGACATTCTGCGCACGGATATTTTGCGCATGGTGCGGGGCGCCTCCTTCGGCATCGGCACGATCCGTCCGTCCGGGCTCACAATGGCCTTCGTGCCACTGCCGTCCGACCGCGCCGAACTCAACACCTATCCGCTCGAAATGCTGATGGCGCGGGCCGTTCCCGTCGCCGCCGAATAAAAGCCAGGAGGCATCCATGTTGTGCAGGACCACGTTGAAATTCACCGCAGCGATCGCCGCCGTTTCGCTCTTACCATCGGGCGCATTCGCTCAAATGCCCGCATCTGTCGACAAGCCGGTGACGATCAGCTTCTACAACTACAATCTCGCCTCGGCGAGCGCCGGTGCCGAAGCGACCAAGGAACTGATTGCCGGTTTCGAAAAGAAATTTCCGAATATCAAGGTCGAGACCGTCGCTGTACCGTCCAACGAGATCATGTCGCGCGTGCAGGCCGATATCGTCGCCGGCAAGCAGCCGGACGTGGCGCAGTTGGTATTCCGCGACCTGATCTATATTGCCAGCGATCTCGGCGCCAATGCCCTAGAAGACATGGTCGATGCGACCGAGCTGAAGGATCAGTTCGCCGGCATGATCCCGCAGGGACTCGAGCTGGGCAAGGTCGATGGCAAGACCTATGGCCTTGCCTATACGTTTTCGACGCCAATCCTTTTCTACAATGCCGACCTCTTCAAGCAGGCTGGCCTCGATCCGGACAAGCCGCCCAGGACCTGGGACGAAGTCAATGCTGACGGCAAGGCCATCAAGGAAAAGACCGGCAAGAACGGCTTCTTTCCGGGTGCCTATGGTCCGACCGACGGCACCTTCGTCTATCAGTCGATCGTCATGTCGAACGGCGGCAAGGTGCGCGATGGCAACAAGCTGACCTTTGCCGACAAGGACGCGGCGGATGCCGTGAAGATGTTGCGCAACATGGTCGACAGCGGCGCGCATGCCAAGATCGATCCGGCCAGTGCATCCGACACGTTTGCTGCCGGCAATATGGGCATGTTCCTCTATACGAGCGCATTGCTTTCCAGCGTCAAGAAGTCGGCTGCGGGCAAGTTTGACCTGCGTCTGGCACCGATGCCCTCCTTTGGCGACAAGCCGACGGCGCCTACCAATTCCGGCAGCGCGCTCTTCGTCTTCAGCAAGGATCCCGAAAGGCAGCGCGCCTCCTATGAGCTCCTCAAATACCTGACGAGCAAGGAAGCCTACACGATCATCACCAGCAAGATCGGTTACCTGCCGCTGCGCCTCGATATCGTCGACGATCCGAACTACCTCGGCCCCTGGGTCAAGGACAACCCGATGTTCCGGGCCAATCTCAAGCAGCTCGACCGCTTGACCGCAAACATTGCCTTTCCCGGCCCAAATTATCGCCAGGTCGAAAAGATGATGATGGACAGCGTTCGCGAGGCCGTCTTTAGCAGCGGCGATCCGGTGGAAGCCTTGAAGGCCGCACAGGAACAGGGCCAGGACCTGATGCCGTAAGGCCTCCCGGTTTTCACGAGGAAGGTGAGGGGCTGCCGCGAGGGCTGCCCCTCATCGAAATCGATCGGAGCTTTTGCAATGACAGATATCCAGGCAGAGGTTGCCGGCCCCGCCGTAGCGAAAACGGCTTCGACGCGATCGGATATCAGCTGCGAGCGCTTCAGCATTTCGCCTTTGTTTTATCTGGCACCTGCGCTCATCCTGCTGATGGTCTGGACATACATACCGCTTGCCGAGGCGTTCCGCCTGTCTTTCTACCAGTGGAACATGTTGCCGACTTCACCGCAGCGCTTTGTCGGGCTGACCAATTACCAGCGGTTGCTGGCGCTGCCGGAAATGCGCAACGCTCTCTGGAACACGCTCTACTATACGATCGGCCTGTTTCCGATGTCGGTGATCATTCCACTTTTCGTGGCGATCTGGACGCAGGATCTCGGCGGCCGCGCCCGGACGATCTACCGGGCGATGATTTTCGTGCCAATGATCATCGCTCCTGTCGTTGCCGCTATCCTGTGGCGGTGGCTGTTGAACGAAGATCAGGGACTTATAACCTTGACCCTCGAGGGTCTGGGCCTCGGCCGCATCGGCTTTCTGACCGATCCCGCCTACGCGCTGCCGACGCTCACCTGGATCACCGGCTGGAAGCTGATCGGTTTTTCAACCCTGCTCTTTTCCGCAGCCAATGCCGGTATCAATCCATCCTATATCGAGGCCGCGCGCATCGATGGCGCCAGCCGCTGGCGCATCATCTGCGACATAAGGCTACCGCTGCTCTCGCCGACCATCCTGCTGCTGTCGATGATGACGGTGCTGTTCGGTGCGCAATGGAGCTTTGCCTATATCAACGTGCTGACGAATGGCGGGCCGCTGAAATCCACGACCAATATTTTCTACCTTCTCTGGGAATACGGTTTCCAGACGCTTTCGGCAGGCTGGAGTTCGGCTGCCGGTATGATCGCCTTTGCCGGATTTGCAGTGCTCGCAGCATTCTGCATGTGGCTGACGAAGAGGTTCGCCTTCTATGACAACTGATGCCCTGGACGATCACCGGCCGAGCCGAACCGTGACATCACGCGGGTTCGCACGCAAGTACGTCGTGCACGCAGTCATGGTGCTCCTCTCCCTCGTTTCGATCTTTCCGATCTACTGGATGATCGTGACCTCGCTGCGGCCCGATAACGAGATTTTCTCGACCATGCTCTGGCCATCGCATCCGACCTTCGAGAATTACATATTCGTTCTGACACGCGTGCCGATGCTGCAGATGTTGTTCAACACGACGGTCGTTTCTGTCGCGACCGCGTTTCTGCAGGTCGTGACCGGCATGTTTGCTGCTTATGCATTGGTGCGCTGGCGCATGCGGTTTTCGTCAGTCGTTCATGGCCTGATTGCACTTTCATGGCTGGTGCCGTTCCAGGTCACGATGATTCCGAACTATGTGCTCGCTTCAAGGCTTGGACTACTCGACACATTGACGGGTCTTGTCGTGCCCAATGCGTCCCACGCCTTTGCGATCCTGCTTCTCTATCACGCCATGCGGGCTTTCCCGATCGAGGTGCTGGAGGCGGCTCGCATGGATGGGGCGCGGAGCTTCCGCATCCTCTGGCAGATCGTCACGCCGAATATGGGCGCGCCCATCGCCTCGCTGTCGATCATCGCCTTCATTTCCGCCTGGAACGAATATTTCTGGCCGCTGCTGCTATCGCGCAAGCCCGAGAACTCGGTCGTGCAGATCGGATTGCAGATGTTCATGACCCAGGAGGGCAATCTCTGGGGACCATTGATGGCTGCAGCAGCACTCGCCAGCCTGCCGATCCTGATCTTATATCTTATTCTCCAGCGCCACGTTATTGAATCCTTTATGAAATCCGGAATCCGCTGACAATGGAAAATTATGAGAGACTGATTGTGCTCGATGGCGCTCGTAACGTGCGCGACCTTGGCGGCTATCCGGTCGGCGATGGGAGACAGACGCGCTGGCGCTCGCTCCTGCGCGGCGACGCTCTGCATATGCTGAACGAAGCCGACATCGAGGCGCTGATCGCCCACGGAGTTACGACGGTCATCGACTTGCGCAATCCGCAGGAACGCGAAAGAGGGGCCAATCCATTCATGAACGATGCGCGCGTTCGCTACGAAAATGTTTCGCTGTTCTCGGCGCTGGCGCCGGTCGAAATGATGGCGGCGCAATCGATCGATTTCGACATGGGCGACCGCTATTGTCATGCTCTCGACAATTGCCAGCTGGCGATCGCCAAGGTGCTGACGACGATTGCACGGGCACCTGATGGGATCGTGCTCTTTCATTGTACGGCCGGCAAGGACCGCACCGGCATCATTGCCGCTTTGATGTTGGCCCATGCCGGTGTCGATGAAGCGACGATCATCGAAGATTATGCGCTTACGGGCTCGATATTTGCTCCCGTGCTCGCGGAGTTCCGGGCCCGGGCCATCGCACGCGGCGTGCCGTCAGATCTAGCGGACCTGATCCTCGCCTCGGCGCCGCAGAGCATGGCCCGGACACTCGGATACCTTGCCGGGCATTACGGCGGTGCCGGCACCTATTTCGCGCGGATCGGCCTTGGCGAGGCGGAGATCGCCAGCCTCGAACAGCGGCTGTGCGGCTGATTCTTGCTCTGACGTTTCGAGCGGGCGCGCCTTCAGCCCGGTTTATGAAGCCGAGGTCTGCCGTTGTCGAAGCTCTTGCGTCCACTCTTCCAACCGGCAACGACGCGGGCGATCTCGCGCACTGCGGTATGTGGGCCGGGGCTGTCGAGCAGTACGATCGTGGCTTCGGCGCCTGCCTCTAATCGTCTGACGCTGCCGAATTGACGTGCCGCCGCCTCTGTCACCATGTTGAAGACCAGCGCCATATCCTCGTCTCGCGAGAGCTGGGCGACGTTGGCATAGAGATTGGCCATGCGGATCAACGAAGCGTCACCATAAGGAGTGAAGGGATTGAGCACGTTGTTGGTCGCAATGGAGGTCACGACGCCGCGGCTTGCCAGCAGGTGAGCGGGCGCGACTCCGCGCGGAACCAGCAGGTCGTGACCGCGCCCGTTCAGAAACAGATCGGTGGACGGCAGGACGGAAAGCGCAATGCCGGCCTCAGCCAGCCTATCTGCAATGGAGACGATCTCCGCCTGTGACATGGCCGAGAGGTTGGTGACGTGGCCGATCGCAACGCGACCTTGCCAGCCGTGACGGAGTGTGGCGTCGATCACCGCCGGCAAATCGGTCCGCCCGGGATCGAGGCTGAAATCGAGATGGAAGTCGATTGGCACGTCATGCTTGAGCGCCAGTGCAAAGACCATCTCGATATGCCTGTTGGGATCCGGATCCGTATAGGGACAACCGCCGACCAGATCTGCGCCGTTGGAGAGCGCGTGGTCGAGCATGTCTGATGTCACGGGCTCGTTCGTCAGCCCGTCCTGGGCAAAGGCGCAGATCTCGATATCGAGCGCGAAGGCGTAGTCTTCACGGATACGTTTGATTGCTTCGAAGGAACGGAGGCCGGCGCGGATGTCGATCTCGACGAAGGTGCGCATACGCGTGGTGCCGTGCGAAATTGCCTTCTCGACGACGCGGGCCGCGCGGGCATAGACATCGTCTTGCTTGAAGCTCGCCTTGGCCCTGGCCGTCTCCCGCACGGCCTCGGCAAGCGTACCTTCGCAAATCGTGCAGCGGTCGAGAATACAGGCCTTGTCCAGATGGATATGCGTATCGACAAACCCGCCGAAGGCGAAGGCGCCCTCGCCATCGACGCTTTCGATCGCCTCGCAACGCATGCCGGATCCGATGTCAGCGATCCGGTCCTCGCGCACGGCGATGTCGACGAGAGCACCATTTTCCTCGATGCGGACATTGCGGATAATGAGATCAAACAATGAGACAGACGTCACAGCGAAATTGCTCCCCCGTCGCTGCGTGGGTCGTGAGCACCGTCGATTGCCCCGTCTCGCGTGATGCGGATTATGCCGGCTTGGCCGCCCAGCGGGCTGAAACTGTTGATCGTCGAAATCTCATGGCCCATGGCGGCAAGTGCGGCGACCGTTTCGGGGCCGGCATTCTCCTCGATCTTCAGGCTGTCCCGACTGTCGGAGAAGGTGCGGCCGAGCAGGAAGCGTGGGCGGTAGAGCGCCTCGGATGGATCGAGGCCGTGGTCGATCAGCAGGCTGAGGAGCAGCGACAAGGTCTGCGGCTGTCCATCTGCCCCTTGCGTCCCATAGACGAGGTGAGGACGGCCGTACCTGAGCGCCAGGCCGGGATTGAGTGTGTAGAACGGACGCTTGCCGGGAAGGATGACATTGGGGCTGGCACGGTCAACGCTGAAGGCTGCACCCCTGTTTTGCCAAAGGATACCGGTATCGCCGACGACAACGCCACTTCCCCAATCGAAATAGAGGCTCTGTAACAGCGAAGCACAGCGTCCCCGGTCGTCGACAGCGGCGAGCAGGGCCGTGTCACCGTGTCGATAGGGCTCTGGCCAGGGCAGCGCGCGGCCGGGATCGATTGCCGCTGCCTTGGTTCCGAGGCGCCCGGGCTCAAGCAGCTTTGACGAAACATCGTCCGAATATCGGGGATCGGCGATGCTATGCCGGTCGAGAAAGGCCTGCTTCACCGCCTCGACAAGCCTATGATAGAAGCTTGCGCTATCCGGCGGAAAATCCGCCATCGGTAGATGGTCGAGCACGCCCATGATCCCGAGCGTGGTTATGCCCTGGGTTGGCGGAGGCGGGGCAAGCAGGATGGTATCGCGATAGCTCTGCTTGATCGGAGCCGCCATCTCCGTTTGTGTTGCGGCGAGATCGGCTGCTGAAAGCGGTGAGCCGGCTTCGGCGAGTCCCGTTGCAATTCGCCGAGCGAGCGTGCCCTCATAGAATTCGCGGCTGCCGTGGCGGGCGATCGCCTGAAGGGACTTGCCAAGCGACGGCTGACGCTGGATGCCTGACGCTTCGAAAAGCCCCGCGAATCCTGGCCAGTTATCCAACTCGCCACGGCGGAAACTATACCAGAACGCCTGTGACCGGCTGACCTCGAATCCGTCTTCCGCAAGGGCGATCGCATCGTCCAAAAGGCCCGACAAGCTCTCCGAACCCGACCATTCGGTGGCGGAATAGGCAAGCACCGTCTGCCAGCTATCGACGAGGCAGGCCGTCGTCAACGTGGAGCCGGCGCCCCGCAGCGGGATATCTCCATCTGGAATGATGCTTGCCGCCTGACCGATGCCGAGGAATGTCTGCACCTTGCCCGCCTCATCGGACACCATCCAGACCGCATCACCGCCAAGCCCGCAGAAATGCGGGTAGGCGACCGCAAGCGCAGCGCCGGCGGCGACCAGCGCCTCAATGGCATTGCCGCCGCGCCTCAGGACTTTGGCGCCGGCTTCGCTTGCAAGCCAGTGCGGCGTCACGATCATGGCGCCGGACGATGTGCCAGGCTCCGCACCTTGCTTGCCGGGAGACGACATCAGCGGATCACCGCGCCGTTTTCTGCCACCAGGCGGCCTTCCTTGAAGACGCGACGCGGCTTCGGAATGGCGACAACGGCCTCCGGCACGTGTTCCGCCGCGAGTGTGACGAAATCGGCCTTTGCGCCGACAGCAATGCCGTAGCCTTCCAGCCGCAACGCCTTGGCACCGCCTGCCGTCACGACATCGAAAGCAGCGCTGAGCTCCGTATCGGTATAAAAACCGGAGCGGTAGGCGATGATCTCTGCCCGGCGCAGCATGTCGCCGTCCCCAAAGGGCCACCAGGAATCGCGGATATTGTCGCTGCCGCTGAAAACATTGACGCCGGCGGCCCGCAACAGCGCGACCGGCGGGAAATTGTGATTGCCGGGCGCGTTGGTCATGATCGAGACGCCGCTCCGAGCGATCAGGGCGGCAATCTTCTTTGCTGCCTCCGGTGCGAGATCGCCGAGACCATAGGCATGGCTGACCGCGACATGGCCCTGCATGCCAAGTGCGGTCGTGCGAGCGCAAATCTCCTCGATCGTCATGGCCCCGAGCGTGCCTGCGTCATGAAGATGGATATCGACATCGACGCCGCGCCTTTCCGCGATGCCGAAGACGACGTCGAGATGGCCCTTAATGTCGCGGTCGAAGGACAGCGGATCGAGACCGCCTACAAGATCGGCACCCATCGCGATTGCCTCGTCCATCAGTTCCGGCGTGCCCGGGCTCTTGAGGATACCGCTTTGCGGGAAGGCAACGAGCTGGATGTCGATGATGCCGGCATATTCCTCACGAACCCTCAGGATGGTTTCGAGCGAGTTCAGGCCGACCGATCCATCGACCATCACGTGGCTGCGCATCTGCAATGCCCCGTTCGAAATGCAGAGGTCGAGCTGATTGCGGGCGCGCTCATCCATGGGCGCTGCGGCAGCCATGTTCTCAGCCTGAAAAGCGACGCGTTCATGCACGTCGAAACCGTTGATGCATGGTTTATGCGGGATCCACCTGTCGCCGTAGAAGCTGGTATCGAGATGGATATGACCCTCGACGAAGCTTGGCACGACAAGGGCTCCACCGATATCGACGACATCTTTCACGCCTTGGCTGGAGCCCGTCTCTCCTATCGCCGTGATCCGGCCGTCCTGCACCACGATATCTTTCAGCGTACCGTCGGCGAGCTTTGCGTTGGTGAAGACTGTTTGTGTTGCGCTCACTTGTGTTTCCTTTCCCGTCAATTCTGGTCCGGCCCCCGTTTGTGCGGTGGCCGGCCACTTTTTGGCAATGGATGATCAGTTCTGCGGCAGCGTACCCTGCACGCCGTCGATCAGCCATGTCATGCCCTTGATGTCATTCTCGGAGAGTTCCTGACCGGAGGCGACCTTCACCTTGCCGCTCTGGTCTTTGATCTCACCCGCAAAGACTTTCAGCTTGCCGGCAACGATGGCATCCTCGGCCACCTTCATTTCCTTGGCGACGGTTTCAGGCAGTTCCGGGCTGCTCGTTGTCATCTTGACGTAGCCGCCTTCGCCAAGCCCAAGCCAGGTACTTTCCGGCTTCCAGTTGCCCTCCATGACAGCCTTGGCAGCATTGATATGGGCCGAACTCCAGTCGAGTTCATAGGAAACAAGCTGTTTCTTCTTCACGTAGCGAGAGAAATCGCCGGTATTGCCAATTGACCAGACGCCCTTCTCCTCGGCGGCAAGGCCCTGAACCGGCGTGTTGGGACTGCCCGAGAGAACGTCGGCGCCTTGAGCGACGAGCGCGGCGACTGCATCCTTTTCCTTGGCCGGATCGACCCAGGCGTTGGCCCAGACGACCTTGACGACCACATCGGGATTGACACTGCGTGCCCCGAGTAGGAAGGCATTGATGCTGTAAATGACCTGCGGCACGGGGAAAGCGCCGACCCAGCCGAGGACATTGGACTTCGTCATACGGCCGGCGGCAATGCCGGTCACATAGGCGCCTTCATACTCGCGGGCTTCGAAGACGCCAAGATTGGTGCCGGCGGCAATGCCGGCGCAGCATTCGAAATGCGAGTTCGGCATCGTCGGCGCGAGCTTCTTCAGCGAAGCATATTGCGAGAAGGTGGTACCGAAGATCAGCTTATGGCCCTGGGCCGACAGCTGGCGGAACAGCCGCTCGCAGTCCTGGATCTGGGCGATATTCTCGAGGGCGGTGACCTTCACCTTGCCCGGGAAGGCACTTTCCAGGGCACGCCAGGCATTGGCCTGGAAATATTCCCAGCCGGTGTCGGAAATCGGACCCATGTGAATGACACCGACTTTCAGCACTTCATCGGCGGCGAGAAGCGGGCGGACACCGGTTGCTGCGATCAGAGATCCGGCTGCTGCAGTCTTCAGGAAATCGCGTCTGGATTGGAATTTCATCTTCAGTTCCTCTCTTGTTGTGTTTTTATGCGGCATCGAGGTTCAGCCTCCGGCGACGAAGGGCTGTCCAAGGGAAGCGGGGACGTTGAGACGCATCAGCGTCGCATTGCGTGAGATCAGCACCAGCACGAGGATCGTGACGAGGTAGGGCAGGGCGGACATCAGTTCCGAGGGCAGGCCGATGCCAGCGCTTTGTGCAAAGAGTTGCGCGATCGTCGCGCCGCCGAAAAGATAGGCGCCGAGAAAGCATCGGCCTGGGCGCCATGTGGCGAAGACCACCAGCGCGACTGCGATCCAGCCGCGTCCGGCAATCAGCCCCTCTGTCCAGAGCGACGTATAGACGATCGAGATATAGGCGCCTGCGACCCCGGCCATCGCGCCGCCGAACAGTGTGCAGAGATAGCGGATCAGCACTACCGGATAGCCGATGGCATGGGCCGAGGAGGGCGCCTCACCGACTGCCCGGACGATGAGGCCGTACCGGGTGCGGTAGAGAAAGAACCAGACACCGGCAAACAGTGCCCAGGAAAGCCAGACCAGCGGGTGCAACTGTCCGAGGACGATGCCAAGTAGCGGGATTTTGGATGCGAGCGCAGAAAGCGTCGACGGCTCCATGACAATCGCCATGCCGACATAGCTCTTGCCGATGAAAGAGCCGAAGCTGGTTCCGAAAATGGTCATCGCCAGACCGACCGCCACCTGATGGGCGCGAAAGCTGACGACCAGCACCGAGAACATCAACGCCAAAAGCATGGCGGCAAGCATCGCTGTCATCACGGCGAGCCAGAGCTCACCCGTCGTCTGCATGGTGATGAAGGCGATGACCGCGCCGACCACCATCATGCCCTCGACGCCCATGTTGAGCACACCGGAGCGCTCGGTGACCAGCTCTCCAAGGGCTGCATAGACGAGCGGCGTGCCGGCGATCAGTGTGGCAATCAGAATGGGAAGAATCTGGCTCATCATGCCGTGACGCCCTTTCTGCCGGATGTCTTGAAGCGGATACGGTGGTGGACGAGGACATCGGCCGTCAGCAGGAAGAAGAGCAGTGTGCTCTGCAACAGGCCGGTGATGGAGGAGGGCATGCCGAGCGACATCTGGGCGAGATCGCCAGCGAGATAGAGCAGCGCCATCAACAGTCCTGACAAGAGGATGCCGAGCGGGTTCAATCGGCCGAGATAGGCGACGATGATCGCCGCATAGCCGTAGCCGGGTGAGGCATTGGGAAAGATCTGCGCCAAAGGCCCGGCAATCTCGCCGACACCCGCCATGCCGGCAACTGCGCCGCTGACCAGCATGCCGATCCAGACCGCGCGCGTCACGCTGAAGCCGGCGTAACGCGCTGCCCCCGCAGACAGGCCGGTGACCTTCAGCTGGAAACCGATGAAGCTGCGCTTCATGAAGATCCATCCCATGACAACGGCGATTAGCGCGAAGATGATGCTGGCATTCATGCGCGTGCCTTCAACGAGAATCGGAAAGAGGGCAGCCGGCGCCAACGGCTCGGACTGGGGGAAATTGAAACCGGCAGGGTCGCGCCAGGGGCCGAAGATCAGCCAGGTCAGCCAGAGCCCGGCGACATAGTTCAGCATGAGGCTGGTGAGGATCTCGGACGCATTGAAGCGAACACGCAGAAACGCGGGGATGGCCGCCCAGATCATGCCGCCGATTGCTCCCGAAATGACCATAGCCGGCAGCACCGAGAGGCCACCATCCGGGCCGAAATGCAGGGCAACATAGCCGCCGAAGATGACGCCTGCGGTCAGCTGTCCCTCGGCGCCGACATTCCAGATGCCGGCACGGAAACCGATCGCAAGACCGATGCCGATCAGCACCAGTGGTGCCGCCTTGATCAGCAATTCGCCGACACCATAGAGATCGGCGAGCGGCGCCGTCAGAAAGGTGACGAGCGCGCCAAGCGGTTCGAGGCCGGCCGAGGCAAAGATGACCATCGCGACACTTGCGGTCAGAACAAGCGAGATCACCGGCGACAGGAAAATCATCAGCGTGGAGGGCTTCGGGCGTCGCTCAAAGCGCATCGGCCATCTCCTTTTCCATCCTGCTGCCGGACATGGCGAGGCCTATATCGTTGCGATTGGCGTCTGCGATCGCCGTTGCCTCTGTCAGTCGGCCTCCGGCGATGACGGCGATGTGATCGGCAATGTCGAAGAGCTCATCCAACTCTTCCGAGATGACGACGATTGCGGCGCCACGCTCACGCAAATCGAGCAACGCCTGGCGGATGACGAGCGCCGCACCGACATCGACGCCCCAGGTCGGCTGCGAGACGATGAGCACGCCGGGCTCCTGAAGGATTTCGCGTCCGATGATGAATTTCTGCAGGTTGCCGCCCGACAGACTGCCGGCAGGCGCTGCCGGTCCAGGGCAGCGGACGTCAAAGGCCCTGATGCAGCGTTCGGCAAAGTCGAGGATGCGGTCGAAACGGATAAGGCCGGCCTCGACGGCGCCGCCGCTATTGGCGGTGAGCAGCACATTCTCCGACAGCGGCAATGAGGGAACAGATCCCTGCCGCAGCCGATCCTCGGGGACCGAGCAAAGGCCGAGTTTGCGCCGTCCGGCCGGATCGAGATGTCCCGCCGGAGCGCCGTCGATGATAATGGCGTCCCTTCTTGCAAGACGGGTTTCGCCGGAGAGTGCGGCCAGCAATTCCTGTTGGCCATTACCAGAGACCCCCGCAATCCCGAGGATCTCTCCACCCCGCACCGATAGCGTAATACTGGATAGTATCGTGCCGAATGGATCGGCAGTCGGCAGATCAAGACCGTTTACGGCAAGCCTGACGGCACCGGCAACGCTCCGCGTGCGCTGGCGATAATCGGCAAGGTCCGTGCCGATCATAAGGCGGGCCATCGAGGCCGGGCTTTCCAGCGATGGATCGCACACACCGGTGACGCGGCCGCCCCGCAGGATCGTCGCTTTATGGCAGAGATCCCTGATCTCATTCAGCTTGTGGCTGATGTAGAGGATGCTGCAGCCCTCTTCCGCGATCTGCCGGAGCGTTATGAAGAGCTTCTCGACCGCTTGCGGCGTCAGGACGGAGGTGGGTTCGTCGAGGATCAGCAGGCGCGGATTCTGCAGCAGCGCGCTGATGATCTCGACGCGCTGTCGCTCGCCGACGGACATGGTGTAGATATGCCTGCCAGGCTCGACCGGGAGGCCGTAGTGGGTCGCGACATCGGCAATCCTGCCGGACAGTATTTCGATATTCTGTTTGCCCGGCAGAGCGAGAGCGATGTTTTCTGCGACCGTCAGCGTATCGAAGAGCGCAAAATGCTGGAACACCATCCCGATGCCGAGTCTCTGCGCGTCGGCAGGTGAGGTGATGCTCACCTCCCGCCCATCCCACAGCATGTCGCCGGAGTCGGCATGGACCATCCCATAGATGATCTTCATAAGCGTCGACTTGCCGGCACCATTCTCACCAACGATCGCGTGGATCTCACCAGGATTGACGCGGAGATCGATCCCATCATTGGCAATGACGCCCGGATAGGTTTTACCAATGCCTCGGAGCTCCAGACGGTATTCCGATGAAGATGACGCAGTATGCGGCATGAGCAAAATCCAGGCTACATGATCTTGAAAATCAAGTATGCAATATGGATGCCAAGACGTATCGCAAGCCGCGACATCGAATTCATAAAGGACTAAGCATAGGAATTCATTGCGAGAAAAATGACGACGAGGCCATGCTCACTGCAAAGTGCAGCTATTGATCTGGAAGATAGGCAACCAGATCGCGTCTACATAATGATCATAATATTGTATACGTGATTGAAAAATCGGCAGCTCAGCCGGCTGCGCGGTTGGAAAATCGCGAGAGAATCGAACCGATGTCAGCTTCCACGGCAAGATCGTCTTCGATCAAGGCGCGGCTTTCGACGGACGACAGATGTTCGTCCATCAGCTGTTCCGCTGCGGGCAGGTCGCCCTTCTTCAATGCGCCGATGAGACCGGAATGTTCACTGATAGCGCATTCGCTGGAATGCGGCCGGCTGTACATGGCAAGGATCAGCGAGCAGCGGGAGACGAGCTCGGAGAGGTAGCGCTCGAGCAGGGCATTCCCTGACAACTCGGCAAGCTTCAGATGGAATTCGCCCGCAAGACGGGTCGAAAGCCGCACATCTCCTCTGGCGTGAGCGGCTTCCTCTTCCTGCACATGCTCTCGCAGCAGCTTTTCGATTACAGGGTTCCAGCGCTTTATAACCGCCTTCATCACCTCCCGCTCGAGCGCGCGTCGGACGGCGAAGGCGTCGCGGGCCTCATCGAGGCTCGGCTGGGCCACAGTGGCAGTGCGCTTGTGGTAGGTGTCGACCAGTCCCTGGGCTTGCAGCTTGGCCAGCACGGTGCGCACCAGCGTGCGGCTCATCGAAAAATGCCGGCCGATCTCGTCTTCAGGAAGCTTGGTGCCTGCTTTCAGCGCCTGCTCGATGATGGCCTGACGAAGGGTGCGATGGGCTGTATCTACCCGATCGGAATTGGAGGACATGTGATTTCAGAGGCTCGTTTGATTTTGTATACGTTAGCGCGCTGCCAAGGATACAACAAGCCGATACTTGTCGCGTAAACGCGGTGATGCCGCATTGAAATAGTCCGGGCCGGATGGACGCTTATTCTCTTCGTGAAGGTCAAATCTCGCAGCTTACGGAGATCAAATGCGGGTCTTCGGCGCAATCGTCAGCTCCGAACCATAGGCGCCGCGCATTTCCGTCGCCGCGGATGGATCGCGGTCGTCGGCCTTGTGCAGAAGCGTGGAGCGATAGCCTTCCGCATGACTGCCTTCGATCAGTGTCACATCGGCATTGCCCGGATTATCGGAGCGCTCGAACCATTCGACGCTGTGATGCAGAAAATTCATCTCGAAGGCACGATTGGTGACACCGTGGCCGACGATGATCACGGTGTCGTTGCCGCTTCCGATGTCATGCATAACAGTTTGCAGAAACAGCCGCACCCGCTGGGCAACGTCCGCCCGGCTCTCGCCATCCGGCGGACGGGCGTAGAATTTGCCGCTGTTGTTGCGCAGCCGCGCCCATTTCTCAAATTCTTCTGGAAACTTGCGTCGCTGCTCGGCCCGGTCATAAATCTCGGTGAACAAGCCGAAATCCTGTTCCCGCAGCAGGTAGTCCTCATGCACACCGCCGATGGCGCTAGCAGGCGAGGCCTCGATGATTGCGTCCTTCGTCTGGCGCGTCCGAAGATATGGCGAATGCCAGATGGTTGCCTTCCGCGCAGCAACGGGCAGCGCAGCCAGAGAGTCAGCGATCCTGCGCCCCGCTGCCAGCGCCTGCCGATAACCCCATTCCGTCAGCGGAACATTATGATCGCCGAACTGCCGGTAGGCGCTCTCGCTGATGTTGCCAAGAGATTCGCCGTGTCGAACGAGAAAGATGTGCATGGCCGTCCGTTCATGCCGAAGATCATGCATCATGACGGGCGCGCCGGCGCTGCGCAATGGCTACGAATTGGTGGACGAACTCCCCCAACAAAGCCTGCGTTCGTAGCTGCCGTCCGATTGACGGACGGCAGCATCTTCGAGGCAGGTCAGGGCAAAGTGTGTCCTGCGGCCGTAAACAGCCGATACCATTCCTGGCGGGTGAGCGAGACAGAAGAGCCGGCTGCGGCTTCGACGACACGTTCCGGTTTCGTGGTGCCAAGGACGACCTGGATTTTTGCCGGATGGCGGGTGATCCAGGCAACGGCAATACCTGTCGGGGTGACGCCGTAAGCCTTGGCGAGTTCGTCGATGACATCGTTCAAATCGGCAAAGTTTTCGCGGTCGCCGAGGAATACGCCGTCGAAAAAGCCCTTCTGGAATGGCGACCACGCCTGCAGCATCATGCCATTGATGCGGGAATAGTCGAGGAGACCGTTGTCGCGATCGACTGACTGGTCAAGGCCGGCCATGTTGGCTGCGACGCCTGATGCGATCAATGGCGCGTGCGTGATGCTGAGCTGTACCTGGTTGACGATGAGTGGCTGCGTCACCGCAGTTTTAAGAAGTTCGACCTGTCCAGGCGTGTGGTTGGAAACGCCGAAATGGCGTACCTTGCCCGAAGATTTGAGCGTGTCGAAGGCTGCGGCAACTTCCTCGGGCTCGACGAGCGTATCAGGACGATGCAGCAGAAGCACGTCCAGATAGTCTGTCTTCAGCGCCGCGAGCGATTGATCCACGGAGGCCAGAATATGCTCGGCGGAGAAATCGAAAAATCCCTTGCGGATGCCGACCTTGCTCTGGATGACAAGCTTTTCCCGTTCGGCCGCATCAAGTGAAATTGCCTCGCCAAAGCGAGCCTCGCAGCGATGCGGCGTGCCTCCATAGATGTCAGCATGATCGAAAAACGTCACGCCAGCGTCCCGGGCCGCCGCAACGAGCTGCTGAATTTCGCCGTTGCTCATGTTTGGGATCCGCATCATTCCAAGGATGATGCTCGACACGTCGAGGTCGGTTTGCGGAAGCCTGTAGAATTTCATGATGAATACCTCGGAGGTTGGGAAATAACTAAATAGTTATCTGCTTATTATGCGAACGACGGCCGCATGGCCAGCCGAAGCTATTGTTGTCAGCGATCGATGGCATCGAAGATTCGCTGATGCCGGCCTCGGATTCGGTCGCCCCCTTTGGACGAACCTCCCATGATAGGCTAGAGATTGCCATGATTCCGCAAGGATATCGGCTGTAAATTGGAGGAAATACGTGGCGGATCAGGCAAAATTGGCGGCGTCCCGCCGGGCTGCGCAGCGGGTGACCCTGCGTACCGTGGCGAAATCGGTGGGCCTCTCCGTCACGACTGTCAGCCGCGCTTTGAAGGACGGGCCCGAGGTCAACCGGGAGACGATTGACCTCGTCAAGAAAGCCGCATCCGATCTCGGTTATCGACCGAACCTCGGCGGCATAAACCTGAAAACGGGCAAGACACATGCTGTCGGTGTCATCATGCCGTTCCAGCGGGAGGGCGAGATGAATATCGTCGTCGCTTCGTTGATCGAAGGTTTTTGCGGCGCGATGAAACGCCTGGGCTACCGCACCACCGTTGTCCCACAGTTTCAGGCAGACGATCCGCTGACAACGGTGCGGGATCTCGTCGAGGAAGGGACGGTTGATGGCGTCATTCTCACCCACACGAGACCACAGGACGATCGAGTGAAATATCTGCTGGAGGTCGGCATGCCCTTCGTCACCTTCGGGCGCACTGAACTGCTGAGCAAACATCCAAGTATCGACATCGACCACGAGGAGATCGGTGCGGCGGCTGCGGCGCGTTTGCTCGACGCAGGACATAAGGCACCGCTGCTCGTCGCGCCTTCCAGCCAGTTCACCTACAGTTTGCAATTCATCAAGGGCTGGACGGCTGAGTTCAATCGCCGGAACCAAACCGTTCCCGACGAGCGGATGTTCTTCACCGCAACCACCCCTGACAGCGGCAAGAAGATTGCCGTGGATGCGCTTGCCAAATACCCTGATGTCACCAGCGCCTTCGTGGCAAGCGACGAGGCGGCCCTTGGCTTCGTTTCCGGTCTCGCCGATCTCGGGCGAAAGGTCGGCGAGGATTTTTCCATACTGACCTATTCGGGCAGTCGGCTTCACGACTTCTACAACCCGTCGCTCAGTACCTATTATTTCCCGAATTTCCTCATCGGACAGCGCCTGAGCGATCTTCTCTACAGGTCGATGCAGGGCGAGGCTGCATCCGGCCTGATTGAGATCGTCCGTGCCAGTTTTGTCGAACGCCGCAGCGAATTCAACCTTCGCTAAAAATCCCCCGGAAATTCTTCGCAGGTCAAGTCGTTCGTAACGTTACGAATTCGGCTGGCGTTGTCGCAAGGGAAATAGAAATCCAGAGGGAATGCCGTTGACACAATAAGCCACGCCATGCATTCGTAACGTTACGAATTGCCTTTTGAAGCGGAGGAGCGCTCCAGAGGGCGAGAAAATACGCTGCGAAATGATGGGAGGACGGCGTGGGTGCTCAAGCGCTTTTTTTCGGCTCGCCAATTTGGACGTTTAACTGGAACCCGCCTTATGCGGCACCTCTGCGCCGGCTGGCTGCCACCGGCTGCAAAGGTTTCGAGCTGACGGCGTGGTCCGTCGACATGCTCGGTTATTACACCGACGAGACGATCCGCGAGCTCAGGTCGATCGCCGACGGCGAAGGGCTAACGCTGACCAACTTCTTCTACAATCTGCCATTTTCACGCGACGATGGCGCGCCGGTCTCCCGTGCGGACCTCGATGCCTACAAACGCGGCGTCGAGCTGGCGGCAAAGATCGGCACGCCGATCATGACAAGCATGACGCCTTATCCTTTCCAATCGGATATCCGGCCGATCCTGCAGCGGCCTACTGCCCAGGAATGGTCCGCCGTCGTCAGACCCGAATGGGATTGGGCTGAGGAATATGAGGTTGTCGTGGAAGGCTTCGCCGCCGCTTGCGGCCTTGCCGCGGATGCCGGGCTGCGTGTCGCCATCGAACCGCACCCCTATCGCTGGGTAAGCTCGGGTCAGGGAATGCTGCGATTGATCGAGCGCACGGGCGCACCCAATCTCGGACTCAATTTCGATCCAAGCCATCTCTTTCCAGCGGGCGACATGCCGCATTACGTGGTGCTGCAGCTTGGAGACCGGATCTACAACACACATTTCTCCGACAATGAGGGGCACACAAATGCCCACTGGCGCCCCGGTCGGGGCAAGATCGACTGGAAGGCGATTTTCGCGGCCCTGCGCACAATAGGCTATTCGGGACCGATAACCCTGGAGCTCGAGGATGCGCCCGGCGCGTCGCACTGGACCCATTTCCGGGAAGCCACGCCGGAATTCGATTCCGAAATGAAGCGCGGCATCCGCTACCTGCGCGACTGCGCTGCCGAACTCGACATCATCATCGCCTGAGGAACCAAAATGAGCGGGAACAACCCTATGAAAGTCGGCATTGTCGGTGCCGGGAATATTAGCGCCACTTATGTCGCGACGCTGCATATGTTCGATTTCATTCGCGTGAAATCGATCTACGACCTCTACCAGGAACCGGCGCGCAAGCTTGCCGAACAGTTCGGGGTGCAGTCGGTGTCGCTCGATTCAATGCTTGCCGACCCCGAAATCGGCCTCATTATCAACCTCACCACCCCGACCGCGCATTATTCCATCAGCAAGAAGGCGCTGCTTGCCGGCAAACACGTATACTCCGAAAAGCCGCTCGGGGTTTCGATGGAAGAAGCCGAGGAATTGATGGCGCTTGCCCGGGCCGGCGATCTGCGGCTCGGCTGCGCACCCGATACGTTTCTGGGCGGCGGCCATCAGTTGACGCGGCGTCTCTACGACGAAGGCCGCATCGGCACGGCGATTTCCGCAACCGCCATGCTGCTTCTGCCGGGTCACGAGCATTGGCATCCCAATCCGGCATTCTTCTACGGTCGCGGCGGTGGGCCGATGCTCGATGTCGGCCCCTATTATGTCACCAATCTGATCGCCCTTCTCGGACCGGTTCGCGAAGTCTTCGGCGCTGCCAAGGTCACCCGCATTGAGCGGACCGTAAAGACGCAGCCACGTTTCGGCGAGACGATCAAGGTGCTGACGCCGACGCATCTGACCGGTGTCATGGAGTTCCATAGCGGTGCGACGGTGACGATCGCCACGAGCTTTGACGTCATCAAGCACAAGCACAACCAGATCGAGATCTATGGTTCCAAGGGCTCGATGGTAACGCCGGACCCAAACAACTTCACGGGCAAGGTCGAGATCTTCACCGAAGGCGATGAGGCCTGGGAGGAGGTGGCAGTCGATCATCCCTACGTCGAAGGCGTTCCCGGTCATCTCGGCCTGAGAGGACTTGGTGCAGCCGAGATGGTGGATTCACTGCGCTCCGGCAGGCCGCACCGCGTCTCGTCGGAACTCGCTTTTCATGCCCTTGAGGTGATGACCGCCTTTGAACGATCTGCACAGTCCAAACGGCCGGTCGCCATCCGCAGCAGCTGCGGTCGTCCGGATCCGATTCCGAAGCATCTGAAGGAAGGCAGTTTCATTTAGAACTCTCTCCCGCCGGCCGGGCGATGCGAGAATGCATCGTCCGTCGAGGAGAGGAGAGTTCAGACGGCTGGATGTCTATCGCTGCTTCGGCCTTGTTGCCGTCTTCTGATTTGCGCGCTTTGGCGCTGGCTTCTCGTCGGCCAGTTCTTCCGAAGCCATGTGAGGCGTTGCCGAGCGGATGTCGTTGGTGATTGATTGTGCTGCCGCGATCACCGCCTGTCTGATGTCCGCTATGCGCTTTTCGTCGACGCCTGTGACGAAGGGAACGCTGACGGCTGCAATGACCGTATCCTGATGATCCCGGACGGGGGCTGCGATCGCGTGAACGCCGGACATCTGCTCCCCCATGTCCCGCGCCCAGTTCTGCTTCCGGATCAGCGCAAGCTCGTCAAGCATCTGTCTGGGGTCCGTAATCGTCTGGCTGGTGAAGCGCTCGAGCTTGGTCAGGCGACGCTCAATATCCTCCTGCAGTGAAAAGGCGAGCAGGATCTTGCCGGCTGCGCCCGCATGAAACGGCAGGCGCTGGCCGGCCGTCGCCGACAGAGCATATTGGCCATGCCCCTGCGCCGAGGCGACGACCAGAATATTGTCGCCGGATGGTACCGTCAGCTTGCTGCCTTCACCCAGGAGTTCCGAGATCTTGTTCAGATGCGGCTGCGCGATCGCCAAAAGATCGTAGCTCGCAACGGTCGGGGCGACATGGGCAGCAAGAGTGAGCAGACGCCGCCCGAGCGTATAGCTTCCCGCCGGTGAACGGTGCACGAAATCGTAGGCGCTCAGCGTGTTCAGCATGCGGTAGACTGTGGTGCGCGACAGCTTCACGGCCTTCACAACGTCGCGGATCGTAGCGCCTTCCGGCGTGCGCTCCAGGAGCGCAAACACCTCCACCATCTGCTCGATGACGGGGATGCGATATTTCTGCGCGGCGTCTTCGCTAATGTCGGTCATGAAAATCCTGCCAGGCCCGTCGGGGCAATGCTTAGCCTTCCATAAGCAATGCGTGGAGTTCACGCAATCGCGGCTCCTTTCGATTGACTCCGACACCTGAATGCCGATAAATTCTTAAATGAACTTATATCAGTTCAAATAAGAAACGTCACGTCGATTTATCCTCGGCACGACGTTCCGAGAAATGCCGGATCAGGAGGTTCGGCAGGTGGCTGCGCCAGCGTGCGCTGTGAAACGGAAATACGGAGGAGGATGCAATGAAAAGTGTGAAATCGATCGGACATGTGGCCGTCAGTGTGAAGAACATCGACAGCTCGCTCGACTTCTATGTCAACAAGCTGGGCTTCGACGAAATGTTCCGGCTCGAGCGTGACGGCCGCCTGTGGATCGTCTACCTCAGGATCACCGACACGCAGTTCATCGAATTGTTTCCGGAAGGTGTTGGCGACGGCGCACCGCCATTTGCCAATGTCGGCTATAACCATCTGTGCCTGGAAGTCGAAAACATCGACGAGGCGATCGCCGACATCACCAGCCGTGGCGTTGTGTTGACGGCCGAAAAGAAGCTCGGCGTCGACAACAACTACCAGGCCTGGATCGCCGATCCCGAGGGCAACCGCATCGAACTGATGCAGCTTGGCGCAGACGCCATGCAGACGGCCGCTATTCGCCGCATCAACGGACGGGCCTGAGCCATGGACCTTTTCAAGCATCTCGGCCATATCGCCTTGCGCGTCAACGACCTCGACAAGTCGCTGGCCTTTTACCAGAAGCTCGGCTTTCGCGAGATGACGCGTCTGCTGAACGATCAGGGCGAAGCGTGGATCGTGTATCTGCGCATCAACGACGATCAGTATTTGGAGCTTTTCCCAAAGGGCGTAAGGCGGCCGGATACCGCCCCTGACACTATCGGCATCTTCCATATCTGCCTCACCGTCGAAAATATCGACAAGACGTTCGAAGAGCTTGCAAAAGTCGGTATTCAGCCCAGCCAGCCAAGGCCGACCAAAATCGGTATCGATGGCAATCGCGGTGCCTGGATCGAGGATCCCGATGGCACGCAGATCGAGGTCATGGAAATGGCGCCTGATTGCATTCAGCTGCAGGCCATCAAGAGGCTGCATGCTGAATCAGTCTAGATGGACTGTATTGCCTTAACGGTAAGGATTTAAGAGAACCCGGCAGTCACCTGCCGGGTTCTTTCCTCTGTCGATCTCAGAAAATCTGGTCGTAGGCGTCCTGCATCGCCTGAACGAACTCGTCATCCGTCCGCTTCGGATCGCTCCAGTATTTATCGGCTTCCTGCCAGATGGTGCGATACCAGTCGGCGTCGGCCATATTGAAGGGGTTGGAAACCTGCTTCGTCGGATCTTTCAGCGTTTCCAGAACGAGCTTGTTGCAGGCATCGAGGTTCGTCGTATCGGCGTCGGTACGAACGGGGCTTGCACCCTTCTTCAGCACGAAATCGGCATTGAGCTTCGGATCGACATCGAGCTTGGCAAAGTCTTCCTGTGCTTTTGCGGTATCGGCATTGTTGGTGTTGAGGAAGCCCCATGAATCGACGGTGACGACGACAGCCTTGGTTCCCGGAATGTTGATGCAGTCGAAATCCTCGCCGAGCTTCTTCTGCGCGGCCATGAACTCGCCCTTCATCCAGTCACCATGGATCTGCAGCAGGGCCTTTCCGGTGATGACCAGATTGGTCGTGTCGTTCCATTGGCGATTGGGTGAGCCCGGATCCGTGTGGTCGGCAATCTGGCGGAAGCGCTTAAGAGCGGCCCGCATCTCCGGCGTATCGATCACGGTGCGGTCGGGCTTCTCACCGTAGAAGCGATTGTAGATATCGGGGCCCTCTTCCGAGGCGATCAATGCCTGCAGCAGATAAGCCTTCTGGAACTGGTCGCCGCCCTGGGCTATCGGGATGTAGCCGGCGGCCTTGACCTTGTCGAAGGCTGCAAAGAGGTCGTCGAGCGACTTCCAGGATTTCGGGTCGACGCCGGCCGCTTCGGCAACATGTTTGTTGTAGTAGACCATGCCGTCGATATGCACCGTTGCGGGAGCCTTCATGATCTCGCCGTCGACAGTGATGTTCTTGAGAACCGAGGGCGGGAAGTTCTTCGTTGCGCCGATGCTGTCGAACAGCTTGGTGAGCGGCACGCCGAGGCCCTGCTTGTTCAGATCCCGATAGATGCCGGGATCGGAGTTCATGAAGATCGCAGGCGGATTGCCGCCGGTAATCATGTTCATCAGGCTTACGTTAGCCCCGGAGTCATGGGCAATGGACAGATCTTTCCACTGGTGGCCGTCCTTGGCCCACGCCTCCCTGAGAACGGTGAGCGCCGCGATCTCGGAGGGTTTGGACCAGGTGTGATAGACGACGACTTCATCTGCCCAGGCACTTGCAGCAAGAGTGGTCGCGGCAAGCAACAGCGTTAGTCGTTTCAGCGATTTCCATTTTGTCATGCATCATTCCTCCCTTTTAGATCTGATCAGAGCCGCTGGCCGGTCGGAGCGTCGAAGACGTTCAATTTGGTCAGCGGCAGATAAACGGGCAGAGCCGGCTGGCTGCGATAGCGATTTGCGTCTCGCCCATCGATGCGTACGGCGATGCTCTTTCCCGACATCGTCAGGAAGGCGAAAGCATCTGGTCCGGATTTCTCGAAATATTCGACCGGGCAATCGAAACGGACGGTATTTCCCGCATCCTGGCGCTCCTCGATCAGAAGCTCCTCCGCCCGGAAGCCGATCTTCACAGGCTTGCCTTCGGCAGCCTTCGACTTCCACTTATATTCGCCGAGATTGATGCGGATGCTGTCCTTCTCATCCACGGCAACGAGATCGCCGCCATCACGCACGAGGGTGCAGTCGAGCAGATTCATGGCCGGAGAACCAACAAAGTCGGCGACGAAGAGGTTGGCCGGCTCGTTGTAGATCTCATCCGGCGTGCCGAACTGCTGGATGACGCCCTTGTTCATCACGGCGATCTTGGTGGCCATGGTCATGGCCTCGACCTGATCGTGGGTCACGTAGACGACGGTATTCTTGAGTTGATTGTGGAGCTTCTTGATCTCCATGCGCATCTCGTTGCGCAGCTTGGCATCGAGGTTGGAGAGCGGCTCGTCGAACAGGCAGACGCCGTACTGTTTGACCAGCGCCCGGCCGATCGCCACGCGCTGGCGCTGGCCGCCGGAAAGCTGCGAGGGCTTGCGGTCGAGCAGATGCTCGATCTGCAAGAGCCTGGCTGCCCAGGCGATCCGCTTATCTGCCTCCTCCCGCGAAATGCCGCGGGAAGAAAGCCCGAAGTTCATGTTCCCACGCACGGTCTTGGTGGGGTAGAGCGCATAGGACTGGAAGACCATGGCGAGGCCGCGATCCTTGGGGTCGAGATAGCTGACATCCCGCTCGTCGATGAGGATTTCTCCGTCGTCAATCTCCAGCAGGCCAGCCAGGAGATTGAGAAGCGTTGTCTTGCCGCAGCCGGAAGGCCCGAGCAGTACAAGAAACTCGCCATCACCAATGCTGAGGTTCAGGTTCTCGATGACCGTCAGCGCGCCGAACTTCTTGACTATATTGTTGAATGCAATGGAAGGCATGCCTCTATCCCTTGATGGCGCCGGCAGTGATGCCCTGCACGAAGAACCTGCCGAGAACGAAGTAGATGACGAGCGGCGGCAGCGCGGTGAGCAGTGCCGAAGCCATGTCGACCGCATAGTTCTTGGCGCCTGTCGTCGTGACGGTGATGTTGTTGAGTACGACTGTCATCGGTTGCGTGTCCTGCGCACCGAATGTCAGGCCGACCAGGAAGTCGTTCCAGATGCCTGTTATCATCAGGATCAGCACGACAATCATGATATTGCCTGACATCGGCAGGACGATCTCGAAGAAGATCCGCCAGAAGGAGCCGGAATCGATCATCGCGGCGGCAATGATCTGCGGCGGCATTCCCTTGAAATAATTGCGGAAAATCAATGTGAGGAAAGGCATTGATAACACGCTGTGAATGACGGCTATGCCGAATGTCGTGCCGTAGATATGCAGCGCACCGGTGATCTTGATCAGCGGATACATGATGATCTGGAACGGCACGAAGGCGCAGATGAAAAGCACGAACAGGAAGCCGTTCGCCCATTTGACGTTCCAGAGTGCCAGACCGTAACCGGTAATGATCGACAGCGAGATCGTCAGGACCAGGCTGGGAGTCAGAATATAGAGCGAATTGACAAAGCCGATGCGCACGCCGTTGCAGTTCATGCCCGAACAGGCCTGCATCCAGGCATAAGACCAGGCATCGGTCGTCCAGGGCGAGGGCAGGGAGAATATCTGTCCCTCGCGGATCTGATCCATCGTCTTGAAGGACGTGACGACGATGACATAGAGCGGCACCGCAAAGAAGGCGGCCGCCATCAAAAGGAACAGGAAGATCACCACCCGGCTCGGCCGGATCAGCGGACGCCTGCGCACCCTGGTCTCGCGACCGGATTGCGATGCAGCTGATATCGCCGTCATGCCTCCCTCCTTTGCCTGATGGCGGTGATGATGACGAGCGGCAGGAACAGAATGAGCGTCGTCAAGAGCATGACGGTGGCACCCGCGGACGCGAAACCGAGGTTCTGCTTCTGCCAATAGGCATCGATGACGAAATAAGCAGGCATGACCGAGGCGCCGCCCGGTCCACCATTGGTCATGGCGACGATGATGTCATAGGCCTTCACCACGCCGATGCAGAGCAGGATGATGCAGGTCAGGAAGGTGAGTTTCATCATGGGAATGATGACCTCGATGTAGAGCCGCCAGAAGGGCACGCCATCGAGGCGCGCGGCCTGCCAGATCTCGGTATTGATCGACTTCAGGCCTGCGAGCATGAGCGCCATGAAGAAACCGGTCGATTGCCAGACCGCCGCCAGAATAACGCCGAACATGACGGTGTCCTGACTTGCAAGCCAGTTGAAGGAGGCGCTCTCCCAGCCCATCGAGTGCAGCACATTCTCTACGCCGAGGCCCGGATTGAAGAGCCAGCGCCAGACGAGGCCGGTGACGATCAGCGAGACGGCGAGGGGATAGAGAAAGACGGTGCGGAAGACGCCCTCGCCATGCACTTCCTTGTCGATCAGCGCTGCCAGGATGAAACCTGTAACGATCGACAGCAGGCTACCCACAGCAAAGATGACGAGGTTCTGCAGCGACAGAATCCAGGACGGATCGTGAAACAGCCGCCAGTACTGCTTCCAGCCGACCAATTCATAGTCGGGAAAGCGTCTGGACGCCGTGAAGGAGAGATAGACGGTCCAGCCTATCGCCCCAACGAAAAAGACAAGCGTCAACAGTGCCGCGGGCGCAACGGCCAGATGCGGGGTGACGCGGCTCCATCGGATTCCCATGAGCCTCCTCCTCAGGTCTTCAGCGCTCTGCTCCTCCAGATCGCTGCGCTCCTGTTTCTTATATGAACAACATCTAGTTCATAATAGATCAACTATAGGAATCAAATAATCGCGATGTCAAATGACAATTGGCTGCGGCCGCAGCTGTTGCTCGCGCTGAAGTTGGATCGAGTGGCGATCTTCGGATCGTCGATCATTCGAAGAATGCACAATAGTCCTCCCCGAGATCCCGTCTCGCCTGTTCGGGCAGAAGACCGATACCTATGCCTGGCCGGTCGATCACATCGACAAAACCATCCTCGACGATCGTCTGCGGCAACCCTCCGGATCGCCGGTCCTATATTCGAAGGCGATGATGTCATGGGGCAGGGTGGCGCGGACGTGAATAGTGCCTTGAGGCCGAGCGAACCATTCGCCGTGCCATGGGCGCCATCACGATCGAAAGCAGATTGGCATATTCGGCAATCCATTTGAGCTCGGCGATGCCGCCCAGATCGACCGAGTCAACACCGTTCGGCGAGCAGTCATGGCGGACTCCATGGTGATGGCTCTACCAATCGCTCTCCTGTTTTTCTTCTTCCAGAACCTTTTCGTCGACGGGCTGACGTCAGGTGCGACAAAAGGCTGGATTGGCCTTCCGGTCAGTGTAGGGACTACGCGCGCTCGACAGGTTCTGCTTCGACCGAAAGCGCTTCGCCAATGGCGTAGAAATGGCCACCCGCAACGTGATGCAGACTGCGCCATTCAGGGCCGGCTGTTTCAAAGTGCCAGTGACCGTCGCGAAACACACGATCATCCGCCCATGCCGCCGTTACGTCGCCGATAAACAGGTCGTAAGCATCCTGGATATGAGGCTCGTCGATCAACCTGCAGGAGAGCCAGGCCGAGCAGCCTTTCACGAAGGGCAGGTCCTGGCCCGGCACATCGAAAATCGATACCCCCGACTTCTGCAGCTTGTCTCGCTCCTCAAACAGGCTGCGGTTTCCGACCTCATGCGTCAGCTGGAGCTGCGCAACCGTCGGCACCTGTATGACGAAACGTCCGCTCGCCTCGATCAGTGTTCGCGTCTGGGCAAGCTTGTCGACCACCACGGTCAGCTTCGGTGGATCGATATCGAGCGCGCAGCACCATGCGGCAGCCATGACGTTGTCAATGCCGCCGTGGCGGGCCGATACCAGGATCGTTGGTCCGTAGTTGATCAGGCGAAAAGCCTTTTTGAGTTCAACAGCCTTCATATGTTCGTTCATTGGAAGTCCACGGTGAATTGCGGTTCCTGACATTTCTCCAAGTCTTACGATGGAGCGAGACGCTGCGAAAGGACGCAATTCTGCGAGCGCCCCCTCCACGGGTATCGGTAAGGTGAAGGTCTAGTCCGAGTGTTTGGATACCATATGCCGCGACCAGGAGCACAATCGCGGTAGCCGCCCGGATCTAGAGCGACATCTGCCGCATCAACGGGCCGGCTGTCCAGGTGCAGATGCAATTGCCATGGCGACGACCATCGAAGAGCTCACCAGCATCACCTGTTCTGAAGCACCTGGGAATCGCCGCGTGACTAGAGGAGCCTTGCCCTCTCGCACCTTTATATCAGCAGGGTATCGAATCCTCACAACCCGGTCGCAGGAGCTCTCAGATCCCTGACCCGTCGAGTTGCTGGGCGTCGTCGCCTTCCCAGGGTGAGGGCATGGAGGTGATGCCGGAATTGGCCGAGGGCATCGGCATCCAGCACTTCAATTCAGGCTCGGCATATTCGACGAGCCGGCCGGGCGAGGAATCGGAAGCACGCCAGCCTTCTGCACCGAACTGATCGCCATTCGACCAATAAGCAAGGTCAACTTCTGCCGGCCCCTGTTCGGACGGGCGGATCGTAACGAGTATCCGACTGCCGTCTTTCGGCGCGGTTGTCATCTGGCGCCAGCGGTGTGGCTCATCCATAATTTTTCCTCCTGCCTTGCCGCAGACTCAGAGTGTCGCCTCGCCGTTGGAAACGGTCAACTCACACCTTTGCAGAAATCATGCTGAGAGTTCTGGCCACTCGACCGCTAGGGCATCAGCAAATCCCCAAAACTGCGCGGCTCGTCATTGCTACTCGGAAGAGGAGCGGGCCGGGGCAAGGCGGTCAGCATGTTCAGCAGAACAAGCGGCGAATTGGGGACTGAGCCATTCCCCCGACGGATTGTGACGCTCTGCCGGTTGAATGCCCGCATCACGGCTGAGAGGTCCGGCAGTCCGATCAATCGGTCCGCGATTGTGTTGCTTTCATTGAAAGAAGGGCGTCATGTCCAGTGCTCAGGCCGGCGGCATCTTCTCGAATTTTGGGACGGCCGGATCGAGGTGGTCCCAAGCGTATCCGGCTGCGGTCCAGGATACCAATTGCGGCTGATATCGGCTTGGATCGTCAAGGCTTGCCGGCGTGACGATGTAGACTTCAGGCATTTCGGGGAATGTCATGAAAACGGCCGATCCACATGTCGGGCAGAAGCCGCGCTGCTTGACCGTTCCGCCTTCGCCGACGGTCTGATATACGGATGCTTCTCCGTCGACCTTCACTTCGGCTGCAATGAAGGTCAGATGCGATTGATGTCCGGTACCGCTGGAGCGCTGGCATTGTCGGCACTGGCAATCGACCATCACGGCGGGTTCACCCGATATTTCGTAGCGGATCGCGCCACAGGCGCAGCCACCGTTATAGGACTTCGTCATATCGCTCTCTCCTTGCCTCAATCCAGCCCCTGCGAAGTCGCCTCTTCAGCAACGACGGTATCCAGCCGCTCGACGACCTTCTTCCAGCCTTCGCTCATGTTGCGGTAGGCAATATCGTTCCGCGGCAGAACGAAGCCGGAATGGACGAGCCGCAGGCGCGTGCCGGTTTCCGCCTGGGCGAGGGTGAAGGTCACCACCGTCTCCAGCTTCGAACCATATCCGTCATCATTGCTCTCATGGCCGCCCTTCCAGGCATAGGACAATCGCTCGTTCGGCACGACCTCCAGCACCTCGCAATGAATGGTTCCGTCCCATTTGCCGGCCGGTTTGGTCTGAAAGGTGAAACGATTGCCGGTGACGGGCACAAATCCATCGGGCGCCATCAGCCACCGGCCGATCAACTCGCCGCTGGTCAGCGCTTTCCAGATGATATGAGGCGCGTGCGGGAAGACTTCGTCCACGACGATGGCCTGCGCGTCGGAGGCGTGCCTCCCAGGATTCATGGCTTGGTTCATGGGTCGATTTCCTTCAGGAGCTTTCTGAGATCGGTGAAGCGTTCACGCCAGAAGATGCCGTAATGGGTCATCCAGTCGACCAGCGGCTCGAGACCGGCAGGCTCCGCGCGATAATAGACATTGCGGCCTTCCGGGCGTTCGCTGACAAGGCCAGCCTGCTTCAGTGATTTGAGATGCTGAGAGATCGCGCCCTGCGTGACATTGCTGCCTCGGGTCAGCTCGACCACGGTTATCTCCTCGGCATTGACGATACGCTCGAACACGGACCGCCGCGTGGGATCGGCCAGCGCACGCATGACAGTGGTTATGGTTTCGGCTTCGAACATAAAAACCAAATAGCATCAGCTAATCAATTAGTCAATGCTATTGGATTTTTTGATTGACCTCATGACCGGGGACTTTGGTCGGATAGGGCCTGAGACTGAAGTCCTATATGTGGAACTGCTTAAGAACCGAGCGGTTTAGCGGTTGGAGACTCCAAGAGACAGGAACTGAACTCTGCGATTGCTGCAGTGTCCTAATCTTGATCTCGCGCATTGACGCCAATCTCGCCAGCAGGGCAGGGGCCTTTGGTCCAGATCAAGCAGTCCCGAGGCGCGACCGGGTAATCCGGTCGAGCAGCGTCCTCGCGCGCCGCCGACAAGTATTTGAACCATCTTCAGGAGGAACTATGCGCTTGCTCATCGTCGAAGACGAACCGGGAATTGCTCTCGCAATCGAGGACGTCGCAATTGCCGCCGGCTTCGAGATCGCCGGCATTGCGACAAACATGTCCGAAGCCGTGGAGCTTGGACCGGAGGCGGATGTCGCACTCGTCGATGTTCGACTTGGCGATGGTCTTACAGGCCCTTCCATCGCTCGTGCGCTTTTTGCTGGGTTCGGACTGGGCGTCGCCTATTTCACGGCCAATCCCGATCTCATCGAGCAGACAGATGGGCGGCCTGTCATCAGTAAACCAGCAAGCCCCGAAAAGATCGGGGAGGCGTTGTCCCTGGCGGCTAGAAACGCTCGCGAACAAATGCTTCAGCATCAGTCAGGACAGGCGACATAGGAGGAGACGCGATTTAGGCCGCCTTCCTTCCGCTGCACGCAGCGCAGCTTCCGGTATCGCAAGAGAACATGAGGGGATCGTCGCGAGGTATGGCTGGAACTCATCAGGGTCAAGAACCTCGATACTGATGTTCATTCCGTTCAGAAGTTTCTGCCATTGCGTTTGATGGGGTCACCATTGCGCAAGAACTGCCATTCGATACCGGTGATCCGTGTCGGCTTCACAATGTGCATGCGCGCCTGCAGCAATCGGAGGGTTGGAACAAGCTTTGTAGGGTCCGCGATCTCCGCTGGGACGGGTCTGCCGGCCTCTATATAGTATTGTTCCAATTCACCGCGAAAGTCTCTGATATCGAACGTGTCTATTCCCGCGTTGAACCAGTCCGCCAAGATGACATCGCAGACAATATCAAGACTATTCGGGTCATCGAAATCGAGCAATGTTGTCGGCATTGGCGGACCTTCTGATGTTCGTCCTTCAAGCCCCCAACGCAGTCTTTTCTGACGCAGCCTCGCCATGAGTGCGACGAGAATATTGGGGCTCGCCACCCAGCACGAAGACGAGCCCCAGCCCCGGTGCCTGTCTCATCTATGCCCTTCACCGTGACGATCCGATTAGAACCCCGCGCCTTGGCGGCCGCAATTCGATCGATCGGATTAGCTCTGCCGTCTGCCGCATGGAATCCCGCTAGTGCGGGCTTTTTTTGGCAATTATTTCGGAAGCGAAACTGTGGATAAGTTGGCAATGCCTCGATGTGATTAGCCTTTTCCGAATTGCCGTCTGGTGGTCGGCCTCCGGTTGTCGAGGGAATGATGTGGCGACCTGACCCGTTGCTGCCACCGGCATCTCATGCCGGTGGCAATTGTAACTACAGCCCAATGGTGACTGTGTCTCTTACCTTGCGCTTTCGGGGAAGACCGGCAGGCGCGAGATATGGGTGGGATCGTGCTGGATGACGAGCGTGGCATTCAGCCCGGCGGCAACCGCCTCGAGGCGTTCCATCGATGCAAGTGTATCTGCCCGGTTTTCATTGAAACCCGGCACGCCATGAGTGGCCAGGTTGTCCGCGAAGTGTACGACATCGCCGGAAAGCAGGACCGGTCCCTTCTTCGCAAGCTTTACCAGGAGGGCGGCTTCCCCTTTGGTATGGCCAGGCATCGACAGCATCATCACGCTACCGTCGCCGAAGACGTCACGGTCGCCGGTCACGAGATCGAGTTTCCCCTTGCCATCGAGCCAGGGTTTGACGAGATCCGGTACAACAGCGAAGGGTAGGGGGTTGTCATGAAAAGTCTGCCAATCGGCAGCCCCGATCATGAGCGTTGCTTTCGAAAAGGTCGCGGCCTGCCCGAGATGGTCGAAGTGGTTGTGGCTGATGCCGATGGTGGAGATCTGCTCCGGTTTGATGCCGATCTGTTTCAACTGTGTCGGGATGTCGGTTTTGAGCAAGACGCCGATCGGCGCATCCTGATCGGGTGCCTTGCCGATGAGGCCGGCAGGAAGCCCTGTGTCCCAAAGCAGGTAATCGCCACCGTGGCGGATCACGTAGCAGCTGTCGGTCAGCACGCCCTTCTTGCCGGCAAAGGCGAACGTGTCCGAAAACATCGACAGATCCTTGACGATGACGTCGCCACAATCGAGACGCCAAAGTTCAAGGTCTGGAGCCGCGCGTGTCGGAGTGGAGGCGAAAGATAGCGATGCGACCGTTGCTCCGATTGCAAGCGCAAATTTGAAGGTCTTCATAAAGGTCTCCTTGTGTTGAAGACCTTTCTTGTGCCGCCCTTCCTCGCAGGCCATGCGCCAGATTTGTGGTCACTTGAGCCCGAAACGCTCACCCGCGGTATTTTTTCTTGCCGCGCCTTCTCATACATTGCGCTTATGAACATGATGATCCGCGACCGACGTTCCGAGCTTTCCCGCCGCCTGCTCGATCGACTCCGCCCCATGGTGGCGGGGAAGCTCGACGTAGGAATGCATCCTTATGGCGAGCAACTGTTCGCCTATTGCTGCTTCGACCGCGAACGGCTGGCCGCTCTTCGACTTGATTGTCCCATGATCTGCATCGTGCTTCACGGCCAAAAGGACGTGTGGCTTGGCGATCGCACCCGGTCCTTCCCAGCCGGCTCGCTCTTCGTGTTGCCCGGCGGTGTAGCGATGGACGTGGTCAACATTCCAGACGACAAGACGGGCGTCTATGCAGCGTTGCGGCTCGACGTGCCGTCCCTGCCGGCGGGCATTCCACCGCTCTCCGTTGCAGAGCGTGCCGGTCGTGCCGCCGATCTCGATGCAGTGCCACTAAGCATCGATCTCGTCGAGACGATTTGCCATGCAGCATCCACGATCGCCGATGTCAGCGTTGGCGAAACGATCAAGCGGCTGAGGCTGACAGAAGTTCTGGCGTTGTTGCGGCCGCTTGCCGAGGCCCGACCGCTCTTCAGACAAAGCCTGTCGGACGATATCGCCTGGCTGATCGCAACTGCTCCTTCAGAGCCCTGGAACGTTTCTGATGTTGCAGAAAAACTTGGAATTGGAGCGTCCACGCTGCGACGTCGATTGGCCACGGACGGCACCTCCTTCCGTGCAATCTTGCGGCGCGAGCGTCTAAGGGCAGCGCAACATGCAATCACGTCCGGCGCGACGGCAATCGCCGCCGCCGAGGCTGCGGGTTACGTGTCGCGTTCACACTTTTCCCGCCGGTTTCGCGAGAGTTTTGGGACCAGTCCGACAGGGCGGTCATAACATCGAAAGTCTGTGAACCAGTTTCGCTGTCGTTCGAAACGCTTTGACGCGTCACGATCGGAGCGACTGGCATATCAAAGACCCCATACGACCGCCTCCTCGTGGCGTTTGATGAGGTGCCTCAGACTTTCGAAGCCGGAGCGGACAAATGTGGCAAACTGGTCGACGGCGGGTGAACGGGGCGCATCGACACGGCTGAGGATCGCCAACGCTCGTTCGGGATGCGGAATAGTGATGGGCAGTGCCGTGATCGATTTGTCCCTGCGCTGCGCAAAGACGACGCTATGGGGCATGATCGTCAACGCATCGGCCATTTTCAGATAGTTGATCACTGCCATCAGCGAACCGCCCGAATAGCGGATCTTGAGCTCGGTTGCCCCGAATGAGAGAAGCAGCGCGCGCAAATCCGCGAGCAAGGGGCTGCCCGGTGGCGGTGCGACCCACGGATATTCGAGAAGATGGCTTGGCTGCGGCCGCCGCTTCAAGAGCAGGGGATGCGTGACCCGGCAGGCGACAACGTTGCGGCCGGGAAGAATCTGCTGGAACTCAAGCCCTGAACCTTCGTCGAGAATATCGATCGGGCAGATAGCGAGGTCGATCTGGTCGGCTTTCAGCGCCGCCCTGAGATCCGGGAAGTAACCGTAGCTCTGGTCAATGCGTACATCGGGGTGGCTCGACTGAAACTCCGCACAGATGCCGGCAATCAGTCCGTCCATGAAAAAGGGCGTGCCGCCTACGCGCACGACGCCGCTCTTTCCGACCCTGAAACTCTCGACGAGATCGGAGGCCTTGCGTGAGGACGCCAGCATGACGAAACCGTGCTCGGCGAGAGCGAGACCAAAAGCTGTCGGCTGCAGCGGGCGACGGCCCTTGACGAACAGCGGCTCGCCCAGGCGTTTCTCCAGCATCGACAAGGTGCGCGAGACGGCAGGTTGCGCGAGCCCCAGCAAAGCCGCGCCTTCGGTAACGCCGCCGGTCTTGACTACGGCCGCGAGCTGGATCAGGTGACGCTCATCGATCTTCATAACGATCTGTTATATTATCTTCCAACGAAATCATCAATCGATGTGTCTCCACCTGCTATTCTCCCGATACTGTCGCAGAGCAAGTCGGGAGGATTGGCATGGCGGGGCGCTCTCAACCGCTGACATTCAGCGAGGCTACTTCGTCCGAAGCCTTCGCCGAGCGCTTTTCTTCCGGTCGGGACGATAGGCTGGTCGAACTGCTCGCCGCCGCCGTGACCCATGTGCACGACCTCATCAAACAATTTCGGCCGACCCAGGACGAGTGGCGAAGGTTCATCGCCTTCCTGACGGAGGTCGGTCATGCCTCGGACGAGCGCCGGCAGGAATGGGTCCTCCTGTCCGATCTGGTCGGCGCTTCGGCACTCGTAGAAGATATCAATTCGCGCCGGCCCAAGGGGGCGACGCCCAATACCATCCGCGGGCCGTTCTTCCGCGCCGATGCGCCGGAACGTGCTTCGGCTTCGTCGATCTCGCTCGATGGCATCGGCGAACCGCTGTTGGTCTCGGTTTGTGTCCAGGATCTCGACGGCCTCCCGGTCGCAGATGCTGAGGTGGTGACCTGGCAGGCCAATGCAGAGGGCTTCTACGAGAACCAGCAGCCGGATCTCCAGCCGGAACATAATCTGCGCGGTCTGTTCAGAACCGATGCGCAGGGGTGTTTTACCTATCGCTCCGTTGTTCCGTCCGGCTACGGCGTGCCGGCCGACGGTCCTGTCGGCGGGCTGCTGTCTGCGGCCGGCTACCCGTTGCGCCGGCCCGCGCATCTGCATTTCGTTGTGCGTGCGAAAGGCTTCGAGACGATTACGACGCATGTTTACGACGCGAGTGATCCGCATCTGCACGAAGACGCGCTGTTTGGCGTGCGGCCCGAACTCGTCACCTCTTTCGATCCCCTCGAGGTCGACGGTCGCAGCGCAAAGGCGGTCAAACTTACCTTCGTCATGGTCCGGGCAAAACCGGGGAGGGCGGCATGATCCGCCCATTTTCCTATGCGGGCAGTCCTGCGCAGATCGTCTTCGGTACGGGCAGTAAAAACAAACTGGCTGAATGGATTACGAATGCCGGCTGCAAGCGGGCACTGGTGCTTTCGACGCCGCATCAGAGGGCCGATGCCGAAGCACTGGCCCGCGACATTGGCCCGCTTGCCTGTGGGGTCTTTGCCGGCGCAGTCATGCACACGCCCGTCGACGTGACCGAGGCGGCGATGAAGGTCGTGGCCGAAACCAGGGCGGATTGTGTGGTCTCGCTCGGCGGAGGATCGACGACGGGGCTCGGCAAGGCGATTGCCTATCGCACCGACCTGCCGCAGATCGTCGTGCCAACCACCTATGCCGGCTCGGAAGTCACCCCCATTCTTGGCCAGACGGAAGGCGGTCGTAAGACGACTGTTCGCGACGCACGGATCCTGCCGGAAATCGTCATCTACGATCCGGCGTTGACCCTGGGACTGCCCGTTTCGATGAGCGTGACGAGCGGGCTCAATGCCATGGCGCATGCCGTCGAGGGTCTCTATGCGCGCGATCGCAATCCGATTTCGACCCTGATGGCCCTTGAGGGCCTACGCGCCTTTTCACGCAGCCTGCCCGTAATCGTCGAAAGGCCCGATGACGCGGGCGCCCGAAATGAAGCGCTCTATGGCGCCTGGCTCTGCGGCACGGTGCTCGGCACTGTCGGCATGGCGTTGCATCACAAAATTTGCCACACGCTGGGCGGTTCTTTTGAAACCCCGCATGCTGAAACCCATGCGGTGATGCTACCGCATACGGCCGCGTTCAACGCCAAGGCGGCAGCATCGGAACTTGCTACGGCAGCCGACATCTTTGGCGGTTCGATCGGCGGCGGGCTTTGGGATTTTGCCAAAACGATCGGCGCACCTTTGTCGCTCAAGGAATTCGGATTGTCACAGGCCGATCTCGACCGCGCTGCATCGATCGCCGTCGAAAATCCTTACTGGAACCCGCGCCCCATCGATCGGGATTCGATCCGGGCGCTCTTGCAGGAGGCCTGGGAAGGCCGCCGGCCGGTAGATTGAAGATCTGCTGGATCACGCGCTCTTTGGGAGGAGAGGAAAATGGGAGGATACATGTTTACGAGACGCGATTTTCTGAAGACGACGGCCGCCGGCGGAGCCGCGCTTGCTGCGTCCGGCCTGGCTGCGCCGGCAATCGGCCAGACGGCGGCTATCAAACTTGGTTACGTCAGTCCGCAGACCGGTCCGCTTGCCGCTTTCGGCGAGGCTGACAAGTTCGTCATCGATTCCTTCCTGGCAACGACCAAGAAGCTCGGCCTCAGCTATGAAGTCGTGGTCAAGGACAGCCAGTCCAACCCCAACCGCGCCGCCGAAGTTGCCAAGGAACTGATCGTCGACGACCAGATCAACCTCATGCTGGTATCCTCAACGCCGGAGACGACCAACCCGGTTTCCACGACCTGCGAAGGCGAGGGCATGCCCTGCATTTCGACGGTTGCGCCCTGGCAGCCCTGGTTTATCGGCCAGCAGGGTAATCCGGGCGACCCTGCCTCATGGAAGCCCTTCGACTATGCCTACCATTTCTTCTGGGGGCTGGAGGATATCATTGCCGTCTTCACCGGCATGTGGGGCCAGATCGAAACCAACAAGAAGATCGGCGGGCTGTTTCCGAACGACGGAGATGGCAATGCCTGGGGCGACAAGGTCGTCGGCTTTCCGCCCGTGCTCGAAAAGCTCGGTTATGGTTTGACCGATACCGGCCGCTACCAGAACCTGACGGATGATTTCTCCGCGCAGATCAACGCCTTCAAGCAGGCGCAAACCGAAATCCTGACAGGCGTGATGATCCCGCCCGACCTCACCACCTTCTGGAACCAGGCCAAGCAGCAGGGTCTGAAGCCCAAGATTGCCTCGATCGGCAAGGCGCTTCTTTTCCCGCAGACCGTCGAGGCGCTTGGCAATGCCGGCCACAATCTGTCGACGGAAGTCTGGTGGACACCGAGCCATCCGTTCAAATCCTCACTGACCGGTGAGACGACGGCTGCGGTTGCTGACGCCTTTACGAATTCCACCGGTCGTCCCTGGACGCAGCCGATCGGCTTTGCCCATGCCCTGTTCGAACTCGCCGTCGACGTCATGAAGCGCGCCGGCGATGTCAGTGATGGTGATGCGGTGGCGAAGGCGATCGGGGAAACCAAGCTCGATACGCTGGTCGGACCGATTGCCTGGGGCAATGAGAAGCTTCCGCCTTTCGCTCAGAAAAACGTCGCCAAGACGCCGCTGGTCGGCGGTCAGTGGCGGCTGAAATCGGGCGGCGGCTACGATCTCGTCGTCGTCGAAAATGGCCTTGCACCCAACGTGCCGCTCGGCGGCAAGCTCGAAGCCCTTGCGTAGGGCGCACGTCCGCCCGGCTCTGCGGCCGGGCGGATACTCGCGGAGATTGGCCGATGCCCATCCTGGAACTTAATGATGTCTCGAAGTCCTTCGGCGCGCTCGTCGTTGCAGAGGATATCAGCTTTTCGGTCGAGCCTGGCGAGGCGCTCGGGGTCATCGGACCGAATGGCGCCGGCAAATCCACGCTCTTCAATCTGATCAACGGCAATCTGTCCGTTGCGGGCGGCGCCATCAGCTTCGACGGCCGCGACGTTACCCATGCGCCGCCGATGCAGCGCTGCCTTGCCGGCATGGGCCGCACCTTCCAGATCCCGCAACCTTTCGAGCGCCTGACTGTCTATGAAAACCTTCTGGTCGCAGGCGCTTTTGGTACCCGGGCGAGGGAAGCCGATGTCGCAGGCTTCTGCGCCGATATCCTGGTCGAGACCGGCCTGATTGGCAAAGCCAACAGGCCGGCGGCATCGCTCACTCTTTTGGAGCGTAAACGGCTGGAACTCGCCCGTGCGCTTGCCACCAAGCCGAAGCTACTGCTCCTCGACGAAATCGCCGGCGGCCTGACGGAGGGCGAGTGCCGGCAGCTCGTTGCGACGATCAGGCGCGTTCATCAGCGCGGCATGACCATCATCTGGATCGAGCACGTGCTGCATGCGCTGACGGCGGTTGCCGAGCGCATCCTGGTCCTCAATTTCGGACGGGTCGTCGGCATCGGTGCGCCGGAGGCGATCATGGCTTCGGACGAGGTGCGCACCATCTATCTCGGCATGGAGGTCTGATGGCAAGCCTTCTTGAGATCCGCGGCCTGACGGCTTTTTACGGCGACTTCCAGGCTATTTTCGGCATCGACATTGATCTCGATGCCGGTGAGACGATTGCCGTCATCGGCGCCAACGGAGCGGGAAAGTCGACGCTGATGCGCTCGATCGCTGGCGTGATTGCGAACCGGGCGGACATGGTCCTGCATCGGGGCGAGGCGATCGGTGCAATGCCTGCCTTTGATGTCGTGCGTCGCGGCATCGCTCTCGTGCCGGAAGGGCGCAAGCTCTTCGCTTCGCTGACGGTGGAAGAGAATTTGCAGATCGGCGGCTATGGCTCCAAGCGCTCCGGACCGTGGTCGTTGGAAAGCGTCTACGCTCTGTTTCCGGTCCTGAAAGAGCGACGCGGCAGTCCGGCGACAGCACTTTCCGGCGGCCAACAGCAGATGGTGGCAATCGGCCGGGCCCTGATGTCGAACCCGGAAATCCTTCTCTGCGATGAGCTCAGTCTGGGCCTGGCGCCTGTCGTCATCAAAGACATCTACGCCGCCTTCACTCGTATTCGTGCAGCCGGGATGGCGATCGTCGTCGTCGAGCAGGACATCGCCCAGGCCCTGAAGGTCGCCGATCGCATCTATTGCATGATGGAGGGACGGATCACACTCACCGGGCGCCCTCGCGATCTCGACCGGGCCGAAATCCATGCAGCCTATTTTGGAGCGGAGAGCGATGAACTGGCTTGATACGCTTCTTCAAGGGGTATTGCTTGGCGGGCTCTATGCGCTGTTTGCGGCCGGCCTCAGTCTGGTCTTCGGGATCATGAGGCTTGTCAATCTCGCCCACGGCGACCTCATCGTGCTGGCAGCATTCTTGATCCTGCTTCTCGTCTCTTCGCTTGGCCTTGATCCATTCATCGCGGCGCTGATTGCCGCACCCCTGATGTTTGCGATCGGCTGGCTGCTGCAATACCACCTTCTCAACCGCACGCTCGGCAAGGATGTCCTGCCGCCACTGCTTGTGACCTTTGGCCTCTCCATCGTCATCCAGAACGGTCTTCTGGAGGCCTTCACGGCCGACAGCAGAAGGATCTCCGTCGGCTCGCTGGAGACGGCGTCGCTGCAACTGGGGAGCATCAATGCCGGCCTGATGCCGCTCCTGACCTTCGGCTCGGCAGTCGTGGTCATCGTCGCCTTGAACCAGCTCATCTATCGCACGGCCCTTGGGCGCGCCTTCCGCGCGACGTCGGATGATGTGGTCACCGCCGGCCTGATGGGTATTCGCCCGAATTCGATCTTCGCCATCGCCACGGGCCTGGCGATGATGATTGTTACCATCGCCGCACTCTATCTCGGCATGCGGGCGAATTTCGATCCGACAGCCGGGCCGGCACGGCTGATCTATGCTTTCGAAGCGGTGATCATCGGCGGTCTCGGATCGCTCTGGGGCACACTTGCCGGCGGTATCATCCTCGGGCTGGCGCAGACGATCGGCGCCGCCGTCAATCCGGAATGGCAGATCCTTGCCGGGCATCTCGCCTTCCTGATCGTCCTGCTCCTGCGTCCGCGCGGCCTCTTTCCGCGCGCTGTCGATTGAGGCCGCCCCATGACCACGGGTTTGGAAACGATGACGAGCGATAGCCAGGCAGATCAGGACTGGCGGATCGAAACAGGCACACGCCTGTCGCGGGCCTTTTCATTCGTCTGCCTGGTTGCGTTCGCCGCCCTTGCGGTCGCACCGCTTTTGCTGTCGCGCGGCGTAGTGCAGGATCTGTTCTTCATTCTGACGATGCTGACGCTGGCGCAGAGCTGGAACCTGCTTGCAGGTTATGCGGGGCTGATTTCGGTCGGCCAGCAGCTCTTCGTCGGTTGCGGCGCCTATGCTCTCTTCGGCCTTGTCATTCTTGCCGGGCTCGACCCGATATTCGCCATTCCGCTCGCCGGCGTTTCGGCCATGCTCATCGCCGTGCCGACCGCGTTCTTCGCCTTTCGCCTCTACGGTCCCTATTTTGCGATCGGAACGTGGGTGATCGCCGAAGTCGGGCGGCTGCTGCTTGCCCAATGGAAGGCGCTCGGCGGCGGCACCGGCACATCGCTGCCGCGGGATGCGACCCGCGACATGCTCGGCATTTCCCTCCTTGAAGACTGGTTCGGCATGCGTGCGGCAGCGGCAGCCGACGCCCTGTCCTTCTGGCTCGCGCTAATCGTTGCGGCTATCACAATTGCACTCGTCTACAAGCTGTTGCGCAGCCGGCAGGGTCTCGGGCTTGCCGCAGTGCGCGACAACGAGACGGCGGCGCGTGCGCTAGGCGTCGATGCACGCCGGTTGAAGACGATGATCTATCTGCTCACAGCCTTCATTACCGGCATCATCGGCGCGCTCATCTATCTCCAGAAGGCGCGGATATCGCCCGACGCCGCCTTCTCGCTGACCGACTGGACGGCCTACGTCATCTTCATCACCGTCATCGGCGGCATCGGCACGATCGAAGGGCCGATCCTTGGCGTACTGGTCTTCTTCTTCCTGCAGAACGCCTTTTCGGCCTACGGCTCCTGGTACCTTCTGGCACTTGGAGCGCTCGCCGTCGTCACCATGCTGTTTGCACCCCGGGGTCTCTGGGGGCTGATATCCGACCGTACCGGCTTCGAACTCTTTCCGGTTCGTCGCCTGCTCAGGGGCGGACTTGTTGTACCAAATGAAAAGGGAGGGCCGAATGGCTGACATCACCACCGACGTCTTGATCATAGGCACGGGACCTGCGGGTTCGGCGACCGCCGCATTGCTTGCGAGCTACGGTCTGGAGCCGCTTATCATCAATCGCTATCGCTGGCTCGCCAATACGCCACGCGCGCATATCACCAACCAGCGCACGATGGAGGTCCTGCGCGATCTCGGCCGGGACGTTGAAGACGAGGCCTATCTCTTTGCGACGGAACAGGACCTGATGGGCCAGAACGTCTTCTGTACGGCGGTTGCCGGCGAGGAAATCGGCCGCATGCAGAGCTGGGGCAATCATCCACTGTCACGTGCCGAACATCTCCTGTCCTCGCCAGGGCGGATGAACGACCTGCCGCAGACCTATATGGAGCCGCTGCTCTTCAAGACGGCCTGCTCGCGCGGCGCCCAGTCGCGCATGTCGACCGAATATTTGAGCCACGTCCAGGACGCGGGTGGAGTCACGACGACCTGCCTCGACCGCCTGACGGGCAAGGAAGTGACGATCCGCTCGAAATTCCTCGTCGGCGCAGACGGCGGCAATTCGAAGGTCGCCGAACATGTCGGCCTATCCTTCGAAGGCCGCATGGGCGTTGCCGGTTCGATGAACATCCTCTTCGAGGCGGATCTGTCGCGTTATGTCGCCCATCGTCCTTCCGTGCTCTACTGGGTACTGCAGCCCGGCGCCGATGTCGGCGGCATAGGCATGGGCCTCGTGCGCATGGTGCGGCCCTGGAATGAGTGGTTGATCGTCTGGGGCTATGACATTAACCAGCCGGCACCTGCCGTCGACGACGCCTTTGCAACCAAGGTTGTGCGTGAACTGGTCGGCGTTCCCGACCTTGAACCAAAGATCAAGTCGGTCTCCACCTGGACGGTCAACAACATGTATGCGACGACCCTGTCGAGCGGCCGGGTCTTCTGCATGGGCGACGCAGTGCACCGTCATCCGCCATCGAATGGCTTGGGCTCAAACACCTCGATCCAGGATGGGTTCAACCTCGCCTGGAAGCTTGCCATGGTGATCCGAGGACAGGCCGGAATGGGCCTCCTCGACAGCTATCAGGCCGAGCGCGCGCCGATCGCCAAACAGATCGTCACTCGCGCCAACAAGTCGATCGAGGAATTCGGTCCGATCTTCAAGGCGCTTGGCCTCCTGGATTCCGTCGATCCCGTCAAGATGCAGCAGAACATGGACGCACGTTGCGATGACGGTGAGGCTGCCGAACGCCAGCGTGCGGCAATCCGCGATGCCATTGCCTATAAGGTCTATGAATTTGACGCTCATGGCGTCGAAATGAATCATCGCTATGCATCGAACGCGGTCGTCAAGGACGGGCAGGCGGAGCCCGCCTTCGAAAAGGATGCCGAACTTCATTGCCAGCCGACGACCTGGCCAGGTGCACGGCTTCCGCATGTCTGGTTGTTCGGGGCGCAGGGAGAAAAGGTTTCCAGTCTCGATCTTACCGGTCACGGGCTCTTCACGATCCTGACCGGGATCGGTGGCGACGGCTGGATTTCCGCGGCAAAGGCGCTTTCAAAGGAATTCGCGGTGCCGATCACTGTGCACAAGATCGGTCCCCGCCAGATTTGGCAGGACCTGACGGGAGACTGGGCACGCGCCCGCGAGATCAGCGATTCCGGCGCCCTGCTCGTTCGTCCCGACCATCATGTCGCTTGGCGTTCAGATGTAGCGGCTTCCGAGCCGGAAGCAGAACTGCGCCGCGTGCTGAAAACAATCCTGGATCGGTGAGGTCGTTATGGGTGCTGAAGAAAACGGTTATTTCACCGAGGAAAATTCCGTCGATGTCGTCATAAGCCGCAATGCGGGGGCAAAGAGCGAACGGCTGAAGCAGATCATGGAGGTTGTCACCCGCAAGCTCCACGAGGCGGTGAAGGAACTCGAGCCGACGCAGGAGGAGTGGATGGATGCGATCCTCTTCCTCACGCGCACCGGCCATACCTGCACCGACTGGCGGCAAGAATTCATTCTGCTGTCGGACGTGCTCGGTGTTTCGATGCTGGTCGACGCGATCAACAATCGCAAGCCCACCGGCGCCTCGGAAAGCACCGTGCTTGGCCCGTTCCATGTCGCCGACGCGCCGGAATTGCCTATGGGCGCCAATATCTGCCTCGACCACAAGGGCGAAGACATGGTCATCAGCGGCCGCATACTGGATACCGACGGCAAGCCGGTCGCCGGCGCCGTTCTCGATGTCTGGCAGGCCAATGACGAAGGTTTCTATGACGTGCAGCAGCAGGGCATTCAGCCGGATTTCAATCTGCGCGGCGTCTTCCGAACGGGTGAGGACGGGCGCTACTGGTTCCGCGCCGTCAAGCCCAAATATTACCCGATTCCCGATGACGGACCGGTTGGGCAGATGCTGGGCGCGCTCGGCCGTCACCCCTACAGGCCGGCGCATCTGCATTACATCATCAAGGCGGAAGGGTTCGAGACGCTCGTCACACACATCTTTGATCCCGACGATCCCTATATCCGTTCGGACGCGGTGTTTGGCGTCAAGGAGAGCCTTCTCGCCGACTTCAGATTGACTGAGGATCCCGCGCACGCCAGGGAACTCGGCTTCGAGGGGAAATTCTGGCAGGTCGAGCACGATTTCGTGCTGGCGCCAGTTAAGTCTTAGTCGGGACAGGTGGTCGCCGCTTCGACCAAAGGTGTCTCGTCGTCGCAAAGGGCGTCATTGGCATGCGGCTGTCGGTTGGCGCTGAGAGACTGATATTCCTCGGAATATGCTGGAACAGTTCAGGCTTCTTTCGACGCATTCCGAAGCCGTTTATGCCGGCCTCGTTGAGGGGCGGTGGCGGATGCATCGTCCGTGTCCGCCGTCTCTTTGGCCATCCGCGAGGCGCGCCATTGGGCCGGGGTTAATCCCAGATGCTGCTTGAAGGCGCGCTGGAAGGCAGCTTCAGATCGATAACCGGCCAGATCGGCTGCCGCAGCGGTCGATGTCGTCTGCACCCGCAGCGCATTCGCAGCGAGCGTGATGCGAACGTCCTGGAGAAGGTCGGTAGCGGAGCGGCCCAAACTGCTCTGGAAGTAGCGCGCCAAACTTGCACGAGACAAGTTGCAGAGGCTTGCCAGTTTCGAAAGCGTCCATGGGCGGGCGGGTTCGAAGAAGATCGCGTTGAGCGCAGGAGCGAGCCTGACATGGCTTGCGAGGGCGACCAGCCCGAGTGGTGCGTCATGGGATTGACTTGCCAGCCGGAGCGCCAGCGTGAACAGCGCTGCTGAAAACGCATTCAACATCGCCTGACCGCCAATCCCCTCGACGTTCGCCTCGGCCCGCATGAGCGCCACCAGGGCCTCCATCTGTCGGCGCGTCACGGATTGTGGTGACGTCGCTGAGTTAGACGTTCCCCGTACGACCATCCGGGAACGCAGGTAAGTCCCCAGCAGTCGGTCATGCGGTGAGGCAAGCACGAAGCGGCCACAAAGCATGTCCAGCCGTTCGCCTTGGCCGGCATTCTCGCTGATCACCACATTCAGCCCTTGCCTCTGCGTCGCCTTCCCCGGCTCGGCGCCGCTGCCATCGGTCAGAACGTGAGGCGCTCCAGCGGGAACCAGCAGAATGTCGCCGGGCGTGAGACGTTGTTCTCTATTGCCGTAACTATCATTCAGCCATGCCTCGCCGCTCAATATCACGTGATAAACGATGTCCTGGACGGGGCCTTGTTCATAGGCAACCCGCCAAGGTGCACCGTAAAGGCAGTGAAGCTCCAGCTTGCCGGTGACCGGCATCATTTCGAGCAGACGACTGAGCCAATCGATGCCTTGTGACATGTCGATCCCTTCAAGATGAGTTGATCGAGCATGAATATGAGCTAAATCGGCATTAATCAAATCACGCCGCCATTATAGCCTGCTCCTATCGTCATTGCAGAAGCAGATCGCATTCGAAGCGCTCGGCTGCTGCCAGCTCACGGAGAGTCCCATGCCTGATATTGAGAATTTCGACACTCTGATCCTTGGCAGCGGCCAGGGCGGTAAATTGCTCGCTTGGCACCTGGCTCGTTCCGGTCAGAAAGTTGCGGTTGTCGAAAGAAGGTGGGTCGGCGGCTCCTGCCCGGCAGTCGCCTGTCTGCCCAGCAAAAACGAGATCTGGAGCGCGCGAGTTGCTCATCTGGTTCAGCACGCGGCCGAATTCGGTACCGCGACCGGATCAGTCAGCGTCGATATGGCGGCCGTCCGCCGGCGCAAGCAAGCGATGGTCGATCGGGAGATCGCGTTTCACCTTGATGCCTATAAGGCAAGCGGTGCCGAACTCATCATGGGGGAGGGAAAGTTCGTCGGGCCGAAGACCATCGAAGTCAGCTTGAACGATGGCGGTCAGCGCAGGCTTTCCGGCAATCAGGTGGTGGTGAATGTCGGCAGTCATGCTGCGATACCGGATATCCCTGGCCTGCCGGCAGCGCGCGCAATGACACATATCGAGGCTCTCGAGCTCGACTATCTGCCGTCTCATCTGATCGTGCTCGGAGGAGGCTATGTGGGTATTGAAATGGCGCAGGCATACCGCCGGTTCGGTAGCCGGGTGACCATTATCGAACCATCGCAGCGGTTGATGGCTCGGGAGGATGCTGACGTCGCCGAGGAGATACAGCGCATACTTGCCTCAGAAGGTATCGAAGTCGTCCTGGGCGCCAGGCCGACACAGGTGCGGGGCTTGTCTGGGGATGCTGTTGTTGTCGAAATTCAAACCGACGCCGGGAACCGGACCGTCGAAGGCAGCGACTTGCTGGTGGCTGCCGGTCGGGTTCCAAACACGGCCGACATCGGACTTGAGAAGACCGGTGTCGAACTGGATACTCGCGGATTCATTCGCGTCAATGAACGTCTGGAAGCTACGAAAGACGGCGTCTGGGCGATCGGCGAGTGCGCCGGCAGTCCGCAGTTTACGCATGTGTCCGTCGATGATTTCCGGATCGTTCGTGACAACATGGCGGGAGGCAACCGTCGCACCGACGCTCGCCAGATCCCCTATGTGATGTTTACGGATCCTCCGCTTGCCCGTGTCGGCATGAGCGAAAGCGAAGCCCAGCGCCTGGGCATTGCCTATCGGGTCACGACACTGCCCATGGGAAATGTGCTGCGCACCGAAGCAACCGAGGAGACGCAAGGCTTCATGAAAGCTCTTGTAAGCGCGAATGATGATCGCATCCTGGGTTTTACGATGATCGGCTCCGAAGCCGGAGAGGTCATGGCCGTGGTTCAAACGGCAATGATGGGCGGACTGCCCTATACTCAGCTTCGCGAAGCGGTAATCGTGCACCTGACGATAGCGGAAGGCCTCGGCCCGCTTTTTGCTGGAATTCGCTCGCTGAAATAGTTGATCAGGGCGTTCTTGGCGCAGGAGAATGCATCACACCATCATCGGTCTTGCGCTCTCACCGGTCGGGCAGTCCGACCGGTCGGGTGAGCCTCGGGCCGATGCATTCGCGCTTATCACGAGGTCACGCGTCGAGCCGCGGGTATGCAGGAAAACAGGATTGGCTTGATGGATCTGAGATATATGCCCAGCCTTAGGAGAGGTTCATTTCACGATCTGATAGCAAAATCCCGAAACTCATTTCCAGGTCTTCACTAAATAGCCTTCCGTCGATGCGCTGCGCACCTATCGCTCGTTTTCTGTCGTCATGCCTTTCCGCCGATAGCAGCAAACTTTACGCCAGGCGCAAATCAACCAGTGGATGCAGCTTTTTCAAATTCGGAAGCGATTTTGCTTGCCAGGGATATTGGTTGGTGCCTTTCACAACAAGCTGAAGCTCGTCCATTTTCCTGGCCTCGATTGTCAGTTTGGCAAGCAGGTTTATGCCGGAAGAGTTGAGGAACTCGAGGCCAGTCAAGTTGAATATTACCTGTTTGTGACCTCCATGGAGCAGCCCCAGTATCATCGAATGAATAGGCGCGTAGGCGTCGGGTCCTGCCAGCCGAAATACACCATCTAGATATACTTCGTTGTTTTCAGCCCATACACGGAAGTTTTCGTCCCTGATTTCCATTTTTCGCTCACAGATTGGAGGAGGGCGGTAAAGCCACCAAGGCTGTCGTCGTCAGTTTGAATTCGTCCTCGTCGGCCTCTTCGAATGCCCACGCCATTTTTGCATCATAATCGCTTAAGAGGGTGAGCAAACCCAAACCGGAGCCACTCCCTTCGGATATGGCATTGCTTTCGATTCGTTCCAGAAGGAGTTCCCCAGGTTCCGTCGAGCGAAGTCGGTGCAGCAGTTGCTGCAGACGAGATGACGATGCGCCATCGATGTTGTTCGTTATCCTCATGAAAAAGCATCCGTCGGATATTCCGGCTTCGATGAGGATTTCTCCTGGCCGTCGAAATTTTACGGCATTTTCGATCAGCTCGTTGCTGAGATAGCCGATGTCGTGATGGGCTTGCGTGTAGTCTCTCTTCGAGTGGGAATAGGGCAGCGCCATAACTTCTGCGATAAAGTCCGAAGTCATGCCCGAATGTTTCCACCCGAGTTGAAGCGGTCCGTCGTGCAAGGTCAGACGCGTGCTTGCATCCAGGTTCTCACCTGCAAGAGTTTCTATTCCATATAACGTCGGTGTCATGCATCACCTGTGTCGTACTGCGAGAAGTGTGATGTCGTCATGGATCTTATGTGACCCGATAAAGTGCATTAATGCCGCCACGATTCCGGAGACGACTTTGTCGGCACTTTCGTTCTTGACGCGAAGTGCCTCGTGGCACAGACGTTCAATGCCAAACAGTTCTCCAGCATCGTTCTCGGCCTCCGTCACGCCGTCTGTGTGGAGAAGAATGAGGTCGCCCTTCTCGAACGCTATCCTGCGCGTCTTGATGAACTCGGAAATGTCGGCCTGCAGCCCGATCGGTATTCCCAGATCCATCGTATCAATACGCTCGATCTCACCGTTCGTCCGTATAACGATCACCTCTTCGTGCTGGCCGGACAGGATCATTTCTTTTCCATCGTAATCAAGGAACGCCAAAGTGAGGTGCTTGTCGATCTTGGTTCTCACGATATTCTTGAAAAGCGCACTATTAAGGTCGGTGAGAAATTTGACTGCATCGGCATTGCCTGCCTCCTGCAGCGCGCGAGCGACCGACTGAACCATCAACATCAAGACTCCGCTTTCGAGCCCGTGCCCGGCGACGTCGCCAATGCCGATTTTCAGGCGATGGCCGCTTTTCAAAACATCGTAATAGTCGCCACCGACCTCCTCTGCGGGTCTCATATATGCCGCTATTTCCAGCGCCTGCACTTCGTCGAGTTCCTGATGCAACGGCAGCACCATCAGCTGGATTCTCTCGGCGACGGCCAGTTCCGTCCCAAGCCGTCGATTTTCTCGCTGAAGCTGAGCGTTCAACGTGGAAATCTCTTCCTTTGCATCCTCGATCTGCGCCGTTCGCTCTTCGACGAGTTGCTCGAGATTTTCGGTGTGAAAGCTGATCTCTTCGGCCATCCTGTTGAATGCTTCTCCGGCCTCGCCAACCTCGTCTCTGCTGGCGATGGCAACCCGTACCGAATAATCCTTCGTCTGGATCCTTCTCGCGGCATCGGCGAGAGCACTGATACCGCTCGTTATTCGCTTTGATGCTGCAAGCACCGCGATGGTGACGATCGCCAGCGACATCGCGATTGCCAGGATCTGATAGAGCACGATGCGGTTCGTTGCCTCGGAAATCTTGGCTTGTGCGGCATACAGGGAAGCATCGATTTCCCGCTCGGGTACGACCAGGACGAGGGACATCGCCTCTTGACGGACCGGGCCGCTGGACCAGAGATTGGTCGCAGGGAGTTTCTTCACGATCACGATGTAGGGGACTTTTTGCCCGTTTCGTTCCAACAGCAGGTGTTGGATGCCCTGTTCGCGGTCCAGTGCCATTTTCGCAATTTCGGGCTGTGAACTTCCCTTCAACGACCGCTCCAGCCCTGTCACGCCTGTGCCGCTCGCATCGCTCGCGGATCGCAGGCCCAGAGTTTCCTCGCCTGTATGGTTGATCGCGACGACGTTTCCGTCGGACATTGCGAGAAGACCAAACCCGGATTGGGCCACTTTAACGTTTTCAACGGTCTGCGCGAGTTGGTCGAGCGTGATGTCCGCGCCAGCGGCGCCGGCGACGTCCTTCCTGTCGGCTGTCCATAGGGGATGAAAGAAACTCACGATGAGCTTCCCGGTAATCGCATCGGTATATGGCGCTGTCTGCGTGATATCCTCTGCGACCGGCCGCGAATTCATATTGGCGGCCCAGCCCTGCCAAGACTCGTAGAGCCCGGGAAAAAAGAAGTGCCAGAAATTTTCATTGTTGTGACCGGGATAGAGACGATCGAAAGTCTGGGCTTGGTCCGTATATGGTGCGGTTCTGAAAATCGGCCTTTCCTTCGGGCCAATGTAATACATCTGGAGCTTGGAAGAACCGTGCTGCAGCAAACTCGGCGCTACGATGTCGAGAACCGCACTCGTCTGGATGTCGGCTTCGACATCAGGTCTGGGACTGTGGTCGGGCCTCAGCAGGTAGCCCCAGACACTCACAACGGAGACCGAGCCCGGAGCGTTTTGAGACCAGTTGCCCTTCTGGTCATAAGCGAGGTTCACGGCGCCGGGAGAGGTTCGGGCGATTGCCGCGCCGACGTCGGAATTGCGCTGCGGATTGTCGATTTGTGCCTGAAGTACGCCAGCCAACTCGCCAACATCGCTGTGGACCTGCCGAAACAACAAACTGACCTGGGCAGCGGTGGAGTCGGCATATGTCACGATATATTCCTGGCTTGCCGCCTCGAGTCCTTGCCCGACCTCCAGCGTCGCGTCGCGTGAAAGCCGTTGCACATTCCAGAGTGCCAATCCTCCGCTCACCAGCAGATCGAACAGGACTGCTCCGCCGACGACCAATATGAACTTTGCACGGAACGAGCCCAGCTTTATCGGTCTTTTCGAAAATCTTCCGCCCATCATGCTGGCTTTCGGCCGGACGCCGCCCAGATCGGCCAGCCCGCATAGCCCTTCGGATGAAGGGCCGCGAAAACGTGGTCTTTAAACCCCTGCCTGAACCTGCGAATGAACTCCGGCGTATCCCCCCGCCGGACAGCCATCTGGCCTGCATAGACGTTTTCCCAGGCTTCGATGATGTCGGCGAAGTCCTGGGGATCGCCGTCGAGGTTCGTTACCATGAAAGCATCGACCTTGATCGCGTCAAAGCCGGCGTCGGCAAGCAGGTGGCGACTCTTCGGCCCCATCTCGACATCCATGTCGAAGTAGCTGAACAATTTGGCGACTTCTTCATATGTCCACCTGATCGTTTCCGCATGCGGCTCCCCCAGGCAATGAGAGTTTTTCTCGTTGGTAATATAGACGCGACCGCCGGGCTTGCAGATGCGATAGAGCTCGCGCAGCAGCATCTCCGGACGATCGAAAATCTGGAGAGAATGCCGGCACGTCACAAAGTCGAATTGATTGTCCCGAAGCAGCATCTGGGACGCGTCGCCATAAGTGTATTCGATTTCTTTCAAATCGAAGTCCGCAGCCACTCTCCGGGCGTATTCCAGGCTGCGCACCGAGTGATCGAGCGCAACAAGGCGGGACGGCTTGAATTCCCGTTGAACCAAGGCTGCGAAATCACCAATCCCGCAGCAGATGTCCGCAACAGCGAGACCGCTACGCAGACCGTGACGAGGCAATATTTCCTTCTCATGCCTCCATGTCATTTTGGTCTGAGTACGGAGAATGGGAATGAACGCCTCGTCCTCCACGAAGCTCTGACCCGGATAAAATGCCGAGTCATAAACCGCCACTGTCAAGTTGGGGTGGTGTTTTGCCAGCTTTTCAAAAACCGGGGTCGACCATTCCATCACGCTTGAGGTTACAATAACGATCTTCCGCTCCGGCCTCGTCCGGCAGCTTTCCGCAAGGATATCTGCCAGGGCCGAAAAGGCGGTCATGTTGATATGCGTCAGACGTTTGACATTGAGGTAAACGACCCCGCTGTACCTCTCCAGACTTTGCTGCACCAGCGACAGGGCATCGGCAATTTCTGCAGCACGTTCTGGCCGTATCTTGCCGGACAGGACCACCTCCTGGTTTGTCGGATCAAAAAGAACCGAGAAGGGTGCTGCGTGGTTCATCGAAAATCCTCGGCCAAGGGAAAATCCGCGACGATCTTCGTGCTCCGCACACCGTCCGTCTCGATCCGGATCGCTGTGCGAAATATTGTAGCCAAATCTTCTAGCAGCGCCGTCGTGCCGGCCGTGGACACCTTGCCGTCTCCTGCTTCAACGACGAGGTCAGGCCGGGCCTCGATCAATCTCGTCTCTGTGTGACGGCCACCGGACATATCCTGATACGGGAGTTCAATTGTCAGGCGATTTGTCGTTGCGTTTCGATGGAGGCTGAAACTCATCAAACCTGATTGACCCGACCAGCGGAAAGCAAGCTCAACAAGTTCGTTCGCCGCGACCGAAAGAAAATTCGAATATCGGGCGGGATCGCTCTGGCCCTGGCCAAGGATATCAGAGAGATATTCGGTAATTCTGTCGCAAAATCTCCATTCGGATTTCACCAGCGCGACGTCCATTTCCAGCGACAGCATGAGGGCGAATGGATGGTGATCGATGCTTGATGCTATCTCTTCCAATACATCCTCCGTTGTACCTGGATGGCGCTTGCCGTCCTTGAAGCGCGCCGCAACGCTCGCACTCACGATGTTGCGCGGCTTTGAGATGTTGTCGTCCGATGGATAAATTCGCTGATCGCCGCGATTGGCAGCGGTCTGCTGACCAAATAGCCTTGCAGCCTGTCGCATCCCGCTTTGCGCAACCACTCCGCCTGCTGTTCCGTCTCAACCCCCTCGGCGGTCACGCGCATGTGGAGGCCATGAGCAAGCTCAACGACACAGCGGACGATTGCCTGGCTTTTGAAATCGCTCTCGAGATCCGTAATGAAATACCGATCGATCTTTATCGTGTCGAAAGGGAAGGTCTTTAGATAACTGAGGGATGAATACTCTGTCCCGAAGTCGTCGAGGGCGATTCTGATGCCGAGCACATTGAGAGTATTGAGGGTGTCGATGTTGTTGACGGTTCGCTCGAGCAGAACGCTTTCGGTTATTTCGAGCTCAAGGCGATCCGATGGAAATCCGACAAGATCCAGCGTTTGAGAAATCCGATCGGTAAGGCCATTTGTCAGGAATTCAGCCGCCGATACATTGACGGCGACGATGTAGTTCTGAGGCCAGTTCATCGCTTCCCGGCAAGCCTGTTCCAAAACCCATGCACCTATTTCCGGCATCAAGCCATCTGCTTCGGCCATCGGAATGAAGGTGCTTGGAGGAATACTTCCGAGCAAGGGGTGGTGCCACCTCAGGAGCGCTTCGAAACCGACGATAGTACTGGCCTCCACGATCGGTTGGTATTCCATCGAGAATTGGTGTTTTGCCAAGGCCATTCGAAGGCTGCGGCGCAGCAGTTCGCGCTGCTCCAGCAATTCAAGCATTGAAGGATCAAACGATTTTGCGCGACCGCGACCTTCTTTCTTCGCCGCGTAGAGTGCGACGTCGGATGCCTTCATAAGTTGCTCGGGACTGGCGCCATCCGGTGGGGCGGTCGAGACACCAACGCTGCTACCGACAAACACCGCGATGCCATCGATAGTGAAGGGTTTTTGAAATTCCGAAACAATGGCTTCCGCCAGTTGGTGACCCTTGAGCGGATGTCCCGGGCCCATGGAGATGACCATGAATTCGTCACCCGCGAGGCGATAGGCCCTGTCGTCTTCCGCAAGGCATCCTTGAATACGGCTGGCAGCAAGTTGAAGAAGCTTGTCCCCGGCCGGATGCCCCAGCGTGTCGTTCACGGGCTTGAAGTCGTCGAGGTCAAGCTGCATCAGAGACAAGGTCTCGCCGGAGGCAATTATTTCCGTCAACGACGTCGCGAGATCCTCGCCAAACTGGCGTCGATTGGGCAGGCCCGTCAACGGATCATGGGTGGCCAGATGCAGTAGGGTTGCCCGTTCGTCATCAAGGCGATCGCCGGATCGAACAACGGCGTACATATTGCCGATCTGAAAGATGGTCAGTCGTTGCGAACCAGGTTTGCTGACATTGACCGATAATCGCAGGGACTGAACACCTTCGCCCATTGACTGGAGTGCCAGAGTGGTTGCCGATTTGTCCAGCTCCGGAAAATGCTCCCACAGCGACATCGCGGGTGTAAGCGCGGCGGGCAGTTCATCGCCCGGCAAATTTCCAATCGGATTGAAATCGCGGTCAAAGAACAAAAGCCTATCGATCGGACTCGAGGCATGTTCCTGTCTATTTTCAGGAGCCGTGCCTGCGGCACGAGCTTTACGCATGTCTGAGCTCTCCATGGTCGAATTTCCCTGAGAACGATCACCGCAACTGAACGCCGCCACAATATATGTATGAATTTTCTAATTTAGGTAGCGATGATTAAAAATGTTCAAATCTCCTTCCACGCGAGCAACACAACCTTCGGCAGGCGTGTCAATCGCCGTGCCGTCCTCAATATATATCTAAAAGTGTAGCTGTGCGAGAGAGCTAAGTGCGTAGTCTCAGAATATGGAGTGGCGTCATCGACGCTGAGCCGTAGGAAAGGGGATGTAGTGGTCTCGTTCTGGTCCGCCGCCGTCCCGAGGAGGAGATTGAAACGGGATTTCCGCTAGCATAGATCGGCTGGCAAGCGGGATCTTGGGCCGCACCAATAGGGCAAGCAAGGCCTCTGTCTAGAAGTCAACTTCAACTTCTCGAGGTCTTGGCCAGCATTTCGCTCAGCGTTGCCGCCGAGAGCATGGCTTCCGCCAAAAGCTTCTTGAGCTTCTGGTTTTCTTCCTCCAGCGCTCGCATTTTTTTGGCGTAGAGACTGACATTACCGAATTGCAGGGACTGCCACCGATAGAAGGTCGGCTCGCTGATACCATACCTGTGGCAGACATCCGCTACCGTAACCCCGGCCTGGTGTTCCTTCAGAATGCCCGTAATCTGGTCGTCATCGAATTTTCTCTTGCCCATCACCGGTCAGTCCTCGCGAAATGCTCTGTTGAAACTATCGAGGAGTGGCCTGATGGCATAGAGCGCCACGCTGCTTTGACCCGTTTCAATCAGTGTCTGCGCGGGCATGCCGGCGACCAGTTCGACATTTCTCATTTTCGCCAGCCGCTCGTCCGTTACACGGATCGTTGCGGCAAAATAGGGCTGGCCGCTCTGCTGATCGATGAGACGGTCGGCCGATACATATTCGACACGACCTTTCAGGAGCGGGACGCGCCGCTGATTGTAGGGAAGGAGGTGAACCTGTGCCTCGAGCCCCGCACGGACGAGGTTCATGTCTTCCGGTCTGACGTGGACGGACACGATGAGGCGATCGGAGCGCGGCAGGAGATCGACGAGCGGTTCGCCCGCGCCGACCACGCCACCGGCCGTGTGGATGCGCAGGTTCATGATCGTTCCATCTTCTGGAGCCCGGATATCTGTCCTTGCAAGCTGGTCGTCGATCGCCCGCAATCGCTCGCGCAATTGCATGATCCGGCTTTCCGTATCGCGCATGCCCTGGGCGACTTCGCTCAACCGGTCGCTCTCAAGCTTTGCGATATCGGCCTGGGACTCGCTGATCACCTGGTATGCGCGAGAGATCTGCGCCTCGACCTGCCCCTCCTGGCCATCGAGATCTGCCTTTTCCCGCTGGAGGTTGAGAAGCCTGCTCTTTTTTTCCAGTCCCTTGGCGTTGAGGGTCGTAACCTGATCCATCTCCTCGCTCGAGATTGCGGTTCTGCCGGCCAGTGCCGCCTTCTGCGCGCCAAGTCCGGCGATTTCCTGCCGCACCTGCGCGATCTTTTCATTGGCGATCTGGATTTCCGCCTGCATGACGCGGCGGCGGGCTTCGAAAATTTTCTGCTGCCCGGTCAGGATCGCGCCGACCGAGGGATATCTCTCCATTGCTGCCCTGAGATCCCCGGGATAGGTGACATGGTCGGCGCCCGTCTGCTCAGCGAGAAGGCGCGCACGGCTTCCTTCGGCGTCCCAAAGTTGCCCTTGAATGCTGTCGCGCTCCGAGCGGAACTTGGTATCGTCGAGCTCTATCACGATCTGCCCGCCCATGACCGCATCGCCGTTTTTGACGAGGATCCGCCGCACGATCCCGCCTTCCAAATGCTGAATGGTCTTGCGGCTGGTTTCCGGTTCGATAACCCCCGATGCGACCGCAGCGCTTTTCAGCGGCGCCAGAACCGACCAGATACCCAATCCGACGATGAAGACCAGGATCAAAAGGTTGCCCGTCCAGACAACGCCTCTGAGCCCGGGCATGGGCGAGGGCGGCGCGGGCCCGCGCTGCTTCGGATCGATGACCGGGAAAGAGCCTGCCTGTCGTCTGGCTGGCGCTGTCGATCGGTGAGCCAACCGCAAACCCGTCTTCGACAGGTCTGAAAATCTCGCCAGCGCTGCGTCCAACTGAACAAAGGTCACGGCCGCATCCTTCCCTATGTTCCTGTTCGAGATGGTGGCTGAAGATAGGTGTCGTAGATACGGTCGCTGTCGCCGAAGGCAGCCACCGTCCCGTTGCGCATGATGGCAATCTTGTTGGTGACCGGCAGGATCCCCATCCGGTGCGTTATGATGATGACGGTCATCCCCCGGGATTTCATGCGCTCGATCGCCGTGAACAGCATGCGTTCGCCTTCATAATCCAGGCTCGAATTCGGATCGTCGAGAATGATGAGAGATGGATTTCCATAGGCTGCGCGCGCCAGTCCCAGCTGTTGGCGCTGAGCCCGAAGGAGCAGGTTTCCCCCTTCGCCGATATCGGTCTCGTAGCCTCGGGGAAGCCGCATGATCGCTTCGTGCAATCCGACCAGCTTTGCGGCGTCGATCGCCTTGCCGGGATCTCCTCCGTCCAGCCGGCCGATCACATCCTTGATCGCTCCGCCGAAGAGTTCGATGTCTTGGGGCAGGTATCCGACATGGCGGGTTCCCCCGCAAAGGCGCAGGGTCGCGATATCCACGCCGCCGAGAAGAACACATCCGCTCGTAGCCGGCACGACGCCGGCTATGACGCGACCGAGCGTTGATTTTCCCGATCCCGACGGACCAATCAGCGCTACGCAATCGCCAGGTGCCAGGCGCAGGGTGATCCCGGTCAATATCGGCCGATCGGCGAATGGCCTGACATAGCTGACATTATCGAGCACAAGGCCGTTAGGCTCCGGAACCGGCACTATTCTCCCATCGTGTTCCGAGGCAACTGTTATCAGCATTCTGTTCAAGCGATTGAAGGCATTGCGCGCAAACGTGAAGGAGCGCCATGCCCCGATTGCGCCCTCGATTGGCGCAAGCCCGCGCCCGAGCAGCAGGCTCGCAACGAAGATGATGCCGGGACTGCCGCTGTTTACGAGCACCAGCCATGTCGCCGATCCCATCATTAGGATCTGCGCGAGCGTGCGGATCGATTTGGAGAAACCAAGAATGATTTCTGTCCGATGCATCGCGACGTCCAGCGCCTTTCTTCCCATTTCTGCATCGCGATAGACGATCTGTGCAGCGCCATCCTGCATGCCCATCGCCCTGATCACCTCGATGTTCTTGAGCGCGGTCGCAAATCGGATATAGCTGCTCGAAAGCGCAAAATTGGCCTGGGTAAGCGGCTCTTTCGTCGCCACTTCCGTCAGGAACGCAAACAGCAGAAGTGCAACTGCGCTCAGAAGACCGATGGTCCCGAGCAGCGGATGAACGAGAAAGAGCAGGAGCAGGAATACTGGCGCCCAGGGAACGTCGAAAAAGAGGGAACTGGCCGGTGAATCGAGAAACTGGCGCAATGCGGCCAGGTCCCGGTAGCACTCCGTGGCGGCTCCCGTATCGGCAAGAGTGGCGTATTCGAATGATGCGGTGAGCACCATGGGCCGCAGCCTGTGGTCCAGCCAGCTGCCGATGCGCGAAAGAGCTGCCCTGCGCACGATATCCAGCATCGACCCGACCAGGACGGCAACGGCGATGATCAGGGTCAGCATCAGCAGCGTGTCGGCGCTCCGGCTCGACAGGACCCTGTCATAGATCTGCAAGAGATAGATGGAAGGCGCAAGAAGAAAGAGATTGTAGCCGCAGCTATAGAGGAAGACCAACCCGAAGGCGCCGGCGCAAGCTCGAAGCGCCACAACGAGGTGGGTCTGCGGGCGCAATGGTTTTATGGAAATCGTTGCCATTATCAGATCTCGCTGCATTTGATACTGACACGAAGAGGCTGCTTGCCGGTTCAGCAATACAGGAGGGTCGCCAGCCGAAGCCGGCGACCCTCAGAACCTTGAGTTCACGAGCCGAGATGGCTGACGTCGATATGGCCGAAGGCGTTTATGAAATGATCGAGAGCATTGTTCACCGTCGTCGTTTCGGGATTTGTGTGAACCACTGCTGACGAGATGTCCCCGCCGAGAGCGTTGTTACCGTTGCCGCCGTTGCCGCCGACGCCTGCCAGGATGGTGGCATGCTGATCGGCCACGAGCTGGGTATACTGTGTTGCAGTCGTAGCCGCATTCACCGTAGCCGTATCGCCGCCGCTCGTGTTTCCTTGGCTGCCGTTAGAGGTAGCAGCCCCTCCTGCGCCGCCGGCGCCACTGGTGAGCGATGCCAGGAAGCCGTTTTGGGCCTGGCTGAAACCGCCGGGTCCACCGCCGCCAGCGTCCCAATCTGCCCCCTGCCAAACGTGATCGCCGTTGTGCAGATGGGTATCTGCCCCGTAGACCGTTTGAACGGGATCTACATAAGCAACCGGGTTGTAGTCGATATTGCCATGGTTGATGCCATCGCCGCCGTTGCCGGCATTTGCGTCACCCGCATCAGGGTTGTGGAGATAGATCGTGTCAGACAATTGTGGAATAGGCATTGATATCACTCCTTCTACTTCGTTTACTTCGTTTCGTCCGAGTTCCTTCTACGGCTTTTCCCTACGGTGTGGGTATTCAGGAAGCCACCGCCAGCCAATACAACCGCGTGCAAATATTGCCTGCGATTTAAACTTTAAACTATCTAGATATTCGGAGACGTTCTTTTGGATGTATACTTCTATTCCGCGCGACGTTATTTGGTGTGAACTTGGCCACATGGCGGGAGATGGTATTGTTATGGTCATGTCTGTGTCCTCCCGCTTTTCGAGGCACAGGCCATCCGAAGGAGCCGGCTCTGTTGCAGGGTTCTCATCAGGCTGCGCCCCGCAAATGCGCCCTTTTCCCGCGCTGAGAGACTCTCATGAGCGGCGGCGCGAGCGGAGTGCAGGATGCCGGGCCTCCAACCGGAAGGCGGATCTGACGCTGGCAAACTCGCTTAACGAGCGCCGCCTCCATCACAGCCAAATGGCTACAGAACCAGCCGATGGGATGTAGCCGAATTGCAGGCTCCGCTTTTCGTCCGTTCAGATGCACAATACCTGAGCAATCCAGGGCCTGAACAATTCAGCCTGCATCCGCTGCACGCTCGTTGGCCGTGCGGTTGTCCGCGGAATGGAGACGGTAATGACGGAAACTCGTCCCTTATCGGAAGACCTGCCCAAGTCGGGCTCCGATCAAAACCTCGCCCCCAACGTGGCCGCGGGGCATCTGGCATTGGTGCCGACCTGGCTTCCATTGGATGTCGCCTCCAGTCCAGGCTACAGCTCAGCCGGCAGCGGCGGTGATGGAATAAGCGACGGCGTGATCAGCAGCAATGCATTGGCCGTCTTCATGCCGTCCAATGCCGCTATTGCAGGACCGCATTCGAGTGCCGACGCCTTCCAGGGCAATGATGCGCTCATCAATCAGCATCCCACCGAAATGGCCGGGATAGGCGGGAATGGCGGAAGCGGCAACGTTGCCATCGGCAGCGGCGAGGGCGCCAGTCATGCCGGCAGCGGCGGCATGGGGCTCTTCTACGGCGGGCTCGTCAGCACCGAAACCGCGCTCTTTGTTCCCGTCAATACGGCCGTGGCGGCGGGCCCCGGCGGGGAGGCTCACGCCCTGCAAACGAACAACGCACTCTTCCTGCAGGGCGCAACCCAGATCGGCGGTATGGGCGGCTCGGGCGGAGACCATAATGCTGCGGGCCATGACTCGCTGAGCCCGGGAACGTCACTGACATTGAACGGCGACTTTTATGCGGGCCACGGCGGCAATGGATATTTCGTCGGCAGCATGGTCGACATAAGTATTGCCATATTCTCACCGATCAACATCGCCATCGGCGCGGCAGGCGGCTCGGCTGAGGCTCATCAGACAAACAATGTCATTTTCGATCAGGGCGCCATGCAGATCGCCGGCATCGGCGGCAATGGCGGTGGCTTCAACCTGTCGTCGGACACGATCTTCACCGGCAACCATGCGGGCGGAGGCGGCGGGACCGGATCGTCGACCGGCAGCATGGTCGACGTCAATTTCGGCTATTTCCATCCCATCAACATTGCCGTTCCCGCCGGCGGGACGGCGGACGCGCAACAGGTCGATCATGTTCTCTATGACCAGCATGCACTCCAGATGGCCGGCATCGGGGGCCATAGCGGAGAGGGTAACCTCACGGACGCCCATTCGGCTCTCGTAGACGACATTCTGGGCTTCATGCACAGCTAGAGCATTTCCGGCGAAAACAGATTCGCCTTCAATGCTCTAGCTTATTGTTTTCTCTGCAATTCCGGACGCAAAACCGGTTCCCACTTTTGCTGGAATTGCTCTAGCGCATTTTCACTTGCATCGCGGAAGCTCAGCCGCACGAGGCTGTTCCTCGTGGCATTTTTCAAGCCATTGTTGAATTGCTTCCTCCGCCGGGCTTTCGTCTCCTGGGCCGATATGACACGGAACGGCCGGCTCACTGAGATACCGAACGTCCCACCATGATCCTATCCCCATTGTCCTCGATTTCGCCCCAGAGGCCGCTGCCTCGGGCCGGCATCCGGCAGTGCCGGCGCTGTGCTGCCAGAGTGAAAAGGATGCCAATCGGTATCTATGCGTCGTTAACACCCTAGTTTTTCAGTAATCATAAAGGGTTACCGGCGATCTCAGGCTTTTGTCGCCTTTCGCGTCGGTCGTCTTGCCGTCGAGATCTGCCACTGATTTGAACTGAGATATGGACACAAGGCCGAGCCGATCGGCAACTCACTATATCCAACGGCTCTTTCCTGAACGGATCTATAGCAGATCACCTGCCTTTTCAGTGCCTTTGAAAGCTTTGTTGACCCGCTTGCCATACGTGAATTCGACGAAGACTGGTAAGTCTGCAGCGGCAAGTCGCTTCAATAGCTCCTTATAGATAAGCTTTCGAAAGTGCTCTACGGCCCCAGTTGTCTCTCATCGGATTCTTATAGACTATAAGAATTATCATGAGAGTTCAGACTATTGATTCCCGTAATACACTCATTTTTTCTCATGACATGAAGCGAGAACAGGAATAATGTGAGCGGCTGTTGGGTTGCAAATCTTCTGGGGAGCACGAAAGTGTCCGACAGTGCTAAAACTAAGCGCCGTATGGGGCGCAATGCACCAACTGTGATCATAATCGAACATTCTACACTGGCACGCACCACCGTGGTGAAGCTGCTTGAGCATGAGCTCGCCGGGTGGAACTTTATCGATTTGATCTCGACTGAGAGTCTCGACAGGGCTCTTGGAGCTGAGGTGCGTTTGATTGCATTGGATTTGGCCGGCAGAAGCATTGAGAGCATCAGCCTGCGTGATGACCTTGCGGCAATTGCTGCACGTTTTCCTGAGGCTCCTGTCACGTTGCTCTCAAGTACGGATGACGTCTTCATAGCCCGTCAGGCGCTCACGATGGGTATCCGTGGCCTCTTCTCGACTTCACTCGGTATTGACATCGCTCTTGCCGGTCTCCGTCTTGTACTGGCAGGAGGAACATTTTTCCCGCAGCTGCTGGGAGCCGTTACGAACGGCCCGCAGCAGTATATTCCGGCCAGGAACGAGGCCGAGAAAAGCCTGGATGACAGGATGCAGTATCTGGCGATTGCCGATTTCACCCCCCGCGAGGCGGATGTGCTGGCAGAGTTGCAAAGTGGCTGCTCGAACAAGGTCATTGCGGGAAAGCTCAATTTGTCGGGGCATACGGTGAAGATGCATCTGCAGCACATAATGCGCAAGCTGCAGGCGCAGAACCGCACCGAGGTGGTTGCTCGCCTGGTTCAAAGAGCCGCCGGCGGGCATGACGTCGCCCCGAGTTAGGCGATATTCCCGTAGCGGGGATATTCAGCTGCCTGTCCGGACATTGGTTCCAAGGGCGGGAACTCTGTCATCGCTGCTTGCACCAACAGCGCGGTGCCAATGGGTTCCAGCCTTCAGCCTGAGCATCGGCGGCGGTCGAGGAACAGCAGCCAGGCCGTCCCGGCAAGCCCAGAGAAAGCGCCGACGACAGCCGTGCCGGAATAGCTGGTGATAGCGGTTCCGGCCGCAAAGAGCACGGCGCTCAGTCCGGCGCTGAGGAAGATGTTGACCGAGATCAGCGCGCTGCCAAGACCTGGCCGCTCAGCTATCAGATCCTGAAGATAGGTGATCGGGACCGAGATCAGCGAGGCTGCGCCTATGCCGCTGATGAGGGTGAGGGCGTAGACGTGCCAGGGTTGATCGGCAAAGGCCAGGAGCATCAGATAGATCGCATAGATCAATGCTCCAACGGCAAGAGCTGTGAGCTGGCTGACAATGCGCAGCATGCGTGACCATACGATAATGAAGACCACTTCCAGGAGTGCGACGATCCCCACGAGAATGCCGATATCGGCGACCGTTCCGTGGGCGGCACCGGTGACGACGAGGGGAAATATTGCGTCGTTGACATGCAGCGTGCTGCTGATCAGCGCGATCGCCATTACCCGACTGAATATCTTCGGAGAGATCACCTGGCCGAGAGCGGCGAGATAGGAGAGATGGTGCGTGGCAGCTCGGTCGGTGCCGCTTTGCCGCGGCAGCAGGATACCGATGAGGCCGACACAGACCAGACAGGATATGCAGGCAAACAGATAGGCCGGCAACATGGACGGCGAGGAGGAGAGCAGAACGCCCGTAAACCCCGGAACGAGCACCCAGGAAAGCGAAATCATCGCCCGTGTCCCGGAATTGACGGTCGCAATCTCGCCAGGCGCCATTCCTCTGGCTGCCGCGCGCACATTGGCAAAGAGCAACGAGTTCAGCGATCCATAGACCGGCAGCAGCAGGAGAGCGCTGAGAACAAAGATTTCCCGGGTCGGGAAAAAATAGACCGCACCATAACCGAGAATGCCGAATGTCGCGGCAACGAGCATCATCGTGCGGTATTCGCCGAGCCGGTCGGCAAGATTGCCGAAAAGAATGCTGACGATCACGTTGACGGCCGCTGCGGCAAAAATCAGCGCGGAGTAGACCCCGTTCGACAGGCCGAGTTCAACGATACCGACCACGGATCGATAAGGGTTTGTCGTCGCGCCGGCAAAACCGAACGTGAAGATGGCAATCATGCTCACCCGGATTGCAGGATTGCGGAAGACATCGGGGATCAGGCGGTTCATCGTCATCAACAGCAATGGTTTGGAGCGCATCTGCGAGGACGAGCAAAATCCCCGTCCTTGCAAGAATCGCCGTGGGTCAATGTCAGGCGCGCCAGCAGGGAGGGGCGCATTGGCCGTTTAGCCGAATTTCCTATTGAATGGAAAGGTCAGGCCGGTCGCGCCCGACATTTGCCAGGGGTACGGGCGTCCACTGTCGGATCAATGACCGTGGCGCCGACTGCCTCTCGATTGCCATGTTAAAGCTTCGGGCTTAGCGGCACGATCGCAGCAAACCGATCCCAGTCCTTCGATGTCCTCGGCGTCCAGGCGGCTTCGGCAATGGCAGGCAGGCGGGGGAACACCAGCCGGTTGAAATAGCCGCGCGAGAGGAAGTGCTCCGACCAGATGCAGGCCTGGACACCTTTCAGCTTGTGCTTCAATTCCTCCGGGAATTCGCCTGCAGCTTCATAGGCATATGTGTGAGCCGGCGGCACGGTGCCCGCCCAGCTCGCACCCGGTTCCTGGAAGGCTTCCGCCTGTACCATGTCGAGATAATAGGCCTGGCCTTATCCCCCCTTCCAATGCTGTAACCTATGACGCACATGCTGGTATTCTCTTAGTCATCCTTATGGGTCGTAATCTGATACAGCCATCTAAGCTGCCCAATATCCTCGGGGGTGAGGGGCAGACAGCCCCGGTCTAACAAAAAAGTGCGCGGAGCGCTCAATCGGCGAAGCCGCGGCGAAAAATCCGAAAAATCCTTCTGAAACAGGCGCTTAGAGAAAAATTCTCTTGTTTTCGGTCCTTATTTTGGCTATGTTCTTAGTGCGGGGAAGCAGGGATGTTACTCGTGGCGGATTAGAAAACTACTTCAGGTACTTGATAGTGAGTTCTAGCAGAGCGTATCGGCTATGTGGGGGCATTTCCAAACGATCGCGATTCCATTGATCGCGGTTACGAATTGGGGTCATTCGCCTGCCTCCAACGGACGCCGACTTCATAGAACAATTTGGACGACGCGTCGCTTCAGCCTAGAAACTCAACGTCATGCCTCTCGTATTACGCTTGCAGGCTCCGAAAGGAGTCATGCCATTGCTCACCGTTTTCCAGGGCCTCTACGATCGCTACGTACAACTTGGAACCTTCGACTAGGCTTGATGGATGGTGCAGGTATCCCAGACCCCTTGCGCGGCCGCTGGCTATATAGTCTTTATCCCAAAGTTCGGTTGCGACGGCTTCCACCGTACGCCGGTCCCCTCCAGGTGGCTGGATTCGACATTCGCCGCAATAAACTGGATTTCCTGTTCATCGAAGAATCGGCGGAGCTTGTCGTTAGCTCTTGCCGTAATCTGTCGTTTCCCTAATTCAAATTCCCCCAACGCCTTCTGGGTGATGCCCGCCTTCTTAGCGAGATCAACCTGACTCATCCCAATGAGCGCTCGCGCGGCTCTTATCAGATCGCCTGTCAACAAAGTCGTCATTACCTGCAGAAACGGGTTGTCGCGGCGCAAGTCAAAAAAGACGTAAAATACGTTTAAAAAGACTTGAAGTACGTTAATAAAGATGTAATTAAAGACATCGACAGAGCGGGATCGAGTGGCGATTCTCGCAGGTTCGCAATCTGGATTACGGAGACAGACATGAGAGCGACCCAGAACGGCATCTTCCTCGGCGACGATCGCCGGGCATTGGTCGCGAAGCTTCAGTCTCTCGTCGCGGATTTGTCGGCACCCAACTTTCCGCACCCGTCGAGCATTCCGGTGGTGATCGACGGATGGAAAGTCGGTAGGCGCGAGGTCCCGTGTCTTCTAGGAAGCGCATTTGGCCATCCGAATATTTTCGATGGCCACGCGTCCATTTCGTCTGAGCTTTTCTACTTCGATCCCGAAGGCGGGATCGCTCGAACAATCTCGCGATGGTATCGCCTCGGCACACCTTCCAATCCGCAAATATAACGATCCGTTGCCCGGCCGCCTTTCGGTGCGGAGTCCTCAATCACGATCCCTGGATTACCCCTCAGCTACCGATGCGTCAGGGAACGCATTGCCGTGCGTCAAAGGAGTTGAACGCTTGCCGACATTAAAGCACGCTTTGGCGCTCTGCATCGTCAATAGACTTCTCAGACCGTTCAGCGAACAGGCGGATGCCAAGTTCCTGGCGACCATCGTTGTCGCGATTGAAGGATTGGCGGACGCTATCGAGGCGGCTTGCGAAGTCTTCCTGCATAGTAAAGCGAAATCCGGGAGTTTCCCGGGCGGCCGCAATGCGGCCGTGGAACAGATCACGGAACCGAAAAAGCAGCGAGCCTTGTTGGCCAGAGCTCACGAGCCCAGAGCGCTCGTATTGATATTCAGTGACGAGAAAGAGGTCCCCTATCAAATTCGAGAATTCGCCGAGGTGTATCATGTCATCGACGAGCTCGACCCACGCATTGTGAAGGCCGCGATCTACCAAGCGTTTTCGACCAAGGTTTCGTTTAGAGACGCGCAATTCATCGCCAAGCAACCGCTCGACGATGTCTTGGTGGCCTTTCGGGGCGGGCGGCCGGTCGAGCGGTCGTTGCGACTGTTGAGGGAAACGGATGAGAAGCGACAAGCGGCGGCAAAAAGAACGAAGTCGATCCGGCTGGAGGAACTCCATGGATACGGGCAGGCCAAGCTCTGGGGTCTCGAATTAGCCCGCGACCTTGCTCGCTATCGACGTGGCGAGATCGTGTGGACAGACGTCGAGCCAGGACTACTACTGTCCGGTCCATCCGGTGTCGGGAAGACCAGGTTCGCCGAGGCTCTCGCGACCACTTGTGGCGTGCCCCTGATCCACGGCTCCTATGCGCGATGGCAAAGCGCGGGGCATCAAGGGGAGATGCTTGCCGCGATGCGCGAATCCTTCGAGATGGCGAAAGCGGTGGCACCGGCCATACTGCTCATCGATGAGCTCGACAGCTTCCAGTCGCGGGCGACCGAGGATAGCCACTCGCGGACCTATACCCGCCAGGTCGTGAACGGCTTTCTTGAGTGCCTGGACGGAGCAGCCGCGAGATCGGGTGTTATCGTCATCGGCACCACGAACCATCCCGAAATGATAGACCCCGCGGTTCTTCGTCCAGGGAGGTTTGATCGGCACATCTCACTTACGCTTCCGGACGCCACAGCCCGGCTCGCTATCTTGCGGCAGTACATACCGGCGGTCATTCCGAGCTCGCAAGAGACGCGATTGACAGAGGAGACGGCAGGGATGTCAGGCGCGGAGCTGGAGCAGCTGGCACGAGAAAGCCGGCGTCGAGCAAGAGGGTCGAACCGGGCAGTTGTCGCCGACGATCTAATGGCATGCCTACCTGAGACGCAGATCGTTCCTCCGGACCGACTGGCAATCCTGTCGATGCACGAGGTCGGGCATGCGATTGTCGCCCTTGCTTTCGGCCGGAACATCGAAACGATCAGGATCGCGGACCGCTATCGGGTGGACGTTGGTCAAGGCTTCGACTTGGGAATCGTCCGCCTTGAAAACCAAGGTCTTCGCCGCACCGTTCGGACCTATCACAGGGACATATGTGTCGCTTTGGCGGGAGTGGCCGCGGAGGTCGAGCTCGTGGGTGAGCATGGCGACGGCGCGTCCGGCCATCCGGATGCGGATATCAACAAGGCCACGTATCTGGCCACCCTTGTCGAGGGTGTCCTCGGTTTCGGTGAGACGCTGGTCGTCGAGCACACCCCCTACGATTACAATGAGCTTTCGAGGTTGCGGTTGAGAAGCCCGCACCTGTGGGCGCGCGTGGACCGATTGCTAGCATCCCGGATGCGCGAGACGCGAAAGATCATCGCTGAAAATCGGCCGGCAATCGAGGCGCTCGCGGCCGAGCTCACCGTCCGA